>SDBV01014302.1_pt1 | contig 10013 bp, 8 predicted proteins | sample 2277081 | NCBI WGS metagenome assembly SDBV01 (sample SAMN10402039, study PRJNA504765) | marine sediment metagenome | isolation source: marine sediment core GS10_PC15, 223 cmbsf | place: Arctic Ocean: Southern Knipovich Ridge | collected 2010 | reverse complement strand
CCAAAAGCATCGAAACAATCGAGTGTTGCAATTGAACCGAAAAGGATCCAAACCATCCATTCGCAGAGAACGCTATGCAATCCAACCGAAGGATTGGATTTGGATCGCCGGCAAGAAATACATTGTTTGCGGAATTCAGAACAAAGGCGCTTACGTCAAAGTTGAAAATTCAAAAAAAGTGTTTCCAACAAGAAACATAGAGAAAGTGTACCATTTTGGGAGTTTTGCTTATGCGTAAGATGCATGGTGTTTGGCCTTATCCTTTTTCATTAGTTAAGAGGGATGCTGCGGAAGGATATTATATTGATTGGCTCAGCGATCCTGTAGATTTACCTATTGATGACCTCAACGTTGGCGATAAGGTTGCTGATCAATCTCTTAACATGACTCCTTATTGGGTTATCGCTTTTGTAGACACAAAGCTTTCGCGTATTTATTTAGATCCTGTTGAGCCAAATCCTTTTCTCACAGGAGTTGGCGCTGGCGGTGCTCAGTTAAATGACTGGGACTATGACGTATTTAGTGGTGAGGCCGAACGCAAAATAGTCGATAGCGTTTTGGAGAGAATAAATCAGGGTTTGGTGGCTTCCTACAGTGATATTAAGTATCCGCTGCTTGGCACTGTAGCTCTACGTTTCGGACCGAATGGGAGTGAAGGTGGGTGGTATACGCCCGAGGATACATGGTCAAACCGCGGTGGCCAGCAAGGATTAACCGAAGGAGAAATAATGGTGAAAGACGCGGCCACTATTCAGAAGTTAGGGTTGCCCGTTCCTCCTGCTGCGCTCGATGGAACGATGAAGGTTCATATTTGGGGGGACCTAGTAAATGGCTATGTATTTCGTCCGCGAGAAAATCTTGCGATTATGTTCCATGGGGAAGATTGGGATGACCCGGCTGCCTTACGATCCTTTATCCTGAACCATCCTCTACCAGATGTTAAGGAGCGGAATTTGGAAATGTTGAAAGAGTTTTGGAATCCTATTCCGCATCGTGAGGGGTTAAGTCTTGAAGAACGTCAAGCTTGGTGGGCTGGCGAGTATGCTAATCCAGAGTGGACCTCTCTCGTTAGAGATGTACTCACAGAACTCAGCGAAGTAAAAGCGGGTTCTCAATGGCAAGAGCACGATCACGATCCAAATTGGAAAGTTAAGGAAGTTGCTATTCAGACGGCGCAGTCTCTAGGTTGGGTAGACGTAGTTAGAAGGTATGAAGACACCCCCGATGCTACTAACCGACGTTATGTAGCTTACGCGTATCAGGGATTAGCGCTTCCAGAGGATCTTTTGCGGATGGAACAGGCCGAACAGAATCCCGAAGTAATGCGCGCTATTTTGGAGGGACTTGATAGCCTTGGGATGGATATTAACGAGATCGTTGGTCAAGATACTGAACGCTACCAACGCCTGACTAGTTCTCGTGAGGACGATCACACGTGGAATTACCATGCCGACGCATTGAATCACTATTTACAGCGGCGTCGCCGTGGCGAGTCTTGGTAACGATCACATTTCAAAAACACCAAACTGTACCTGTACCCAATCCCAATTCTTTTCAACATCAATTCCTTGGAGGTATTCAAGGTTAAGCAGTTGAATGAAGGCATGCACCGTTTCTTCAACGTAAGGCTCTGCATCGGTTCTGGCTGTGCGCTGTCCCACGCTGCCTTCTTGCTGTTCGTAAAGGGATGGGCGCTGTCCGTAAAGGGACCAGCTAGGGGTGCGCTCGGCCAAGTTCGAAATTTTGCGCATGCTTGGCCAGTTTGTCATTGTACCCATCGGGATTTCGGCCGTTAATTCGCCGTCGAGGACCTCCCGTGCAGTAGTCTCCATTTTGGCTACGTATTGCCCTTCCATCTCTATAAACTTGGGCTGTTCTGTGATTAACCGCTTTGCCATATCGATAAATTGACCGGCTTCATTTCGTGTTAAGGTTATGGCATGAGAGGAATCCAGTTCTGTATCTAAACCTTGTTCCACGAACAAGTTTCGGGCGTATTGTTGCAAGAAAGCGAAGAAGACGAAGGCTTGCTCTTGTACGAATGGTAACTCTTGCCAGCGAATTCTATATCTCCACTCGCGTTCGCCAACCGTTTCGTTAGGATCATAGCGCTTTTCGCCGGTGCGTTTATCAAAGTCGTGAGGTAGTACATCGTTGAGATTTATCTCATCCTCGTCCCCAATGTCATATCCGTGGAATGCCAGTTCCTCCAGTACTAAGCGAGGACTTAATTCCCCTGTCTGGAGGAGAATGTAAGCCCATATTATTTCGCCAATCTTGTTCTGAAAGTCTTGGACTTGCGCTAAATACCTATCCTTGACAAAACCTGCTTGCGTTTCGGCAAAAGAGTCCACGATGGCTCGGAGCCGAATTATTCCAGTTTCTCGGTCAACGTCATCGAGCCAAAGGTAGCTATCCTTTAATTGATCAGGAATGACTTTGCGGATATTTACCTCTTCTACATAATTGATAGGAGGTATTCTGGGATTGTAGTCCTCGGGCAGCGAATCGACGTTGTAGATCAATCGTAGCTCTTCAACGATTGTTTCGTCGGCTGCTAAGTTTGGATCTTGCTGCACGATTAAGGCAACGAATGGAGTATACTCGTCCCACTCAGCTTCTGTCCACGACCGGTCCTGCGGGTCCATATACTGTTTGGTGGCGAAGTGAATCTGGGCGACATGTTGCAAGTCCCCATCTACTAACTTCCAGATTTGGTAGACGGGACCGGCTTTAAGGTAGGTCTCTGCTGGACCTGGGTATTTGGTACACAACTGGGTTCCTTGGCACAAATTTACTAGAGCTTGCGGTTCGTGGATTCTGACGACCATATAGCTGCCTTCGTCATACATCAGAGCGGCTTGGCCGCGCTCAATGTAGCGGTCGATAACCAGGGTCTGTGGTGTTTTTCCAAAAATGTTCTCCAAAGCCTTAGCTAGTTCGTACCGTGTAACGAACTCATGGGTCTCGGGTCGTGGACGATTAAGGTCGGTCTGTCCGATTTCTCGGCGTAGAAGGTGCAGTTTGTTTTGGCTTCTAAGTTTTAATATTCCTTCCAGCAACACTCGCACGACTGGGGCGTCTTCTGGAATGCGCACTTGATTTCCTTCGAGCAAACTCAGAATCCAGCGTCCGAATTTAGCTCTTGCCCGGCTCGGATCGGCTTCCAAGACGAACTTTATCACGCTATTAATGTCCTCGCTGCGAGCTAGTCCGGGAGGGTATCCATCGGCTGGCAGTAGCCGGTCGATGAGTCTCAAGTCATGAGGAAGGAGTTCGGTTGCCGAAACTGTTTTCCTGCGACGCGCCATCATTTGAGGTCCAAAAAAGATAACCGTGTAGCCGTATCGTATCTTCCCTGCCATGGGGATGGAAGAGATGTGGGGCCTATTGGATTACAACCCCCTCACTTGAAATCCGAACTGGTTTGATGATCTCTTTATTCTTTCTGTCATCTGGAGCTTCAGCGTCCTGCTTGCGCCACATCTCTATCATTCGCTCGGCAGCTGCCTCCGTTGAATAAATGGTGTATCCATATCCGTTGCGCTGGATTTCGTTGTTGGGATTTACAACGGCAAAACCATTCCAAGGTTCTTTGGCTAGGGTGTCTTTTGCGTGCTTTCTAAACTTCTCAACGGCGGGCACTGCGCGGGCCAAGTGCATCATCATATTGCCATGGAGTTGCCCGGATTCTTTTTGTTCGTCGCTAGCCCACAAATCTCCGTAATCGAGTATGACGAGAGCGTTCGATAAAACCTCAATTCCATCGTCGGGTTCTTCTCGGGTGGACGGATTCACTTTTGCGAGACTGCTGGGACAAATCCTGGGCGCTGCCGCAGCCACGCAGAGGAAGAGTTTATCCAACATCCAGAGCTTGTCCCATGTTGCTTCAGCGACTAGCAACGCATCTTCGTTCTTTTCGGTTAATATTTCAAAGCCGTCATGGCCCCCGGCGACTTCAATTAGGTCCAAAGCGTCTTCTGAGTCGATCCATCCTCCATCTCGGAAGATATTGTTTAAGATATCTTGTGTGTATCCGGTTTGGCCGCAGCATCCTCCAATATAGGCGTCACCCTTGCGCATACATAGCGAACACCATTCCTCGGAGGTTAGCGGTACGCAGAAGCGAGATACCTTGTCGGTCCGCGCAACACGCTTTCGTTCGTCGCCTTTTCCTACGTACTCATAGCCGAAAATAAATTCGGCGCCACGGCTAGTCAAACGGGAGATGATCTCTTCGTTCGGCGATTTCATTAGGGGTTCCTCTGGCGGTTTCCTTTTGGGCGATGGTACCTAACGAATCCGGGCCGTCAAGCCAATCTTTTTCTTGACAGCGCCCGTACTACTTAGTACCTTACGGACCTTTCACACCCAACTAGGGGGCTGACATGGGTATTCGGGTTTGGTTGGATGACAAGCGGCCGATGCCAAAGGGCTTCGATGTCTTCGCCATGACTGCGCCGGAGGCGATTCGGTATTTGGAGACTGAGGAAGTATCTATTGTCAGCCTGGACCACGATCTCGGGGCTGAGAACGGGACGGGCTACGACGTAGCGACCTACATCGAAAAGCGGGCACACAACCGAACGCTGCCGCGTTTGGAGTGGCATGTCCACAGCGCGAACCCTGTTGGGGCTGCGCGGATGCGCGCTGCGTTGGAGAGTGCGGATCGGTTTTGGGATGCGTGGGAAGATGAGGAAGATGATTGAAGAAGAACACAACTTAATTAAGAAGAACTTACTTGTGGAAGAGGGGGATGCGGCTACTCCAGAAGTCGAGTGGCGCTCTATTCCTAACAATGCGGGGTATGAAGTTTCGGCTTGTGGAAAGGTTCGCTCCTATTGGAGGATGGTCGGCCAAGGCCGGGGAAGGGCTCCGAAATTTGAGATTGGGCCTGCTCCTGTTGAGTTATCAACTCCTCTATGCAATGGTTATCCCGTGGTCAATCTTGGTCGGAATAACAAACATTCAGTTCATAGGCTAGTTTTGTTGGCTTTTGTGGGCCAAGCCCCTATAGGGTACGAAGCTAGGCATTTAGATGGGAATTCGGAAAACAGTCGTTTGGAAAATTTGAGATGGGGAAGTCCAATAGAAAATCAGGCAGATCAATACCGCCATGGAACCCGAGTTGCAGGAGAAAACCACCCACAGGCTAAATTGACGACACAGCAAGTTGCTGAACTTCGGGCACTTCATGCCACGGGGAACTATCGACAAAAAGATTTAGGTGCCCGGTTTGGTATTTCGCAAGCCGCTGTTTCGTTTATTGTCAATCGGAAATTAAGAGTGACTGCTAAAGAGGAGCAATGAGAGAAAACGGAGATCAAAATGGAAAATAGTAGAATCAGTTGGACTCACCATAGCCACAACCAGTGGATCGGCTGTTCTAAAAAATCGGAAGAGTGTGAACGGTGCTATGCTCAGGTGTTGATGGATCAGCGGTTCGGCCGGGCCAAATGGGGGCCAAAAGGAACCCGACACTTAACCAGCGAAGCCAATCGTCACAAGCCGCTGACTTGGAATCGGAATGCCGAGAAATCAGGCATTCGGCCGCGCGTGTTCTGTTCGTCTTTGTCGGACGTGTTTGAAGATCGTACGGAACTGATTCCGTGGCGTAAGGACTTGTTCGATCTCATTCGTCAGACGCCTATGTTGGATTGGTTGCTGTTGACCAAAAGGCCAGAAAACGTTGTGGCCATGCTCCCGGAGGATTGGGGCGAGGGATGGGCCAATGTGTGGATCGGCGCTTCGGCTGGCAATCAGAAACGTTGGGATGAGCGCCTTCCCTTGCTGCGGGCGATTCCTGCGGTGGTTCGATTTGTCTCCGTTGAGCCGATGATTGGGCCTATCGATGTTCGTCCCGAATTGCAGAAGGGTGGGATTAGCTGGACTATTGTGGGTGGTGAGTCGGGACACGGCGCACGGTTGATGGAGTTGGACTGGGCACGTAGCGTGCGCGATGCCTGTCAGGAGTCGGGGGTGGCGTTTTTCTTCAAGCAAAAAGGGGAAGCACTCGCTGCTGAAATGGGCTGTGCTCATCATAAGGGAGAGAACCCGAGTGAATGGCCCGACGACATTCGCATTCAGGCATTTCCGGATCTCTTGAATAGAGCGCTCCGCGATGCGGAATTCCTGGACGGCTCGGCCTAATCCGCCCGAATTTTCCTTGTGTTGCTGTCCGACTATGCTAACCTAGGATATAGCATTGGAGTCGGAGGACATATGGCGAGTCTGCGAGAATTGTTTCCCGGTGTAGCAGCCCAGTGGCACCCCACCAAAAACATTGCTATGGATCTACAAACCATAAAGCCGAAGTCCAACAAGAAGGTTTGGTGGAAGTGTAGTTATGGCCATGAATGGGAAGCTCCGGCATCCAGTAGGACAAGGGGTAAAGGGTGTCCTTATTGTGCGGGGTACTATCCGACGTCTGAAAACAATTTTGCTGTTTTGCATCCCGACCTATTAAGTGAACTACACCCGACAAAAAATGGCGCTTTGGATTGCCGCAAATTGACTCGTGGTTCTAGCAAACGAGTATGGTGGATTTGTGACAAAGGACACGAGTGGAAAGTTCCTATCTACTATCGCACAGCTAAAAATGGTGGTACTGGGTGCCCCTTCTGTAGAAAACAAACATCGGCCTTGGAAATTAGAGTTTTCTCCGAATTGAAGTATTTTTATCCATTGGCCATATGGGGGGATAAATCTTTCGGTGCTGAAGTCGATGTTTTGATTTCGGAGGTAAAGATAGCAATTGAGGTGGATGGGGGTTTTTGGCACGCCGATAAAGAGGGGGCGGACCGCCAGAAAACGTCGTTGCTAGAATTGCAGGGCTTGCGGGTGGTCCGCATCCGTGAGGCTCCTCTGAAGATGCTTGGTCCTTGGGACGTTGCTAGTCAGCCAAAAGAAAGCCACATCCACATTTTGAAAAGACTTATGCATCGACTCGCGGAGTTGTCAAGGGACCGCAGATTGTTGGCTTATAAGGAAATTGTGAACCAAGCCTTGTACGATGAATTGTGGGGCCAAAGCAACTGTCCAAAAATAAGTGTATTTCAGCACAGGCCCGAACTCGGGGACGAATGGAACTACGAAAGAAACCCAGGATTGAATCCGGCTTCCTTTAGTTATGGATCAGGAAAAAAAGTGTGGTGGAAATGTTGTAAGGAACATGAATGGGAAGCTATCATTGCCAGTCGTTCTAGAGGTAGAAATTGTCCATATTGTTCGGGCAACCGAGTGTGTCGTGACAACTGCTTAGCCACCCTTTACCATGGTGTAGCTTCCGAATGGCACCCCACCCTAAACGGCGATGTGACTCCCGGGGATGTCCTCTCAAAAAGTGGAAAAAGGTACTGGTGGCTTTGTGTCGAAAGACACACATGGAAAGCATCTATTTGCAGTAGAACGGGATTAAACACTGGTTGTCCTCATTGCTTCAATTTATGGTGGCAAAATCCCGGTCGTGGGCAATCAAGAGCGAAATGAACTCATGGATAACAATCGTTACGACGCAGATTCGATTCAATTGTTGGTCGGCTTAACCCCCGTCCGCGTTCGACCAGGAATGTTCGTTGGAGACACCGGTATAGGCGGTCTTCATCACTTGGTCAAAGAAATTGTAGCCAACTCTACCGATGAAAGGATGGCGGGACACTGTACTAAAATTCGTGTGGAGATTGCCAAAAATGGATCGACAGTAACAGTCGAAGACGATGGTCGCGGCATTCCCGTTGCAATGCACGCTATCGAAAAAAAGCCCTGCCTGGAAGTCGTGCTCGGGTCGCTACACGCTGGTGGAAAATTTGATGAAACGGGTTACAAGGTTTCGGGTGGATTGCATGGGGTAGGTGCTAGCTGTGTAAATGCATTGAGTACCCCCTTCAGAGCCGTTGTAAAGCGTGATGGTGGGGTCTATGAGGTAGAATATTCCCGGGGTGATTTGGTTAGCCCATCCACCCGTGTTCGGGATATGAAGAAGCGGGAGGGCACGGGAACGTTGATTACCTTCACTCCCGACTCCGAAATTTTCAAATCTGGTATAACTTTCGAAGATAAAATACTAATAAGCTACCTGCGCGAATGTGCATTCCTCTGTCGTGGGCTGCGGATTGATTACATCAACCGGTCTACCAATGTTAGCGAAACTTTTGAATTTAGTGGAGGTGTAGCGGACTATGTTTCCTATCTCACTGCGAATAAAAACCATCTTTATCCCAAGGAACCTATTTTCTTCGAGGGGGTAGAGGGTCGTGTTTCAGTAGAGGTTGCTCTTCAATATTCACAGGAAGATGGGAATTGTACCCTTAGCTTTGCCAACAATGTAAACACGATGGATGGGGGTACCCACCTCTCGGGTTTCCGCTCAGGCTTAACCCGCGTAGTTAATGGGTTTTACAATGATTCGGGCCTCAAGAAGGTGAAGGATTCAAACCTAGCTGGAGACGATATTCGCGACGGTTTGACCGTAATTATTTCGGTATCGATTCCACAGCCCGAGTTTGTCAGTCAGACTAAGAATAAGCTTGGGTCTGTTGAAGCTGAGGGAGCCGTTAGTTCAGTTGTCCTGGCGGAGTTAACCAAGTTCTTTGAAAAGAATCCCGCAATTATCAAGACCATTGTGAATCGTGCGCTTCTCTCGCGGAAGGCTCGGGAAGCTGCAAAGAAGCAGATGGACTTGATCAAGCGGAAGGGTGTGTTTGGGGGCGGTGGTGGAATGCCTGACAAGCTTTGGGACTGTCGTTCCAAAGACCCCCGTAAATCGGAGTTATTCCTAGTCGAAGGAGCTAGCGCGGCCGGGTGTTTTTCTGGTGATGTCAAAGTTTCGCTAACCGATGGTCGAGAACTTAGCTTCATGGAGCTAATTGCGGAAGACAAGGCAGCCAAACAGAACTACTGCTACACAGTTCTGGCAGATGGCAAAGTCGGAGTCGGAAAAATCCTTAGTCCGCGTTGGACCAAACGTGCCAATGAATGGATCAAAATCACGTTGGACAATGGGGAAACTATTACTTGCACTTTAGATCACAAGTTTATGCTGGTAGATGGTTCCTATAGGGAAGCATCCAATCTACAGGAGCGGGACTCTTTGCGGCCTCTTTACCGAAGACTATCGGATGACGACAGAACGCTGGCGTTGGAAGCCATTCTGAACCACAACCACAAAATCAAAAGGGTAGAAATCTGCCATGGAGAGATGGATTTTTACGACCTTGAAGTGGAAGGTACTCATAACTTCGCTTTGACGGCAGGAGTTTTTGTCCATAACTCATCTAAAGGTGGACGCAATCCTGAAACCATGGCTATTCTTCCTTTGCGAGGAAAAGTGATCAACGCCGAAAAGCATCCGTTCGCATCGCTAATCAAGAACACCGAAATTCAATCCATGATCAAAGCCAGCGGGGTGGGGATTAACGAAGACTTTAATTTGGAGGGATTGCGCTATCACAAAATCATCATCATGGCGGATGCGGACGATGATGGGTGCCATATTGCGGCCCTGTTGATGACGTTCTTTTTCCGCTACATGAAACCGCTTATCACTCACGGACACCTTTATTTAGCTGTTCCGCCGCTCTATAAGGTTACACACGGCAAAACGAAGCACTATGCGTGGGACGAAAAAGAGTTAGCGGATATCACCGGGGGAATTAAGGGCAAGACTCATATTGTCCGATTCAAGGGTCTTGGTGAAATGGACGATGAGGAACTTGGCTGGACTACCATGAATCCCGAAAACAGGCGGTTGATTCGGCTGAATATTAGTGACATGGGTCATGCGGAACGGATGTTGACTACTCTAATGGGTAGTAGTGCCGAAGCCCGGAAAATTCACATCAAGGAAAGCATTAATAGTATCATTGCGCAGCCGACTAGCTTGGCTGTCTGAAGGGAACGAATATGAACGATACGACTACCGTCCAAAGAATCACGGATCACGAATTGGCTGCCAAACTGGATGAAAACTTCACGCGGTATGCCTTTACGACTTTAGAAGATCGTGCGCTTCCCGA
>SDBV01014301.1_pt1 | contig 10013 bp, 14 predicted proteins | sample 2277081 | NCBI WGS metagenome assembly SDBV01 (sample SAMN10402039, study PRJNA504765) | marine sediment metagenome | isolation source: marine sediment core GS10_PC15, 223 cmbsf | place: Arctic Ocean: Southern Knipovich Ridge | collected 2010 | reverse complement strand
GCCCTGGCGGCCTCGGACTTGTAGCGTCCGAATTCCACCACCTCGTCCTCGTCGAAACGTCGCATGTCGACGGGGTCGTACCGTACGCACATAACGTCACCTATTGCCAGTAACTGTAGTTCCCTGGCCGCGTATCGCCTTATTGATTCGCAGCCTCTCCGACGTCTTGTGCGACTGCCGCTCCTTGGACCATGGGACGAACGGTATCCCGAGGTCCTCGGCCACTTGCCTCGCCTGCGCCTGTGACGCATGGAAGCCCCAATCGCAACCGATCTGGCGGCCATTCCGGTAGAGCATCCAGCCACGTGACTCCTCAGCGTGCATCACGATGGCGAGGCCGTCTTGTGGGATTGCCGGATCGTGCGGCGCACCCGTGATGTCACCGTAAGAGGCAGGAAAGTACGCCATCTTCACGCTCCCTCTGGCTCGCTGTGCTCTTGTGACTCAGCCACCACCGTAGCAAGTTGAATGATTGCTTTGGCGGGGGTGAGGGCGACACCATACGTCACTGACCTGTCGCTAAGACGGCGTCCGATCGCAAGGACTCTGTCTCCGGCGTTGTGATGTAACTTCACCGTCCACTGGTCGCCGAACAGATAATCCCACGCCTGCTCTAGCTCGCACTTCTCCGCCTCGGCCGCGAAACAGCGCTCAGCGAACGCTTTTTGGTCGCCGGGCGGACTTGCCTCTTCAAAGACGTTGTAGACTCGATGGAGGCGTTTCAGTTCGGCCAGCGCCGCCTCGGCCTCTTCCCGTAGGGCGGGCCACCTTGCAGCATCCTTGCCGTCGACCAGCGCTTGCAAATTTGGAAAGCCGGGCATCACGTCGCGGTGTTGCTCGATCTCGGCGAGCGCCGCCTCGGCCTCTTGTCGGATCGCCGGACCGGGCTGAATGGCACCGCCGTCGATTACGGCTCGCAAATGTGGATAGTCGGGCATCAGTTTTCGTCCTCCCGGCACGTCGCACGGGGATGGTTGGGGTTAGGGTGTGGCCAGTTCGGGGTCCGGGGTATCGACTACCGGCTTGCCGTCGCATTGGATTTCGTAGACAGGCGAGGCGTGGGTTCCGATCTTCACCCTGCGGCAGACAGCCCCGGGAACCTCCCTGGCAGATACCGTCAACTTAATGGCGTCGTAGTCGGCGTTTTGTTCGTCTGTGCGGTCGTAGTAGTATTCCAACTCCGCCCAAAAGGTTTTGCCCTCGCTCTTTCGGCTGTATCGTGCTTCGCGAAGCATTCGCAGCAATACCGGCAATGAAGCAAAGTCGGTGAGTTGAGCACCGATCCGAACACCCGCAAAACAAGGGTGATATTCGACGACCAGCGAGTCGTCAGGATGCCCGGCGAGATACTGGTGCTTAATCGTCACCGCTGCCTTTAGGTCGACGGCATGTGCGTCGATGCCAGCGAGTTCACGCCGCACGGTGCTCTTTGCCATTTCGATTGTGAGCTCGACCTCAGCCTCGATCGTCGCTTCGATCGCCGCCTCGATCGCCGCTTTGTCAACAGTCATGGATTCCGTGGTCATCGTTCTTCTCCTGTGTCGTGTTTGCGAATCGCCTCGTAGACTTCCTTGCGGCGGACAGGCACTTCCTTCGGCGCATCGATTCCAAGTTTCACTTTGCTGCCGGCGATCTCGACGACTGTGATCGTAATATTGTCACCAATCGTGATAACTTCAAACAGCTTCCGCTCTAAGACCAGCATTCCTCGACTCCTTTCGTAAAACGGCGCGGCTTCGGCATCCAATCTCGGCATCCTGCCTCCACCGCGTTATCCATGTGTAGCGCTCCCTGCGCCACTCCATTATCTCCGTGCAGCCGTGCGCCGGAGGCCATCCTGTTTCTTTGACTCGTAGACTTCGCGCCGATCAACCGGCACGTCGTCCGGCGCAACGATCCCGAGTCGAACTCGGCCGCCGCTAATACGAAGCACTGTCACCACAATGTCATCCATGATCACGATTTCTTCGCCCACGTTTCGGGACAAGACCAACATCACTAATCCCTCGCATCCAAGGTGCAGACTCTAGGCTTTCCGTGGTTACATTTCTCATCGCCGGACTGCGTCATGCGACCCGGCGACCTTCCTGTTATGACCGCGCCCTCATGGCGCTGTCCTCCGTGCGTCCTCCCTGCCGTTTACGCTCCGTCCTGATTCAAAAACCATCGCGACGGGCCGGATTGGTTACCGACCGGGCCAGCGAGAGCACGCTTGATCGCCTGAACTGCTGGTACCCTAGTTCAACAGGCTCAGCGTGACGCGACACGCCGCCGCCGCGATGGTTGTTCTCAAATCACTCCAAAGTGTTGCAACAGCTTGACGATTATCCAACCAACAAATACGAGCGTTCCGATGGTGGCGATACCGGAGACAACCGCACCGGCCAGAATGGTTTTCTGTGTTCGGTCGAATTGCTTCTCAAAACGTTCTTGCTCTTTGTCGAAATCACCAAACATCTCATTTCTCCGTAAGGGCTAGGTTGCGTAAGTGGCTCCGGCAGGAAATCGAATCCTGCGATTTTCGATCTACACCACGCTCGCCAGGAAGTTGGCAGCCACCAGGGCGAGCAACACCAACACGCCGCAAAAGACTCTCATCAGTACACCTCCCGGGAGTTGGCCGGATGGTAGGTAAGAACAGGAAAAACCCCCGCCCGCACCGGGCGATCGCCGAGGCGATGGAATGGCGCGTGACGGGGGCTGCGCAAGAACTCGAAATCAGAAGAGGCGCATCTGTGGATCGTCGTCGGGCAGACGCAGTTCCGGCAACACGTGTGCCGCTTGTCGATCGGAGAGTTTCGATCGGTCTTCGTAGTACCGGCTCATGTCCGTTCGGTGCCCGAGTTGACGTTGGGCCATGTCCCTCGATCCGTGCTTGACGACCATTGTGTAGTTCGTCCGTCGAAAGCAGTGGAACATGTGGTACCGGTCGGCCGGCAGTCCGGCGGTTTTCAAGATCCGCTTCAACTGCACCCAAATCTGCCGAGTGTTGTACGGGTAGGGCCAAACGTATTCCCGATGTGGGCAGTAGTGGCCTGCGATTGCAGCTACAGCCTGATCGGCGACGGCCAACAGTTGCATTTCGCCGGTCTTGGATACGTCTGCCCGCAACAACACCGATCGACGCTCCATATCCAGGTCGGCCGGCGTGACGGCCAGGGCCGCGTGAATCCTCGGGGCGACCCAATGAAGAAAGAGAATCAGCGAGGACCACCACGCGGCTTTCTCGATCCCGGTGCCGCGCATTTCGCCCCGCTGTTGACGGCAGGCTACGACCACCCGCTCGACCTCGTCCATGTCCCACGTGACCACAGGCTGTCTCGGGACCCGGATCATGGGGATGTCGATTGGCGGCGTCGAGTTGTGGCCGTGGCGGGCCGCCCATCGCCAGAGAGTCAGGATGGTCCGCCGCTCGCGCTTGACAGTATTCGGCCCGACTTCCCCAAGCCGTTGGCTGAGCCAACGCAAGACAAGGTCGTCGGCCAACTCGGCCACGAGCACCGGCCGCCCGCAGAATTTCTCCAGCGAGGTAACAGCATAGCCGTACTGCTCGATAGTCGACGGGCTGATGCCCAGCCGGTGCGGTGCGTAGACCATTTGCAGCCAGACAGATAGCGTCATTGATGCCAATCAAGCAAGCGTCGCCCAGCCGGAAGCCTATCTCAATTCTACCTTTTTCGCGCCTTGTGCGCGAAAAAGCGTATACAGCAGCGCAATCATCCTTGCACAAGCCGACCATGGCATGATCCATTTCGGGCGGAATCGCCTGTGAGAGGGGACGTGAGGCCTCGATGGGCTGTTAGGCTGGTGGCCTCATGATCGATCGTGACGCACCAAAATCAGCGTGTGAGCCTCAGATTCCCGTCTCCAGGGGTGATTCGGCCGGGTCTGGGCACCCGGGCGGCCGTAGCGGTCGGCCAGAGTGCAATTACTTCAGGAATGTGTATTGTATAACACGGCTTCCGAAAAAAGTAAACCCCATCTGGGGTTTGCCGTGAATTTTTTTCCGGGACTTTACTGAGGGTCTATCGCTGCTCCTGCGTCAGCGTGTGCTGCGAACTGACGGAGGAGAATTTCTGCTGGTCCCAGGGGAGAACAGCGGTTTGTTTCCCATTGGGCTATGGCATCTCGCGTTACGCACAATTTCTCTGCCAGTTGCGCTTGGGTAAGCCTGAGGCCCTTTCGGAGCGCCCGAATCTCGTCAGCCGTTATTGACATGTCTGTGCTCATATGTTAGAAGTTACACTATCGGAGAAGAAAACACAAGGGGAGTAGGCGTTCCTAGGCGTAATTGCTGGCCTCGGGGCCCTTACGGGTACCCCACACCTACTCCCCGCGTAAGTCGTGTTTCAAACCCAGGGGGCGGCCTGAGGGGTATTCCTCATATTCCCCCTCGGCCCGTCCTTGGACGGGCTTTGGAGGGCACCGCCCCCTGGGTGCAGTTTCTTGCGATCCCCAAGGAGACGGAGTGATGGCCATGACGTCACCGACAGTCGTAGCGCTACGGCTTTCGGCCCCGGCTAACCCTCTACAAATGGGAGGGCTTGGTTCGCCGGCACCACTCCGCCTCCTTGGAAACCGCTAATCAGGTGGCCTGCTGGTTCCTCCTGGTGTGGAGGCTGAGAGAACGTCGAAAGACAGCCAGCGGGCCACTTGGTTGGATTCACTAGAACTTGAACTCCCGGTTTTCCGGGACGCGCCTGCCCCCCGGGCACCTCCCGGCTGTAGTTTTCGTTTCTCTTTTTGAAAGGACTTTGTCCAATGACCTCCGAAAGAATCTCTGACAAACTGGCAGACATCCTTGAAGATGTTTGTCAATTGCGATCGGGCACAAGCGAACCACTCGATGGATTCCACGCGCGCTTAGCTAACATTCAGGACACGATTTCAACGCTCCGGCAGGACGTCGCCCGACAGTTAGTGCCCACCGTATGACCCAGTTTGTTTGTGGCACGTTTTGCAAAGGGCCTCGCAATTGTCGAGCGTATCGGGGCCGCCGGCGTCCTCGGATACTACGTGGTGGTACTCCGCACTGTGCCGGGTGATGGTTGTCGAGCAGCGACTAGTGTGATTTGAGTGTGACGATCGCTTACATTCACAACGACCTCCAGATCGCTTGAATGCTGCATCCTTAACGGATTCCGGAAAAGCCATTCTGTTTCTCCTATGCGTGAGGGGAAAGCGTAAAACGGAAAGTGTGTTTTCAAAATGCCGGGAGGTGTGAGTGAAGGAAACTCTTCTGGCCTTCCCCGCGGCCTCACGACCGCGGGCACCTCCCGGCTGTAGCTCTTTGATAATCGAAAAAGTGGGAGGCGCGCTGGCGAGTGTCCGGCTCGGGTCAGGGTTATCTTTCCCGTCTGGGTCGTCAGAACTTCAACTCCCGGTTTTCCCAAGCATAGACCAGGGTCAACTCGCCATAACCGACGAGAAGAGTGTCCCGATATCTGTCTGGTCTCCGGGACGCGCCCACCTGTCAAAACGTAAGAGAGTATCTTACGCACGGTTGACCTCCTTTTCCGGCTTTCACCGAGTTGGGGGAAAACGATACAGGGAAGCCGCGCCTCCCATTTTTCCTAACTCCATGACTTGAAAGGGTTTACCGTAGTGGGCGATACTGGGCTCGAACCAGTGACCCCTAGCTTGTCGAGATAGCGCGCTTTTTGGCCGACCGCCAATGGGGTCATTGCCCCTACGACCCCTATAGACCAATGTCATATCGCACAAGGCGAATACCCCAACCACTGGATCGATAGTCCGATAACTCAAACAGGAGAACCCACCATAGACAATCCCTGAGAAGGGGCTGGCGGGGTCCAGCACGCGGGATGGCGGTTCGTCCGCGACCCGAGGAAATGCGGGTGTTTATAAGCATTCCGTTGAGTTCCAACCGGTGAAATCCCGGGAAAGGCTTAGCAACTTCCCGTTGAGTCGCAAGACGGTTGGACCTCGCCATGCAGCACGGCGGGCGGTACGCGGGATGGCGACTTGCCCTCCCCATTTCGCTGCGCTGCAAAGCGACCGCGGGTTTTGTGGGCCCCTCGCCGCCGTGCTTTTTACTTTATCCTGACCGATGCTCTAACCCCAAGAGGAGAAGTGATGGGCAGGGAATTCGTGCGGACGAACAAAAATCCCTACCGGGGAGTGTCCTGGCACGCCCGCGACGGCGGCTACCGAATGAAGATCACCTCCGGCAGTAGGCACCTCACCTGGAAGAAGACTTTCAGGGTGAAAGGGAAAGATGGCGTGCCAGACCCGGCCGAGGCCGCGGCCAAGGTCTACGACGTGGCCGCGCAATATCTGCGCGGGCCGGACGCCGTCCTCAACTTCGACGGCGAGGCCCATCCCGCGTTTCCCTGTGCTCGCGTGAAGGCGTGGCTCTTGTCGCGTGGGGTGCCCCGCAACCAAATGTCTGAAATTGGGGTTGCTAAAACTCCCTAAAGTCTCTATACTGTGATTGTGTGGGTGGTGTTGGCTGCGCAGATTGCCGCAACCACGCCCTCTTACATAGCCCTCCGCGGCCCGGTGGTAGCCGAATTACCACCCATCTTTCGCGCGGGGATTCTAAATGGCCGTGGATGCCACCTCTATCGAGGCTTTGGCGACTGCCGAAGCCGCAAAGGTTTCCGAGGTCCCGCCTGAGCCATCTCCGGCCTCCACCGAGGAGCCAGGCTCGGAACCGGTCGAGCCCTCTACTGAGGTCCCGCCCGAGCCTTCCACTGAGGAACCGCCCGAGCCAGTGTCCGATGGCGAGCCCACCAGCGAACCTGACGACCTGAGTATCCTGGGCTACATGAAAGAGACGCATTCCGGCCTGGATTACGAGAAGTATCAGGACGACGAAGCGTTTCTCAAGGGTTCGTTCGAGGCGATGCAGGCAATGGGCCGGCGGGACGAAGACGCCCGACTCGGCAAACAGCTCCGCGGCGCGAATCTCCAGCCCGACCAACTCGAAGCCCTGCTCAAGGGGCAGACGCCAGCCACCCCCGCACCCAAGGAACCAGACAACGACAAGCCGAGCAACGGGCAGCCGGAGTGGGATCCGGCCTGGGCCACCGTCAACGACAAGGGGGAGGTTGTGCCGACGATGGGTGCGCCAAAGGATGTCACGGCGAAGTACCAGGCGTATTGGTCCTGGAGGGAGCAGCGGCTGACCGAGTTGGCCAAGAATTCGGAGAGGTTCTCCGACAAGAGGCTGGACGAGCGGGACAAGGCCCTGGAAGCAAAAATACGAGACGCCAGCAAGGCGGAAACGGCCCGGCATCAGCAGAACCTGGACATCCAAGCCCTGGCCGAGAAACACCGCAACCTGTTGCACGTGGACGGTGACCCGGCCAAAGGGCTATCCGCCGAAGGACATCGGGTGGAGGAGCTGTTTGCGGAGTATGAAACAGATTTCACCAATGACCTGGCCCGGTTGCGGCACGCGATCAAAGACGTTCAGCACGACCAGCCCAAGCCGCCTCCGCGACGCCCCCGGGGCAAGGCTGTCCGACAGGCCGGGGTAGCGTCAGTCGCCCCCGAACAGAAGACCGTCCTGGAGCTGATCGAAAGCGGAGTATCCGCCGACGGCTCTCCGATGGGTATCGCAGAAGCCATGGAAAAAGGGGTGGCCTAAAACGAATCACGGGTGCCGGTTTCCTATGGAGGGCGGCCGGTACTTCGTAAAGCAGGGGCGAGCCGGACACTCCTTCGGACCCGCGCCGCCCCCGTTTTTTTGCCCTCCATCGAAAAGCCCTCCTCATTGATGCCCTCCATCCGCCCTCCGCCGGTGGCGGCGCTATGCGCCTCCGTTGGTTTGCGCCCTCCATGACGTAACCAACAACCTCCGAGGAGGATGACATCATGGGTATTGATGCCTCTGCACCAATTACCACCAGTGTGCTCGAAGCCTATACGAACAGGCGCGTCGAGCCGATCTATCGCAGTTCCGTGCTGATGGGAGCGTTGAAGTCCCACGGCAAACTGACGTTTAACCATGCGGGCAAGAACGCCTGCACATGGTATCCCAAGTTCCGCCGGCGGGCAATCGAAGCCGGCGACGGCAACCCGGTTTCGATTTCGTTCCCCGAGACGAACGTCCGGCGCGAGTGCAAGCTGGATTGGAAGAACTACAACATGGGGGCGTCGAACACGAAGTTCACGCAACTGGTAAGTTCCGGCAATTCAGGCGCCGGCGCAAAGTTGTTCAACGTCGTCGAAGAGTTGGCCGGTGAGATGACCGACGACTTCATGGAAGATTTTCGGCTGAAGTTGTACAAGGACGGCAACGCCGCCGGGTCGAAGGACGTCCACGGACTGGAGTCGATCTTCTCGTACAACGGCCTGTTGACCGGTTCCAAGGTGGGCGACCCCAACGACTCTTACGCGGGGCACACCACCAATCTCGGCGTGACCGGCGAATGGGACCCCGATAGCGTGGGGGACATTTGGCCGCTCGGAACGGGAGAAACCGAGTACCACTGGTGGTCACCAATGATTGTTGATTACCAGAACGGCGGATTTTCAGGTAGTTCAAATACCTGGAAATTGCAATGGCAAGAGGCGCTCAACTACCTCTGCACCTACCTGGGCGTGCTGCAAAAAAAGGACGTCGACCTGATTCTGCTGCACCCCGAACTGAAGCGTCTTGCCCAAGACAGCCTGATCGATCTTCACACTTTCGAGGTTACGCAGAACAGCCCGCTGACGAAACTTGGTCACAAGACGTTGCAGTACAACGGCATCGAGATAGCCTCGGAGTACGGAGTGCCCAACAGCGGTTGGGGTTATGCGTTGAACTTCGAGCACATGGAGTTGCGTTCGCTGCAAAACGGTTTGTTGGGAACGATGAATGACAAAGACATCTCGATCGCCTCGGATCTCAAGGCGCTTGATTTCTATGGGCAGTTCCTCATGTGGGCGCCGTCGTTCTTCGGCAAACTGGTACCCATTACCGCCCTTGGCACCTAAATAGGAAAGGAGTGCTGATAATGAGTGAGAAAACCCTTCCTTTCCCTCGCGGAAAGACGTACGGCGACGGGGTGGTGACCCTGGACGTCACCAACTACGACACCGCCAAGCATCTGGAGGGCACGGTCCACGAAGTCGAGGATACGGTCCACGGCACGGGTGTAAAGGTGTTCTTACGGATCGTGAAGAACCGCAGCGGCTCGGCGATTACGGCCGCCCGAAAGTTCTACCGGTGGTACACCGGCTCGCTGGCCATGGGGCGACGCATTTTGGGCGTCGCCAACGTGGACGGCCAGTTGTGTAAGCCGCTGGACGACAAGTACGTGGTCGGAGTTTCGATTCCCAATGGAGACCTTTTCTACGTGCTCGAAGAGGGTCCGTGTTCCGTGACTACGGAAGCTGCCTCGGTCAGCCTGGTTGGCGGAGACGCGGTAACCACCGACCAGCTCGGCGTAATCAAAGGGACCGCGGCGGCAGCGGGCGAATATGTTGTCGGTCAGATCGACGTGAATTGCGACGCCGAATCGGCGGTGGTGGTAATCCACGTCAACCGCGGCCTGGTCAACGCTGAATCGTAGGCATTTGACTCCACCCCGGCCTTAACGGGCCGGGGTGGCTTTTGTTTATGACAGAACGCATCCAGCGAAGTCGCGACGTCTACAACCGCGACGTCCCTCGTCGCTTGGCAGGGGTCTTCGCGGGCCGGCAGCCGCTGGAGCGATTGTGCGGACGAATCGATGAGATACGGGCGGAGTTGGGCAGCCTCGGTGAAGAGGAGTTTTGCCGGGACATCGACGTCACGCAGGTGCAACGGCTGCTGGAGACGGCGAGGGTAAAGCTCTTGCACGGCATGCCGTTCGCCAGGTGCGATTGTCCGAACCGGGAGAATGATTGCCCGAAGTGCGGCGGCGGACGCTGGGTAAGCGTGGTGGCCTGCAACCGAGTGGGTGAGACGGTGCCCGGCCCGCAGTTCAACAAGGAGTCTTAATGGAAAAACGCTGGCCGTTGCCCGAAGGAATGACGCCCGCGGCGGAAGTCACGCTGGTGGGCGCGCTGAGCAGGCA
>SDBV01014300.1_pt1 | contig 10014 bp, 5 predicted proteins | sample 2277081 | NCBI WGS metagenome assembly SDBV01 (sample SAMN10402039, study PRJNA504765) | marine sediment metagenome | isolation source: marine sediment core GS10_PC15, 223 cmbsf | place: Arctic Ocean: Southern Knipovich Ridge | collected 2010 | reverse complement strand
CGGCGGGCAGTTGGCCCGCCATAGCCGGATGCGCAAAGACCTCGAGGCCATGCTGTTACGCGAGCTGCCGCGGCGGGGTTGGTTCGTCGGACCTCCGCGAAGGCTGCAGGCGATCCACATCGTGGATTCGATTCCCTTGGTGAAAAACGCGCCAGGCAACGTGCCTTACATGCTCGTGCTGCGCGTTGACTATCTGGAAGGCGAAAGCGAGATGTGCGCGCTGCCGCTGGCCACTGCCTGGGGCCACGAGGCCGAACGGCTGGCGGAAACGTCGAAGCAGCCGGCGATCATCGTCAGCTTGAACAATCCGAAAACGCACGAAAACGGTATCGTCTACGACGCCGCGTCCGATCCGGTTGCGGCCTCGGGCATGCTGGGGCTGATCGCGCACCGTCGACGGCTGAAGGGGGCCACCGGAGAACTCGTTGGATGGTCGGCATCGACGCCGGCGGCCATCGCGGCGATCGAGCGCGAAACGGCATCGAGCGTCACACTGCGGCCCGAGTCGAACAGTAGTTGCGTGACGTTCGGCGACAAGGCCGTGCTCAAGGTGTTTCGGCATCTGGAGAGCGGCGTGAATCCGGACCTCGAAATCAGTCGCTTTCTCACGGGCAACGGGACCAGGTTTCCGTATACGTTGCCGTTGTACGGAGCGGTGGAGTATCGCGGGGCGGACGGCGAAAATCTCTCGGTCGCCGTGCTGAGCGGGTGCGCGCCCAACAGCGTAACCGGTTGGCAGTTTGTTCAAGATTCGCTGGGCCGGTTCTTCGAAAGTGCGATGACGCAGCCCGCCGAGACACGCGAGTCGATGATCGTTGCGCCCCAGGCGTCTCCCTGGAAACTGGCCGGGGGCGATGCGCCACGTTTGGCGATGGACTTATTGGGAGCGGAATTGGAATGGGCGGCATTACTGGGACGCCGTACGGCGGAATTGCACGTCGCGCTGGCGTGCGGCAGCGCCGACCCGGCCTTCGCGCCCGAGCAGTTTTCGCAGCCGTATCAACGATCCCTGTATCAATCGCGGCGCAAGTCGGCCCTCCAGGCACTGCAACAACTGGGGCGCCATCTGAAATCGTTGCCGGCCGAGGCGCTGGCCACCGCCGAGAACGTGCTGGAAAACGAAGGGCACGTGATCGACACGTTTCGCACCATCGTCGGGCCGACGATCAGCGGCTGGCGCATTCGCGTCCACGGCGACTTGAATCTGCATCACGTGTTGTACACGGGCAGGGACTTTTTGATCGTCGACTTCGAAGGAAAGCCGGGCCGCTCGATCGCTGCGCGACGTGCCAAGCGGTCGCCGCTGGAGGACGTAGCCACGATGTTGCACTCGTTCGAGCGGGCGGCCACGCAAGCCGTGTTGCTGTTGCCCACGTTCACGGTGGCCACGCCCGATACCGTCGTCGTCTGGCAACAAGCTGCTGCCTTCTGGCACGCATGGTGCAGCTCTGCGTTCTTGCGCTCCTACATCGCCGTTCCGGCCGCCGTGGAATTGCTGCCCACTTCGACCGACGCGTTGGAGACGTTGCTGCGGTTTCACCTGATGGCGGCAGCCATCGACGAGCTACAGGCCGAACTGAACGACGGCCAGCAAGTTGGCGCCGCGCTGGCGAGAATTGTCGATTTACTCGGAGCTTGAGGCGTCGCGCCGGTGCGCGTCAGGTCAAAAGCTCGTCGGTCCTTTCGATGCGCGACTTCAAGACCACCATCGAGCACGGTTGCAACGCATAGGTGACGCCCACCTTGACGCCCGCCTCGCTGGCCTCTTCGGCCGTGTCGAACACAAGTTCCCAGGGCCCGGCCTCGCCGGGCGAAGGCAGCACGAACGGAATCGTATTGGCGTGGTCGGCGTTGAATAGCAAAAGCATCGTGTCGCCGCGGATGGCCTCGCCGTGGTCGTCGACGTCGATATCGCCTCCGAACAGCTTAACGCCCAGGCAACGCACGAATCTTTGGTTCCAAGCCTCGTTCGACATTTCCGCGCCGGTCGGATCGAACCAGGCGATTTCCGGCGCATCGGCGCCTTGAATGGCCTGACCGTGAAAGAAGCGGCGGCGGTGGAACACCGGCTGTTCTTGAAACAGCGCAATCACGCGACGCACGAATCTGAGCAGCGCTTCCTGATCGCCATCGAGTTGCCAGTCGATCCATGAGATTTCGTTGTCCTGGCAATAGGCATTATTGTTGCCGAGTTGCGTGTTTCCCATTTCGTCGCCGGCCGACAGCATCGGCGCGCCCTGCGACAAGAGCAACGTGGCCAGAAAGCTGCGTTTCTTCTTCTCGCGGAGCTTTTGAATCTTGGGGTCGTCGGTAGGTCCCTCGACTCCGCAATTCCAACTGATGTTATCGTTGGCGCCGTCGCGATTGTCCTCGCCGTTGGCCTCGTTGTGCTTGTGGTCGTACGACACGAGATCGTGCAGCGTGAACCCGTCGTGCGCGGTGATAAAGTTGATGCTCGCGTGCGGCCGGCGACTGCTCCATTCGTACAAGTCGCTGGAACCGCAAAAGCGCGTGGCGAATTCGGACACGACGCCGCCGTCTCCCTTCCAGAACCGGCGGATGCAATCGCGATACTTGCCGTTCCATTCGGACCACAACACCGGAAAATTGCCGACCTGATAGCCGCCAGCGCCGAGATCCCACGGCTCGGCGATCAACTTGACCTGTGAAATGATCGGATCCTGGTGGATGATGTCGAAGAACGCGCCCAGCATTTCCACTTCGTGCAGTTCGCGCGCGAGCGTACTGGCCAGATCGAAGCGAAAGCCGTCGACGTGCATGTTCACGATCCAATACCGTAAGCTGTCCATGATCAATTGCAACACGCGCGGGTTGCGCATGTGCAACGTATTGCCGCAGCCCGTAAAGTCCATGTAGTAGCGCGGATTCTCGGGCGAGAGGCGATAATACGACGCGTTGTCGATGCCGCGGAACGAGAGCGTAGGGCCGAGCCGATTGCCCTCGGCCGTATGGTTGTAGACGACGTCCAAGATCACTTCGATGTCCGCGGCGTGCAGATTGCGGACCATGGTTTTGAACTCGCGCACCACGTCGCCGGCCGCGTCGACCGAAGCGTAACGCCGCTCGGGCGCAAAGAAGCTCAACGTGTTGTAGCCCCAGTAGTTCACCAGACCGAGTTCCACCAGGTGGCGATCGTCGATGTGCTCGTGAACCGGCAACAGCTCGACGGCCGTAATACCTAGGTTCTTCAGATACTTGATGGCGGCGTCCGAACTGAGCCCGGCGTACGTGCCGCGGATCTTCTCCGGCACGTCGGGGTGCAGCATCGTGAATCCCTTGACGTGCATCTCGTAGATGATCGTCTTGTTCCAGGGGATGCTCGGCGCCCGGTCGTCGCCCCACGTGAAGGCCTCGTCCAACACGGCCGCCAACGGTGCGTAGCGGGCATTGTCGCGGTCATCGAAGGCAAGATCCGCCCGCGAATCGCCGACCGGGTATCCCCACATTTCATCGGACCACCGCGTCACGCGGGCAACCGCCTTGGCGTACGGATCCAACAACACCTTGTGAGGATTGAACCGATGTCCCTCGGCCGGCAGGTAGGGCCCGTGCACTCGATAGCCGTAGATTCGCCCTGGCACGACGTCGGGGAGGAACGCATGCCACACCATGTCGGTATGTTCGCGCAGCGGAATGCGGTGCGACTCCAGCTCGCCTTCGGCGGAGTTGAACAGACACAAATCGACCGCCGTGGCATGCTCCGAATAGAGGGCAAAGTTCGTGCCGCTGCCATCCCACGTGGCACCCAACGGGTAAGGCCTGCCTGGCCAGACGCGCATCTTCATTGCGACTCACTCTCGCGGTTCGATTCGAAAAACCTTGCTACTCCCAGGACGATTCGGGGGTCAAAAGCGCTACCGGAAACCAACGAAACACCTCGCCCACGTCGAGCAGCCGGGAGCCGTCCGGCTGCTCGGACGCATTGATCGTATGTCCGGTGATGACGTGTCGCCAGTGCAGCGGCGCTTCGGCCGGCAAGGAAACGGTCGTTTCTTTCCACCAGCCGCCGAGCGGCCAGGGGGACGACGCGCTGCCGAAGGTGACTTTTCGGGCGCCTTTGCGGGTCCTCCACGATTCGTAGGCCAGCCGTGGCACAAGGCACACGGCGCCATTCGACGCCGTGCCCCGCGCAAAGGCCAAGAGCCGGCTGCCGTGCGGTCCCTGGGCCGAAAGAGGCAGGTAATCGCCGCGAAACACTTCCGGCCGGTCTCGCCGGAATTCGAGCGCGCGGCTGATCACAAACAGTTTGATCCGCTCGTCCGGCCAGCCGGCTAATAGTTCGCGGGCCAGTTCGCCCAGATTCTCGCCGGCACGCGCTCTCAGCGATGCCAACGCCTGCCGCCGTCGCGCAAAGTCGACCGGACGGCGGTTGTCGGGATCCACCAGATTGAAATCCCAGAACTCGACGCCTTGATAGAAGTCGGGGACACCCGGCGCACAGATCTTGACCAGCGTCTGCGCCAGCGAGTTCACGAAACCTGCATCGGAAATCGAACGCGCCAGCGCCTGCATGTCTTGGACAAACTCCGATTGCTCCTCGGCGAGAATCTTGCGAATGAAGTCGGCGACCGCCTGGTCGTATTCCTCGTACGGGTTGAGCCAGCTTGTGTGCAGCTTCGCCTCGCGAAGCGCCTTGTCCAGGTAGCGGACAATCCGGTCGACGTACGTGTCGCGGGCCTGGGGCTCCAGTTTTTCCAGCGGCCAGGTGCCCAACAGAGTCTGATAGATCAGGTATTCTTCATTGGCGTCGGGCACGGGCGCGCCGTCCAGTTCACCGCGTGCCGGCTCGTTCCAGGCGTGCCAACGGGCGACGGCCGCGACCCACTGCTCGGGGATTTCGGACAGCACGTTGAGCCGGGCCCGCAGATCTTCGCCGCGCTTCGTATCGTGCGTTCCGGTGGTCGACAGTGCCGCCGGCCAACTCGCCGCGCGTTCGGCGATGCGGCGGTGAAATTGTTCGGTGGTCGTGCCGGGAATCGTGGGATCGCCGCCAACCTCATTCAACGACGCCAGCGGGTAGTAACGATAGAACGCGGTGTCTTCCAGGCCCTTGGCCGTTACCGGTCCGGTGACCTGTTGGAACTTGAGCACGAACCGGCGGCCGTGATCGCGTGCCAGGTCCGAAAGGCCTTCGGGGTCTTCGAGCAGCAGCACCGACGCGATGAAATCGAAGAACGAGGGGCTCATCGCCGGATTGCGGCGCTTGGCGATCCGAACCGCGGTCAAGATCCGCCACCGATCATTGTCGCTGACTTCCCCGCTGGCGGGACGAATGTACGTGCGATAAACCGGAAACGCCGCGACGACTTCTCGCAAGGCCCGGTACAGCGACAGCCGCGTGAAGTCGCGCGACCAGCGATGATGTTCCGAGATGCGATCCAACTGGTTTGCCAGCATGTATTGCTCGGCCGACAACGACGCCGTGAGGATCGCGCGTTTGCTCTCGTACAGTACCTGCGCGAACGAAGCGACGTTTCCAGTGAATCGGGCATATGCGTCGCGCAGCGCATAGGCCCCGGAGCGGTCGACGTACACGTCGTTCAGCAGATTCAAGAATTCGTACCCGGTCGTGCCGTCGATTCGCCAATCGGAGGGCAACGTCTCGTCGTGCGCGAGGATTTTTTCCACGATCGTGTACAGCGAGCCGTCTTCGCCAGCCGGCTGCGCTTCTCCGGTGGTGCGTGCCTGGGCGACCGCTCGCGCCAGGTGTGCCAGGTATTGTTGAGGGTCGAGCAGCCCGTCGGAGTGATCGATGCGCAATCCCGTGACCCAGCGCTTGGCGACGAATCCCAGGATTGTCTTATGAACGCCGTCGAACACCTCGGGATCTTCGACTCGAATCGCCGCCAACGAATCGATGTCGAAGAACCGCCGGTAGTTGATTTCGTCGGTGGCGACGCGCCAATAGCAGAGGCGGTAGGGCTGATCGGCCAATAGCGCCTCGAGCCGATCGAAACTCCCCGGGTTGCCGGGCTGGCCGTTGTAGGTAGTGATCGCCTGTTCGATCGCACCACGGATCTCGGCACTGGAATCGCGCAGCTCGGACAAGCGTCGCCGCGTCACCTCGTTCTCGCGATACCGCTGCTGGGCCGTTTCGGCGTTGACATGTCCCCGCGGCGGCACGTGCTCGAGCGCCGTGACGATGCTCTCCAATTCCATCCGCTGGGTTGCCTCGGCCGGCAATTCGCCGACCGCGTTGTCGAGCACCAGCTTCAGAATAGGGATCCACGTTTCAGGATCGGTCGGAAATACGCGGTGGTAGTAGTGGATGACAAACCGGTCGTCTTGGTAAGCCAGTCGCAACTGCTGATCTTCGAGCACCTTGCCGAATTGGTCGCCTAGGACGGGCAGCAGGACCCTGTCGCGCAGCGCCCCCTTGGGCGGGTTCCAGTCGATGTCGAAGTAGTGGGCGAACGAAGAGGCCGGACCGTTTTCCAAAACGTCCTGCCACCAACCATTGTGCGGATCGTCGATGCCCATGTGGTTGGGCACGATGTCGACGACCAGCCCCATCCCGTGGTCGGCCAGGCTCTGGGCAAACTGGCCGAACTGCTCGTCCGTCCCCAGCACGGGATCGAGTTTTCCGTGGTCCACGACGTCGTAGCCGTGCGCACTTCCCTCACAAGCGCGCAAGAAGGGGGATGTGTAGGCAGCTCCGATTCCCAACTCAGCCAGATACGGCACCAGTTGGCGAGCAGCCTCGAACCGCAGATGACCGTGCAACTGCAGGCGATACGTGGCGGTCGGAATCGGATGAGCGGTTGGCTTCACGGCAAGTTATCCAGACTCTCGCGCGGCTGCCGAAGTTCTACGTGCATGGCGCCGCGCTTTAGCAGACGTGCAAATCAAGTGCGAATCGTCGGCCCCATCCATCAAGACCGAACCCGCGGCAGCCGGCCCTTTGCCGATGACGGCGAACCGGTCGGCCGCGTACGATTTCGCCATCGGCCGTCGGCACGCTTGGTGCGTCAGCAGATCAACGTGCCTGCTTCACGTTCGCGGAGCATTTCCGGCACGATTATCGCGGAGAAGCCGGTCTAGAACAACCGACCAGCCGCGGGCCGCGGCTGCGACGGCCAAACCGCTTGGTCGCTTGCGTGTGTTGCCGAGGCGCGGTACGGGCGCGGCAGGTCGCCCGCGGTGTGTGTGGGGACGACAATGTCGCAACATCTGGCGCCCGTTTGCCCGATTAGCGCCAAACGTTCAGAATGCGTAAACCGCGTGTCACACGAATGATCGCATGGGGGAATTAGCTGAAAATTCTACGACCAGGAGGTGACGCGCGGCCGGAATCTCGTGGCCGTCGAGCAGAAGAGCCCGGCCCGTCAGGAATTGCTCGATCGGGCCGCTAAGATCTTTGCCAAGCACGGCATCGATCCGTTGCCGCTTCCCGAAGGATAAAGCGGCAGAAAGGCCAAATCCAAGTGCGCCGCGCGCCGCCGTGCCGACTCGCCGTGCCAATTCGCAGCCGGCAGCACCACGCGCTAGCGCCGGGCGCTTGGATAGAAATGCGAGTAGTTCATGAAGTAGCTGGCGTGCCCGGTTCCCAACCGAGGGCCGGCGGAGTAGGTTGCCCGTTCGAGTTGCTGCAGGGCGCCGCCTTGCCGCCGGATCGCGTTGCCTTGGTTGACCAACGGCTTCACAAGCGACTGATAGTTCGTGACGCCGAACGAGTCGCTCTGCAACAGATTCAGATAGGGGCTGACCGTCGGGCCGTTGGGGTTATCAGAACTTCCTCGGTAGAAACTCTGAGCCAACGCGGAACTGGACGTTGCCAGCGAAAACGCGACGGCCGCAAGGGCCACGAGTAAGACGCGTGTTTTCATAATCGTGTCCTCCCGTTTAGACTTCGTCAGATTCCACCGGTCGAGTCTATTATACGTCGCCCGGCTAGCAGGTCAAAAACAGCCCGGCGCGGGTGCCAGCGGCCCCACCTCGACGGTTAGGCGGACTTTGACAGCCCGATTCGGATCGCTCAGGCTGGGGGTTGGGCCGCCAGCAGCAGCGCGACCAGCTCGCCGATGAACGTCACGATCACCGCGACGTAGAGGATGCCGGTGGCGCTTTGCGTGTTGGGGATCTTCAGCGTTTGCCACGTCATCGCGGTTAGCACCAGCGCGCCGACGATTCCGGATAGCCAGCGCAGCGCCACGAACAGCCACACGTCGGTCGTTGGCCAGCGGTGGCCGACCATCAGCGCCAAGCCGACCGCCTCGACCGCCGCGCGCAGGCAGATCGCGGCCGCCATCAGCACGATCAGCCGCTCGAGCGGTCCGATCACCATGGTGGGCGAGTTGAGATACCAGTGTCCCAGAAACATGGCCGCGATCGTCAGTCCGAGCACCAGACCACTGGTGGGAGGATCGAGCCAGGCCAGTGCCGTTGCCAAGGCGCCGCCGCCGCTGGCGAAGTCGGTATCGACGCAGGCACCCCACAGCGTGGCGCCGGCGACGAGCCATAGTAGGGCGATGCCGGCCCGCGGTTTCTCGTACAACCAGACGACCGACCCGGCGTAACACAGAATCGCGGCCACGAGCGGCGGGGCGAGTGCGAAACGCTCCGGCGCGCCGGCCGCCACCATCGTCACCAGGACCGTCAGCCCTAGCAGCACGTAGAGGTGGTTGCGATAGAAACCGCTGGGTACTTGCCGCGGGTTGGTCAGGGCCATTCCGAGCGCCAAACCAAACGAGAGCCGCAGCACGAATTGCGTCAGGATGGCCACGGCCGCAAGCGCCTCAACGTGAAATCGATCGAAGCGTCACCGCCGACCGCCATAGATCAGGTTCATCATCTCGGAGCGGCTGGAAAGGTTCGAGCGGAAGAGGCCTTTCATGGCCGAGGTCACGCACAGGCTCCCGGGCTTGCGAATGCCGCGGATGGTCATGCAGGTGTGTGTCGCTTCGATGACGACCGCCACGCCCTTGGCTTGCAACTCCTCCAACAGCAGGTTGGCGATGGTTTCGGTCATCCGCTCTTGCACTTGCGGCCGGCGGGCAACCGATTCGACGACGCGTGCCAGTTTGCTTAGCCCAATCACACGGCCGTCGGGGACGTAGCCAATGTGTGCCTGGCCCATGAACGGCAGCATGTGATGTTCGCAGATGCTGTTGAAACTGATATCGCGGACCAGCACGATCTCGTCGTATTGCTCGACGAAAAACTTGCGCAAATGGACCCGGGGATCTTCGTGCAGTCCGCCGAACAACTCGGCGTACATGCGTGCCACACGGTCGGGCGTTTCCTTGAGCCCTTCACGCTCGGGGTCTTCGCCGATGGCGGCCAGAATCTCTCGCACGGCGCGGGCGATCCGCGCTTGATCGACCGAACCTTGGGGCGACGAAGGCGAGGCGGCGACATCCGCTTCGCCGGCGAGGCTCCCCAGGTCGGATTCCGGTGCCGTATTCTCCGCGGGGCCGCGTTGATTGGCGTGCAAGCTCATCCCTCGATCTTAGAAGGCAACGGCTGGCCCGGTCAAGCGGCGCACCGCACGGAGGCTGCCTCGACGTTCGGCCTGACACGGGACAAGCTCTTATGCCGGCGGCACGCCGACAACAACATTGTCGGGGTCACCGGCAGCATGCCGAAAGGGCCAACGGCCTGCAATTATACCAGCCTGGGGCGACGCCCCAGGTCCACTTCGGTCCTTGGTGCTAAACGTCAGATGCACAATGACAAGGCTCAGAGATTGCGGCATGTTGGCGGCCAGGAGCAATGAGTCGGGCTTTCAGCCCTTAACGACGTAACCGTGCCCATGAACGTGGGGCGATGCCCCACGCTGGTATCGGGGCGCACCTTCGGTGCTGGACGAAATCCGATCGCTCCCACCGGTTACCAACACGCCTCGACCCCATCTCCTCTTGTGTCTACGGCACGCCGACAACGAGTTATTGGGCCCACCCGCCTCGACGACATTGCGACGATGACGCGGCGCGGCAAGACTCCCGCTCAGTTGGCGCTGAAGGCCGGTGGAAACGCGGCCGCGGCACGCTCGTC
>SDBV01014299.1_pt1 | contig 10015 bp, 12 predicted proteins | sample 2277081 | NCBI WGS metagenome assembly SDBV01 (sample SAMN10402039, study PRJNA504765) | marine sediment metagenome | isolation source: marine sediment core GS10_PC15, 223 cmbsf | place: Arctic Ocean: Southern Knipovich Ridge | collected 2010 | reverse complement strand
TCTGTTCCATCATCAAGAACAAAAACCTCTCCATGTCGATATGGATTTAATGTTCCAGCATCAATATTAAGATAACCATCAAATTTGATTGGACTACAGTTATAACCTTTTTCCTGGAATATTTTTCCTAAAGAAGCAGAAAATATTCCTTTTCCTAATCCAGACATAACACTTCCAGTAATTATAATATATTTTGTCTTGCCTTTCTTATAATTTTTGGGGATAGGTGTATAATATTCGTGTTCAATTTTTTTTTTTTTGAGAGAATTAAATAATTCTAAAGGCATATATGAAAATAGGATGTTTAATTTATATTATTTGTTATGTTTTAAAATATACTTAACAATCCACTCAATACCTTACTTCCATCAAAACCAGGTATTGGAATCATATTAAAGATAAACAAAAACATATTAATTCTTGATGTTAAGACTAATAATGGAATATATTTTTGTTTTATTTTCATTGTTTTTAAAGCTAATAAAGATCCTATCCATAGGAATAAATTAACAAAAGGGCCTGCAAAAGCAACTAAAGAATATTGAAGTGAGGTAGCATTTCCGAATATTGAAACATAAGCAGGAACAAAAAAGATAAATGGAAATCTCAATAATCTCATTACCAAAGCTATAAACAACCAGAAATAAGCTGCATTAAACACTGCTTGCATTCCAAAAGATAAAGCAATTATTTTATGTCCAAACTCATGTAAAATAACAGCAGGAGCAATAACCATACATGCAAACTTAAATGACTGCCAATCAAATCCCTTCATCTTAATGTAATGTTCTGGAGTTGGTCGTCTAAAGAAATTCATAAAAACAAATCCAAGTATTGCTGTCATTACAATTATATCAAATAATTCCATTAAAGTTAATATCATTTATATCTTCTCTTGTTTATCTTAATTTTATTCATAAAACTAGTATGTTTTTTAATATCTTTCCATCTAATCAAACCATTTTTTGCACCAATCTGTTGTATACAAGAACAAGCATTTAATGTTCCAAGTTTAATAGCAAATTCTATATCTTTTTTTATTAATCCAGCAACAAAGCCAGAGCAAAATGCATCTCCCGCTCCTGTTGTTTCCTTAATCTTAACAAAAGGGGAATTTGCTTCATACTTATATTGCTTAGTGTAAACTTCACATCCTTCTTTACTTTTGGTTATAACAGCAATATTTGCATAATCATTTAATTTTCTAAAATCAGTAACTAAAATATTTGCTTCTTCTTTATTTAATAATAAGATATTAACAAAGAATTTTTTATGTTTTTTTAGAAAAGGTTTACTTGGATTCATAGCAACCTTAATTTTATTTTTTTTTGCGTAATTAATTGCCTTAGGAATAATATTTTCACTTTTTCCGGTTAATGATGTAATGTAATATAATTCAGCTTTTACAGCTTTGAAATCAATATCTACGTTTGCACCCCTATAAACAAAGATTGTTCTATCTTTTTCGTAAGGAGAGATAATAACAGAATAACCTGTTCCTAATTTACTTGTTTTAACTAAAGAAATATCTACATTGTTCTTCTTTAATTCTCTTATTATATGAATACCTGGGATGTCTAATCCAACCTTTCCAAGAAATGCTGTCTTAAATCCAAATCTAGAAAATGAAACAGCAGTGTTACTTCCTCCACCTCCTGTTTCTAAAATAACTTCATTTACTTCAAATTTCTTTCCTGTAATATTTTTTAAATCAAAATTACCTTTAATAAAAACATCTTTTGTTGCCGAACCAATAGTTATTATCATGTTTTATTCACACTTCCAAGTAAAATTATTTTTTGTTTAACTATTTTAGTTATTAAGTTCATAGCAGGATCTAATATTTTCCTAGGATCAAATACGCTTGGTTGTTTCTTTAATTGTTTTCTTATAGCAGCATCAAAAGCTATTCTAATATCAGAATCAATATTAACCTTATTTATTCCTAATTTAACTGCTTTTCTTATTTGTGAATCAGGAACACCTTGTGTATGTTTAAGTTTTGCACCATATTTATTTGCCAACTTAACAATTTTTTTTGGAATTCCAGAAGCCCCATGTAAAACTAAAGGCATATTTAATTCATTTTTTATCTCTTTTAATAATTTTAAATTTAATTTAGGTTTGTCTCTAAATTTATAGGCCCCATGTGAAGTACCTATGGCAATAGCCAATGAATCACATTTTGTTTTTTTTACAAATTCAACTGCCTTAATTGGATTTGTGTAAATATTTTTATTACTCTTAACTTTATCTTCAACTCCTTTTAATCTTCCTAATTCTGCTTCTACTTGAACTTTTCTTCGATGTGCTAACTTCACAACTTTCTTAGTTAGATTAACATTTTTATTAAAACTATATTGAGAAACATCAATCATAACAGAATTATATTCATTCCTTAAACACTTCTTAACTAATTCAACAGAATTACCATGATCTAGATGCAAGGCAATAGGAATATTAGTATTATGAGCAATTGACTTTACTATGCCTGATAATTCTCTTAATCCAGCATATTTTATTGCAGAAGGAGTAGTTTGTACAATCAAAGGTGAATTTAATTCAATACCAGCTCTAATAATTGCTTTTGTAATTTCTAGATTAGATGTGTTTAAAGCAGGAATAGCATAATGATTTTTATTTGCTTTTTCTAATATTGTTTTTGCAGAAACTAACATTTTCACCTCTTTTTTAAGGATTGTCAGTAAGAACCATATATAAATTTTTTTAATTCAAAAAATTCTATAATTATAGAAACTTTTATAAATTGTAGTAGTTATAATGTAACTACATGAAAAAAACAATCCAAATGAAGTTAGAAGGTTATGAAGTAGTTGAGAAAAGAGCAGAAAAAGGAGGAAACTCAGGAAGGATTTACGTTCCTAAACACTGGATTGGTAAAAAGGTAAAGGCAATACTTATTGAAGATGTTAAAAAATAAAAAAAACTTTGTAATAATGTTGGTGTTTTTGATAGTTTTAATGCCAATTTGTTATTCTCTACCTCACCTATATATTTCTGCTCAGAGTTCAGAAATTGTTGGAGAAGAAAGAGGCACCACAGAAATTAAAATAAGTACAACAATGCCAGATACATGTGAAATTGTTGTTCCAATAGATGAATGCAATAAATATGATGTATATAATTATAAAGAGATCGAAAGAATTCAAGAAAATTATGAGAGTTTCACAGAAGATTCAAAGAAGGAAAGGATTTCTTATTTAATATGCGCCTTAGGAAGTGATGATGGCATGATTAGTTTTTATGCTATAGAGGCTATAGGTGATATTGTTTCCAAACTTGATTCTAATGACCCCATGATAGATAAAATAGTTAATAGTTTACTAACCAATCTGCATAATGCAGATAAAGGTTATTTAAGGCATGTTGTATCAGATTTAGAACATGCTGTATCAAACTTAGGGATTGTTGGCTCTAAGATTAATCCAAGTAATTCAAATATGAATTTGATTATTGATGCTTTGCTAACAATCATTAAAGACCCTGGAAAAGAGGGTAAACTCCGTGGAGAACATGCGCTTGGGGAGATTGGATCTCGTCTTGGCCCTGATGACCCGAGGGTAGACACAATTATCGATACTTTAATGGCCAGAATAAATGACCCAGATTATTTAATTAAGTCTGGTGCAGCATCCGCACTGGGGGAGATTGGATCTCGTCTTGACCCTGATGACCCGAGACGGGATATAATTATCGATGTTTTGATGGTTGGGTTACAAGACAAAAACCAGAATGTTAGGGGGTGGAGAATGTCTGATCTTAATAATATTGCCTCTGTGCTCAATACTCCAACTAATAAACAAAGTTTTGCCCTAAAAATTTCAGATAGTCTAAATGATTACTTTTCAGGTTTTGATGATCCAACCTCAACTGCCCCAAATCAATATAGTGTTTTAATAAATGGACTACATGATGCTGAAAACAATCCACAGGATGTTATCAGAAGAACAATTGTAGAAAATCTCAATCTTGATTCAATCTATTATTTAATGTCAATTGGGGGGTCAGATATGTATACAAGCACTTTCCTTACTTTTTATTATACTAATTTTAAAGATGGGAGAGATACAGATAATTATAAATTTGGTATGCCACGTTATCCTAATTTTTTAAATGATATAAAACCAATAGATCCAAATAATGACTATATGGCTGGTTTTATACTAACTTTAGCTAATTTTGATAGGTTAAAAGAAATTATTAACAATGATCCTGAATTTATAATAAGTGCAATTGAAAATGTATTGTTTAAAGAAGATAATAATAAACTTAGAGAAGCGGTTCCTAAACTAATTTCAACAATAGAATGGTTGTTAAGTAAAGGCAATAAGGCAAGAACTGAATCGTTTTTATTAAATAAATACGATGAATACAAGATTTCATTCATTGAAGAATTGATTGATAGGATTTTGAATCAAGACGAAAAAAAAATCAAATTAGCCTTATTTGTGTATTTACTTAAATCTAATTGTGAACTAAATGAAGATGGTCATGCAGAAACTTGCAATAAATTCACAAATTCCAATAAAGTACTTGAAATTGTAAATTCTCCTGATTACCCTCCTGTTCTCAAACCAAAAGTGAACAAGAATTGGTTAAATGATAATACTCTAACAGCTAAACTCTACTTCACTCAAGAAGGTCAAATTGGCAGGACAAAAAATAATTACATAAATAGATTTGAGTTTATAGAAGTTGACAATCCATCTGGAGAAGGTTATGTATTAGAACCAAAACTAGATGTAAATGAATATGGATATAGTGGGGGATTAGTAAATGGAATAAAGTTTAGATTAATTTTAACTGAAGAAATTGAAGATGTGCAACAATCCATTGATAGTTATGATATTGATATTATTGCACATAGAGGTCATAGTTTCTCTGAATTAAATGTATTTTCATCATCCATAATATCAGACAATAACAAGTTAATCTATTTAGGCGGATGTGGTGGTTTTGGAAGAGTCCCAATAATACAACGAACATTGCCCAATATGTATTATTTTTCTGATTCAGATACAGGTTATGGAGATGATAATGACAGGATTTTGTTTTATGCGTTAAGAGCAATGGCACAGTTAAAGGATGAAGAGAAAATAACTTGGAGAATGATTGAAGAAAAAATAGAACAAGCATATAATGATTATAGGTCAATGCATCCAAATACTCAAATAAAATATCCTTCAGGAATAATTTATCCAGATCATAAAGGATTACTTTTAAATCCGTTTATCAATCAGTTTACTTTATCATAAGATTTATAAAATTATAAAAAATACGGATTTTGGTGATAATATGAAAGTCAAAGTTTATTCAACACCATCATGTCCATGGTGTACAAAAGTCAAGGAATTTTTTAAACAACATAAAATAGAGTTTGAAGATCTTAATGTAGCAGAAAATGAAAAATCAAGAAATGAAATGATAGAAAAATCAGGACAGATGGGTGTGCCTGTTATTGATGTTGATGGAGAAATAATTGTTGGTTTTGATAAAGAAAAATTAAAAGATCTATTAAAAATAAAAGAATGATGTATGATTTAATTATAATTGGAGCAGGACCTGCGGGATTAAATGCTGCTTTATATGCAGCAAGGAAAATGTTAAAAGTATTAGTTTTAACAGGAGATATTGGGGGGCAATTAGCAATTTCAGGAAATGTTGAAAATTATCTTGGTTTTAAATCAATAAAAGGTATTGATTTAGTAAGTAGGTTTGAAGAGCATGTTAAGCAATATAATGTTAAAATAATTGGAAATGATAGAGTTGTCAGATTAAAAAAAATTGGTAAAAACTTTTCTATAGAAACAGAGAAAGAAAAAAAATATGAATCTAAATCTATTATTGTTACAGCAGGAAAAAAACACAGAAAATTAAATGTTCCTGGTGAAGATAAATTAGCAAAGAAAGGTGTTGTTTATTGTGCAACATGTGATGCTCCATTATTTAAAGATAAAATTGTAGCTGTAGTGGGTGGTGGAAATTCAGCAGTTTATGCTGCCTTAGCATTAATACCAATTGCTAAAAAAATATATTTAATAACATTAAATAAAAAATTAGTAGGAGAACAAATAAGAATCAAAAAAATACTTGCATCTAAAAAGATTAACGTATTATATAATTCAAAAACAAAAGAAATTTTAGGAGATAATTTTGTTACAGGAATTAAAGTAGAAGCTAATAGGAAAGAAGAAACAATTAGTTTAGATGGTGTTTTTGTTGAGGTTGGTTATGAAACAGATGTATCTTTCATAAAAGATGTTAAACTAAACAAATGGAAAGAAATCATTATAGATAAAGAAAATAAAACTTCTATTCTTGGCTTATTTGCAGCAGGTGATGCAACAGAGGTTATATTTAAACAAAATATTATAGCTGCAGGTGAAGGGGCAAAAGCAGCTTTATCTGCCTATGAATATTTACAAAAATAATATTTAAAGATTATAAAATAAATAAATTAAATTCTAAAGAAGAAGAAAAAATACTTGACGTTAAAAATAAGATTTAATATCTTCTTTATAATATTTTATTAAAACATATATTCCAACAATAAACATTATTAAACTAAAATATTGGCCAAGGCTTAATCCTAAAAAATGCCAGTCTTCTCTTAAAAAATCAATAAAAAATCTTCCGATTCCAAATAATATAATCATATTCCAAAATAAAAAACCGTCTTTATTCTTTTTTTTATTAATTAACAACAAAATTCCTAGAACAGCAAATCTCTTTAAAGCAGAATATAACTGAGTAGGGTGTCTACATCCATCAACATTTGGAAATTTAACACACCATGAAACATTTGTTAATGTTCCGTAAAGTTCAGCATTAACAAAATTTGCAATTCTTCCTAAAGCTAAAACAAAAACAGCTGGAATTGTGATTATATCTGCCAATTTTGCAAAAGATATTTTTTTCTTTTTAGAAAAATAATAAGTTGCTATTGCTACTCCGACAAGACCGCCATGAAAAGCCATTCCACCTTCCCAGATAAAAAATATCTTTAAAGGATTTGCAATGTAATAAGGCAATTCCCAAAATACATGAAATATTCTGCTTCCAATTAATACTCCTAAAAATAAATAAAAAATAAGATCATAGATATCATCTTTGGTTATATTTAATTTATCTTTTTTTCTATAATAATTTAAAACAAAATAAAGAATAATAAATCCAAATAAATACACTAAACCATAATATCTAATTTCTAATGGGCCTAGATCTAATAATGTTGGATTAAGGTTATGGACGTACATATTATTTGATTATTATTCATAATATTTAAAATTATTTAAAGAAAATTAATGAGCTAACCAGCCTCCAGCTACAAATATTGTTTGTCCTGTAATATAATCTGCTTCGTCAGAAGCTAAAAATAAAGCTGTATTTGCTATATCTAATGGTTGCCCAACTCTATTCCATGGAATGTTAGCTAATATTCCTTTTAACATCTCTGGTTTTTTTGTAATAAAATCAGTCATTGGTGTTTCTATTACACCAGGACCTATAGCATTAACATTTATCTTAGATTGAGCTAATTCTAAAGCTAATTCTCTGGTTAAATTAATTACTCCCCCTTTTGATGCACAATATGCAGAGCTATTTGCAAAACCAACCTGTCCAGCAATAGAAGCAATACTAATTATTTTTCCATATCTCCTTTTTATCATTTCTTTAACAACTTCTTTTGTGCATAAAAAAACTCCCTTAAGATTAATGTCAATTAGTTTATCCCATTCTTTTTCGCTTAATTCAATTAAGGGTTTTTGAATATAAATACCCGCATTATTAACTAAGATATCTATTTTTCCAAATGTTTTTATTGTTTCTTTTACCATTTTTTCAACATCTTTTGCTTTAGAAACATCGACTTTTAAAGCAAGAGTTTTTCTTCCAAATTTCTTTAATTCATCACAAGCTTTTTTACAATCATCTAAATCAATATCAGTTATAACAACATCTGCTCCTTCTTGAGCAAATTTTTTAGCAATTCCAAATCCTATTCCCCTTCTAGAACCAGTGATTATTGCAACTTTGTTTACTAATCTCATTTTCCTCTTTTTTTATTTTTATTTTATATTCTAAATAATATAAAAATATTTAAATATGATATATATAAATATTATTATTATGTTGTTTCCAACTATATGGCATAATTTGAATAGATTCGTTATGATAGTTGGATCTTTATTTAAGATTAAACCAACATGTTATTGTTAAGAAATCCAATTGATCTGGGTTCGTGCAATGACGTGCTATTTCTGCTCTGAGTTTGAATCCAGATATTTGGGAGTCTAGGAGGTGATTAGAATGACTCCACAAGTAATGCCGAGAACTGAAAGTTCTCTGGCTTGGGAATTCAAAGAATTTCCAAGAGATGAAGTATGTGTAATATGCGCAGAGGTAATAACAAATCCAATCTGCGTAGATTGTTTGGAAAGGGAGATGGAACATTGGTTAATGGATAAAAAACCCAAGTTAGTATCTTTAATTAGAGATACAACTAAAAGTTTTAAATCCTACACACATTATGTTACAACATGTATTATTTGTGGAAATAATATGAATGTCTGCGTACATTGTTACGCAAAAGAAATATCTGAGTTTATAGGAAGTAATAGGTTAACAAAAGAATTTTTAACACAATTCAATTATAACTTGGATTACTCGATAATTTAGTTTTTTTTTTTTTTTATTTCTTCAAAATCTCCAGAGCTTTCTTAAACACTTCTTTCTCATTATTCCAACTAAGATTTTCTAGAACTCTATCTTCTTTTGACCATAAATAAGTGTCGTATATAACCTTGCTTTTACTTAAAATGACAGGAGTATTCATATTTGCTTTTGCTAAGAAAACATCATAAACATGTAATTTTCCATCTTTTTTGAATCTTCTTTGGCCCTCTAACTTGTGAGTTACTTCTATCTTACTTAGCCCGGTTTTTTCAATAATCTCTCTTTTAAAGGTGTCTTGTATGTTTTCTCCATCTAACGTAGGCCCTTTAGGAAATTCCCAGCCCTTCCAGTTAGAATTTCTATGCAAAATTAAGAAATATAACGGCCTGTCATAAACAATAACAGAAACTCCTTTTTTAATTTGTTCATCCATAATTTAGGAGATTTAGAATTTGTTTATTAATTTTTCCAAAAGAAACTGTAGGGGTGTAACAGTTAGGAAATCTATAGCCTTAAAACTATATTTTAGGATAGAAGCATTTATAAAGGAGCTATATCTCCTTATTTATAAAGGGGGTCAATTTATAGGAGGATAATATGCCTAAAACTAAAACTAAAGTCAAAAGAGATATAAAAATCGTTAATATAGTTGTAAGTACTTCTTTAGAACATGACATTCCATTAGAAAAAATGGCAGCAACACTATCTAATACAGAATATAATCCAGAACAATTTCCTGGTTTAGTTATAAGGATTAAAGAGCCTAAAACCTCTGCGTTAATATTTAGCTCAGGAAAGGTTGTTTGTACTGGCGCTAGATCAATGAGTAAAGTACATGAATCTATAAAAAAAATAATTAAAAGTTTAGAAAAAATAAAAATAAAAATTAAGATAAAACCAAAAGTAGTTATTCAAAATATGGTAGCTTCAGGTAGTATTGGAATGGATTTAAATCTAAATACATTAGCAATGAAACTTTCTAATACAGAATACGAACCAGAACAATTTCCTGGTTTAGTATACAAGCTTCCAGAAGCAAAAGCAACTTTCTTACTTTTCTCAAATGGAAAGATTGTATGTACAGGAACAAAATCAGAAAAAGAAGTACATCGAGCAATGGATCAATTAGTCATTAATTTAAAGAAGGTTATGAAGAAGAAATAATTTTTTTTATTCTTTTTTTTTTTTTTTTTTCCCAATTTATATCTTCAATCTCAATAAATAATTTAAAAGAAGGGGTATTAAAGTAGGTAATGGAAGCTACTGAACAAATAAAAAAATTCCAGGAATTCTTTGATTTAAATTATAAAGCAGAATT
>SDBV01014297.1_pt1 | contig 10015 bp, 14 predicted proteins | sample 2277081 | NCBI WGS metagenome assembly SDBV01 (sample SAMN10402039, study PRJNA504765) | marine sediment metagenome | isolation source: marine sediment core GS10_PC15, 223 cmbsf | place: Arctic Ocean: Southern Knipovich Ridge | collected 2010 | reverse complement strand
TATAGACGTGGGAGTACATAAGAAAACAATACAGAATCAATTGACAGTTACTGTTCTATCAGAGCTTCACGCACTCCTTCGAAAAATGTTCTCCACTATTGCCGTTTATGTAAAGTACACAACCAAACCAAGAGAAGCATTAAAGTTAAGAAAAAAAATCTCAGGCTAATCTAATGTATGTAGATACCCAACATGCTTAGTAAGTTATTCTCATATTTATAAATTTTGAGGGAATTGATCCTTGTTAGGTTGCAGAATATCGTCTCTACTAAATGTTTTCGAAATTTATCAGAGAATCAATTTAATAGCTTCCTAATATATCTAAACAATTTTTTTTGTCGTATTCTATATTCCTTAATTTCCATTATTGCCAATTGAATATCTAATTTTAATTCTTTCAGGTCGGCAAGAATTTTTTCACTCATTTTATTACACTTCGATTAAAAAAATTGTTAGGTTGTAAAATATAAGGTTATGTGGAGTTTTATTATTGTGTTATTTTTTCACATTGTAAACTTTAAAAAAAAAAAAAGAATATAATATAATAGGGAAAAAAACGATTTAGACTGCGGGAGTGCTACATCCAATCGTCTAATCGTCTTTTCCTTTTTACAATATATTTAGAAATTAATTCTTTAGGTTCATCAAGATTTAAAGAAACTTTTGAATTCTGCGTAAGTTCCAATTTAAAATTTTTTAACAAAATATCTTTAGAATCCTTCGAAAGTTCAATTTTGAAGTTTTTTAACTCCATAATGAATTTATATTAATATGCTTTTAAAGGATAATTATTAATAGATTAAATTATTTGATTTCGAATCGAGAGCTTTCAATATAAGAAGGATAAGGGAAAATATTAAGGGAATAATTATTAATCAGAGAATATAATAAAAAAATAAATCATACTAAATTTTCATAATGAAGTAATATATCCCTTATTTCAAACATAACTTCCTTTCTTGACTCCAAGTCTATTTTTTCACATTATAAACTTTAAAAATCATTAAAGGTTTTTCAATTCTATTGTATTACACTCTATATTTTCGTAAAATTTTGGAAGTTTCATAATGATTCCGACAATACTAATTCAAATAAGAAGGTTTTAATCTCTTTTATTGATTATTTTTTCTGTATTACGTGGCAATCAATTGAAACGGATGATAATTTTTTTCTTGACACCAAGTCGTTATTTCATTAACTTTTTCTTTTATTTCTGTTAAAGATATATTCTTAAAATGGTCATTAATATAAACTCCTAATTTTTCTTGTTCGTTCTGATTCAAAGCCATCATTAAACTTGCTAAATGGTATTTGAATTTTTCTACTGATTGAATTTCAATCCATCGAGAATATACAAAATTAATGAAATCAAATGCTTTTGATATTATTTGTTTGTTTAGACCTAACTTTTTATAGATTTTATCCAAAAATTTAGGTAATCCATATCCTTGAATAGTAATATTATGACCAATTAATTCAACCAATTTTTTACCATCTTTAATCCCTTTATCAATTTCGGTTAAACAATTATAACATAAATAATCAACTTGCTTAACATCCTTACTAATTTTTATTCCATGCCTTCTGTCATCAAAAATATTGATTGATCGAAGTAGCCTATATTGATTACATCTTGGACACTTATCGTTTTTTTCCTTCATACTTATTGTAATATTTAAAATCTATTTTAAATTACAACTCTCAGTATGTTTTTTAATGTCAAAGAAATTTGAATTTAAGATAAGAAAAAAAAAAGACTAACTTAGGTATAGTAGTTTTCATTTATTTCTCTTATCGCACCAACCGTATTAGCTAATTTGTTGATTTGGATTTCGAGTAATACCCTTATATTTGCTAAAAGGTTTAGCATATCTATTACAGTTTTTTTATTATAAAGACTTGTAAAGTCCCCGAGAGTGAACGAAGAATGGTATGAGAAGCATTCCCGTTATGATCATCCAGATTAAATTTTCATTAACAAGCTGAAAACTGTTTACAAGTTGAGTTGGAAGGATAATTAACAAAGATATAACAAAATAACCATGTAAGACAATGAAATATCTCTTTTTTGAGCTTTTAGTCTCAGGCTTATCGAGATTCAAGAATAATTTCAAAATTTCATTAGAATAATTATATATCTCTTCCAGAAGATCTTTAAAAATCCTTTCAAGAAATTTTTTTTCTTGGTTTGTAAACATGGTTTAAACTTCTATATTTAGGAAGTTGCATAATAATTTAAAAATAATCATAATTTTTCGGACCAGTCATTTTCCTTCAATAGTTTTTTCTCTTAATCAACAATATCAAATTAATAACTCTTTGGAAATAGTTTTTAATCTCATCAGACGATTTCTTTTTTCACTTCAAAATTTTTCAATTTTTTTTATGATATTTTCAATGTATTTAACTACTCTTTGATCATCAGACGAAAGATTACCCTCTTCATCACGATCTAATGCCTCATTTCTTTCAATTAAAGTAGTAATCATTTTCCATTTATCTTGACCAAAATCCTGAACACTATATTCCAATCCTGCCAAATTGGTTAAGAGTTCTATATCATTAGAATCTATTGAATTTAAAATTTCTTCAAACAAATCCTTAAAAAATCCACAATTTTTTAACAAATTAATTAAGTGCCAGTCCCGTTCTCCAGTATGATATCTTTTTGTAAGTGAAATGAGGCAAATTTTCTTAATTTCTCTCAAGGTTTCAGGAACAGATGATAATTCACGTAAAAGATAAAATATCTTGCGAGATGGTATGATTTCTTTTTTTTCCAAATATCCGCAACTAAACTCGATAAACTTAATAATTGTAGGAATAAATTTTTTATTCCGAGTTTGAAAGCGAATAAATACTAATATCTCCCTTTCTATTGACGCCAACACATTCATGAGTGAATTTTGAACCAAATCTTTTGTTTCTATAAGATTAATATAGTTTTCTATTAAATCTGCCTTCATTACATATTTTTTATCATCAGGAAATGAGTTTTCTAAAGGTAATTCCCTCATTTCAAAAATTGTGTCATTCTTTTCATGAAGATCACCACGTAAATTCATAATTTTATAACGGTCTTCTTGCATCATTCTACGGGTATGTGAACCATCTCTAGTGAAGGAGGTTCCCTCATAATATAATTTAACATTTTCAGCTGGATTACCAATTTTCTTTTTTAATTCATATACAATTCCAAACTCATATTTTAAAGTTAGTAATATGATTCGATCATATCCATCTTTATTGACATTTGAAAACAATATATTGTATTTATCGCCAGATATATAGTATTCATTGAATTCAAAATCTATTAAGGGAGAAATAAATTCGTTGAGGATTTGGATTATAGATTGTTTATTGACATTATCAATATTTCTGTGAATTCCATTATATTCACCTCTTTCTTCACTTACACCAACAATAATATATGCTTTTCCGAAATTATCATCATATCTTTTGTTATTTATGAGTCCTAATACATCTTTTAAAAATTCTTTTTTCTGTTCCAGTTTTGTTTTTATAATTTCAGAATTGAGTTTGTACATATGTGATTTAAAATCTAAAAATTCACACTCTTTGTGAACTAATAATTGCTTGATTAATTTGACCTCCTCTTCTTTTTCAATCTCCAATTTTGAAAGATACTGATTTTTACATCTCTCAATCTCATTTTCTATAACTGACCATAATTTTATAAATTGAGTTTGAATTTGTTTAATTGCGTCGTTTTTAATAAAATCTTCTAAATCTGTAGTTTTAGGTTGATTGGGAAGTATTAGAACTTTTTTATCTCTTCTATAGTAGCTTATTTCATAATAATCCTCCTTTACTTCAACTAAGTACTCACCATATATATAATCTGTCTTATAAACATCATTTTCGAGTAGAAATATCATAGAATTTTTATTTTCTGGATCTGTATCGATGAGATCTTTCAAATTGACAAAATTGTCAGTAGAATATTGTTTGAGATATACATGAATATCATCAATGATTTTTAAAAGCTCTATTTTAACATTTTGAGTGATCATTTCATGTGTAAGGACAAATCTTGGCTTATATATGAATTTAGGAGGACTCTCTTCAATTTGCTTGAAAGGACACTTGAGTTTTCTTTGTTCGGGTATTTTCAATAGTACTTCTTTAATATATTGAACTCTAGATTTAATCCTTGAAATTACGGTATGTTCTAAATCTGACATACTATTATTCATATATAATTTAAGTTAAATATTTTAAAGCATCATTAATTTAATGTCCATTTTTTTGAAATAATCCTAAAAATTTCATTTTTTTAGGAATTTTTTTTCATGTGTTGAAAGGTGGTTTTCCTATTTCTTTTTGAAAATTGATTCCATCGATGTCGAGTAGTTTTTATAGTAGATTTATTCCTAATAGTCGATGGGAAGTTTACTTCAAATTTATAGAGTGATTTATTTCTACTAAATATAAGTTAAATTATTGCTGAGTAAAAATATTAATAAAACATTTTATTCAATATTTACATAGGACAAAAAGTCGTAAAAATAACTAATGATGAATAAATGTCAATTAGAAGAGAAGCAGAATTAAAATATTCAGCATTTTATAATAGCCTAAAAAATTTTCTCAATTATAATTCGGGATATAAGATCGGGGGTGTTGCTAGATGGGGCTCTCGAACAACAGGAGAACACAGAGATAAGAGTGATTTAGATGTAATTTTTTGGATTGTCAGAAATCCTTCTAAGCAAAAAATTTATCCTTATTTGATAAATAAATTGAAAAAATTTTTGAAAGTCAATTCTGATACAGGAAGTAGCAGTAATGTAATAAAAATTTGGAAACAAGGAATTACTTGCGACTTAACTTTACTTTCTGAATCAGATTATAGAACACAGATAAATACTAGAAGATTTATTGAGTAACTCAAACACAGAGGGGGAAATCTTAAATCTTCTAATTACATTTTTTTATCTTTTGAATTGACCTTTTGGGTATCTCTACTATTAATATCACAATGATTTTGAGCATCAGGAGCATAGTTCTCTAGGGAAAATGAACTCACTTTAGAGTCTTCATTTATAATAATTGAAAAGTTTATGATGTTAAATCCTTAGATATCTACTTGTATAACATTATTAAAAATTGTTTCAAATTGTCCTTGGAAAAGCCCTAATTCATCCAACAATATTATTATATTATCAGATTGCTGTCCTTTTTCCTATAAGTTAATTAGAAATTACATACACTCTGTTTTCAAAATCATTAGTGTTTCACTAAAAGAAATAAAGATTTGCACAATTTCAAAAAAAAGAAAATATTTGATTTGTCATAAAATAACCTTATATTTTAAGTTCAAATCTTTCCTTCATCGAGATTGGAATTTATGTCTGATTTTGACCCCTAAATGAAGGATTTTAACTATCGGGGCAACGATTAGCAACCTTATAAATTTCTTCAATCTGGAATCCCGGATCATCGCATCAGCTATCTTTGGGCTAAATTTGTAGTACATTTGTTCGATTCCTTTCAAGAGGTTTTTTCCAATAGGGGATCGATGAATCCAGGCATCTCTAACAGACCTTAGAAATTGGACTTCTGGAGCCAATAAGTTGCATATAGAGAACAAGTTAAAGATGATAATCCGATTCTGTCAAGAAGAGCACCCAAGGGTATGACTGATGAAGAAATGAGAATTTTTATTTTTGAAGGATTAATTGATATTGGTGTGAAGAAAGCGACGCAATTAATCGAAAGATTTCCCAAAGCCAAAATATTAAGCCATGCCATTTTTAATCCTCCTAAAAGGTATTAATAAGGTCCACATCTATTCCGACCACATAATATGCAATTATTAATATTATCCCTAAAAAAGATCCCAATCCAAATCCAATTAACCCTCCAATAAGAATTTCTGCTCCATTACCTCCTCCTAAGCCAAATTGCAAAAATCCAAATTTAGCCCCTCGTACATGAACAGGATAAAAATCCCCTATCATTGAGAATCCAATCGGAAGGAAGCCACCTATACCGAATGCTCCAATAATCATCAACAATAGAAGAACATAATAATTAGGAGAAAGACTCATGATTCCATAGGCACTTATCCAGGTCAGGTTGGAAATAATAAATAATTTCTTTCTGGTTAATTTCTCAACGAGGTAGTCCCCATAATAGCCAAACAAGATCATACTTACCATACTAACAACAAGATTAATTGTAATTATAGCCCCCACCCCGCCTTCAGTAGTATTTGGAAGAGTTCTCAACAAATTAGTAATATTAGCCGGTAAAATGCCTATGCAGAAGTACATTACAAAATATAAACCAAACAGGAGATAGAAAGTATTATCCTTCTTTTTCTCGAAATTGTCAATCATTTAAAACACCTACAAATACTAATTATATTTAGATTACACTAATCAAATATAAAGAAAAAAAAAATTATATTTAGAGTAAGAAATTTAATTAATTCGATAATAATGAGAGTGGATATTTTTTTACCTTTAAATATAATCTTAATGATGATATAATTATGGTCAAGAAAATTAAAAGAGTCAAAAAAGTTCCTAGAGTTAAAAAAGTTAAAAAAACTAAAAAAGTTAAGACAGTTCCTAAAACTAAAAAAATCAAAGAAGTCGATCCGATATAATTTTTAGAGAAATCTAAAGTTTAGATTATCCTTTATAAGAGTGGGTAAAGTGCATCGCAATAACAAAAATGATTTAAAAGACCGTTTAATGAAAGAAAGAAAAGAAAAGTTAAGAAGAAAATCAGTAGAAGCAATTATTCAAGAAAATATTAATATATCTAATGAACAAGGGTTTATCTTAAGAGTTGTAACAAGCCCTGCTGATTATCCATATTATGAACAATTAGATTTTAATCTATATGAGTTTAATAATTTTTTTAATCAACTTTTAAAAAAAAAATATAATCTAAGTAAAGGAAATCAGTCAATCCTCTTTTTTGACCCTCAAGGATCAATAATAGATTATTCTGCTTTTCTCCATCCAGTCATTCCGGATAAATGGATGAGTTTAAGAAAAATAAATAGATTTAATAACATTTTAATCAAACAGGATGGTGTTATATTGTTTATTACCTCACAAAATGATGTAATAGAAAATAGAGTTATATTGGATTTGGACCAGCTATCAATCCACTTAGAGATATTTTTTTCTCAGATTATTCCAGAAATCTATAAAAAAATGAATTATGATGACAGATTAAATATTAATATCGAATGTCTTGGATTAAGTGATTGTATTCTTCTAAATAGAGATCATCCAAAGAAACAAAAATTACTAAGAGACACATCGAGTACATATAGTAATTCTTATATCCTAAATCTTCAAAATCCAATCACAATTAGCGATAAAATTATTCTTGCTTTAAAAAGGCTATTTGAATTCTAAAGCCAGTCCTTATTGGCTTATAAAATCAAAGTAAACAGGCAGGTCCTATGATAGTAAGAAAATATTAAGGAGAATTTACCAGAACAATTCTCTATATTTCAATTTATCTTTATTTTATAAAACTTCTATTCGATAAGATAATAATCTTCAGTCTCCGTTATACGGACCTTTCTTCTTTTTTTTATGAGCCCTTGCAATAAAGTCAAAACTAGGACTCCCCCAAGAAAAACCAATATAACTATCAAAATTACATTTTCGAAATGAAAGGGATAATGGGTGCCAATTACTTTTATTGAGACGTTGTATGAAAAATATCACGCCCAATAAGGAGTAAAAATGGGGCTTCCTAATTCGCTAATAATATTATCAGTACCAGGAATAGGAAACCATGATCCATAGTTAAAGCCAAACCGAAGGAAGTCTTGATAGTTAAAATAAGAATCCCCATCACCCCCCATGTAGGACCACAGGAAATCCATCCAATATTCGGCACGTAGTATTCCACCCACGCATGCGCATAGAAATCATCGGCCACTGAATTCATCCCTTCTGAATTGTCCCAAGTAAATTCCCAAGAATCTCCTTTTTTCGGTTCAAATTCAGAATTTAACGATATTTATGTTCCTCTTAATCCAGATCTTTTACTTTATATAACAAAAGAAAGTAATAAATACAAAAATTATCAACCATTAAAGAATGCCTATTCTATCATTGGTATCAATAAAATATTATCACTACAAAGTACTCGTTTTTTATTTTCTAATAAAGAAGAATTCCCTCATGTTTTAATAGCTCTTAGGCAGTATCCAGAAGCTCGTTTTAAAGAGAAGTCAAGAATAAAAATTAAATCCATGAATTTAAAGACTTCTCCTGATGGAATCTTATAAATTAACACTTAATTTTTAAAAAAAATTTTTGTTCTTTTCCCTAATTACAGTATTATTATAAATCTACACTATATGTTCATCCCCCTCCCCCTATTTGAATTTATGACCTTCGATTAAAATCGAGCTGATAGGAGTCGCCTCTTTCATCAATCATTAAAGGTTAGAAACATATTTATTAAAGAAAAATTTTTAATTTATAAGGAAATTCTCTCTTCGAAATGGTCATCATACTATGTCTTATGTTCAATACAAGGAAAAAAGATTCTCTGTTATTAATAGAACATTAAATTTGAAAGGTCAGGAAATAGATAGTATTAGTAACATTGTGGGGCTTGATGAAATTACAGATTTACAAAATCTTTATTTAAATAATAATAAAATATCTAAAATAGAAGGTTTGGACCATCTTACAGACTTAAGACAATTAGACTTAGGATTTAATAATATTAATGAAATAACAGGGCTGGACAATCTAACTCACTTGATTTATTTGGATTTGCATTCAAATAAGATTTCCAAAATTAAGGGATTGGAAAACCTTACATCTTTAAAAATTCTTTATTTAAGTGCAAACTATATAACAGAAATTGAGGGGTTAAATCGTTTATATAGTTTAGAAAAGCTATTTTTGTTGGAAAATGGGATATCAGAAATCAAGGGATTAAATAACTTAGTAAATTTACGAGAGCTGAATCTTGAACATAATAATATCAATAAGATTAAGGATTTAGATAAATTAAAGAAATTCAGAATCTTAGATTTGATGGAAAATGCTATAACTAAGATTGAAAATCTAACTCAATTAAAACTGATAAAGAATTTATCCTTGACAAGGAATGAAATCACTGCAAAAACTTTGGAAGCACACAAGTATTAAAATAAGGACAGAAAAATAACTTGCTCCAGGAAGATTTCTTATTTCACTTGTCATGTTATCGAAATAAACTTTATAGACCGGTAGCCTACTAAGAATATTTTCTATAATTTGATTAATACATATTTTAACATACTTACTGGGTTCACTAGGAATGAAACTATAACAAGCTTCTCTAAGTAAGATGAATGGAAAGTATTTTTTATGAATTTTACTTAGCTCAATAGATAATATACCACCTTTTATAGATCGTCTAACCCCAAGGTCCATTTTTAAATCCTTTTTCTATATGTTCTCCAGCTATATTTTGCTATAGTTTAAGAATTTTGAAGGTTTTAGGGAATTTTTAGCATAATTTTGACTAATAATTTTTCATAAAATAGTTTAAATAGTTTGGAAGTATTATTTTAATCAATTTTAGAATAAAATTTTACAAGTATAAAAATAAGTGAAATTCCTCTGAATAAATACTATAAATGATTTATATTCAAAGTTAAAATCGAGAATTTTATGTCATATAAAGAAAGAGAGAAGTCTATTGTTAGAGAAAAAGTATTAGAAAAAGCAGTTAAAATTTTGACTGAAAATCGTTATAAAAGCACTCTTATAAAGTCAAATTATATTTACAAAGTAAGAGATCAATTATTAAAAAATAAATCTGGGAATAATATTGTTAGTAAATTAACAGATGAGACAATACAGAATTGGAGAAACTATTATGAATCAATTGTTTCAATGTAAAAACCTTCACAATTAAAGATAGCTTCTTTTACAGGACCTAATCCAGAAAACGATTTAAGTGTTTTAATAAAGTTGAGCATTGTACTTGAATATGTTTGATCGTTTTAATC
>SDBV01014296.1_pt1 | contig 10015 bp, 3 predicted proteins | sample 2277081 | NCBI WGS metagenome assembly SDBV01 (sample SAMN10402039, study PRJNA504765) | marine sediment metagenome | isolation source: marine sediment core GS10_PC15, 223 cmbsf | place: Arctic Ocean: Southern Knipovich Ridge | collected 2010 | reverse complement strand
GACATAACATCACCGAGATACTTCATTACGGATTCAGGAATAAAAATAAACTCATTGAGCTGCATGAAAAATGGATTCTCAATCCCATAGTTTCTCATTTTCTTCTCTCTATCCACCGCATGGTAATTGAAAGGGGACGGTTAATCATTGTGAGCCGCGGTATCTCTGTGAAGGATGCCGAACATGTGGGTTTTCTTTATGCGGAAACTCCTCAGGATGCTCTCAAAATGGCCTTTGAGATGAGGGGCTCCGATGCCTCGGTAACCGTTCTGAGACATGCCGGAAATATCTGCCCGAGGATAGAAAATATTTAACATAAAGGTAATAGAACCGAAACTTACCGGTTCCAAAGCAGGGGAGCAGCCTATACAAACTTCTGTAAAAATAAGTGAAAATGTTCATCTTCCATAATCTGCGTATCGTGCCGCTTAATGTCGAACACATTACCGGAGAGTGAATTACGGAACTTTCGGGGCTTGATTTATAAATGCCTCATCCATAAAAGATTTGTATAAATTTAAGTTTATAAACTCCCCAAAATCACCAGTTGGATTTCATAAATGTTCTGAATTCCTTCTCCGTTTGAATAAATTTGTCCGATATAAGCACATACAATCCCTCATGGGGGATCTTCCTGAGGACCTCGGACAGATCCTCAAAATAGTGATCAACAAATATAATAAGCCGGGATTTTTCCAGAATCTCGTTCAGCACCGGAACTAATTCCCGTAACGGCGGGCCGTTCGCTTCGATGGTAAGTTCAAGACCGGCGATACCGGGTATTTGTAGCACTTCTCTATAATGCTGATATCCGGTGCTGTGCAGATGAAACAGAACATACTGTCCCAGGTGACTGACAATTTCAGCGTTATATTTTCTGAATACCTCACCATAAATTTCCTGTGAACACATACCTAAAGCATCTTCCTGGAGAACAATTGTCCTGTCCGGAGCCCAGTAACCAAAAATGTGTCCGTAACCATTCATGTGCGGTGAGACAATAGAAAAATGCATTTCGAGCGCTTCAATAAATAATCTGTTCAGACGTGAGGCAGCCTCATCCAGACTGCGGATATCATCATGCAAATCATAATAAAATCCTTCCAATCCTCTCATTGCAGCGATTATATCCGAGAGACCGCGCAGTATAGACAGGCTGATCCAGCAGTCGGAAGGAGGAGATGCCGCAAGTTTTTCCGTCTCTCTTTTTAAACAATCCAGCCATGCAGTGTTCGCAGGTATTTCCGCTTTTAATAAATCCTCGACAGAATCAAGAAAATGCAGCGGAGCAAGAGATCCCGATAAATTCCTGATCGGGCATCCGCAAACTGCTTCCAGCCAGGGAACCGCCCGCCATGCTGCGGAAAATGGAAGCCAGTCATCTGAAAACACCTGACGGTTCAGGCTGATGTACTCATAATCTGTCATAACTAATTCGGCATCGATGTCGTCCGGAAAAATCTCAGTCCCGTTGAATTTTTTTCTGAGATAGTTTATGGGAAGAAATGAACCGTCGCAGGCAATACCTACCGGTGGATGATCCACTTTGGATTTATCCCAGAAGGAAAGTTGAAACCGATCGATACTTTCCCGCATTTGAGACAGTGTTTTCATTCTTTTAACGGCACCTTTTATAGCGGTTAAGTATCTTCAGTTTAACCCGGGATGTTAGACAATTATAGCAGGGACAGGGCTTACCACGATTTTATTTCGTATGCATTTCGGGCAGCCGCGAGGGCTGCCCGTTGTATATACAAGAATCGTTCAATTCAGTTTATATTATTTATCATCTGTATCGGTGCGGAAAGTCAGCGCAGGCAGACCTTCTTTGTTCATCAGGTTCGGCTCTGCTTCTTCGTGCCAGGCAAATCTTACATGAGCGGGATTCTGAATTGAATCGCTCCAGACAAGAATCGATTCACCGGCTATTTCCGCATGGGCACTCACATATTTATTGTCAGCGCCGGCTATTTCGAACCATGTCAAGGGATTACCGTCACGCGACTCCAGTCCGCCGCCATTATGGTTAAATGTAATACGAATTTTATTATCCTCGATTGACATTGATTTGTACATCGGGCCGGAATAAACCAGACTTTTGAAACCGTAAGTTTTTGCAAGTGCCCAGAGAGCAAGACGTTTCCCCACATCCTGCTTATTGCGGGGATGTATGTCGGTCACATTACCGATATCGATAGCTGAAGCCATGCCCGTATTGAATACCGAGAGCGCTTTTGTCTGTGCTTCCCACATCCTTGGCAGGTTGTGAGCGTCCCAATTTTTCCCTCTGTAACGGTACGGCGCCAGCTGAACAAAATAAAATGGGAACTCTCCCTGATTCCAGACAGTTCTCCACCCATGAATCAGCGCTTTCATTTTTTCTCGGTACAACATGCCGTCCACAAGATTTGATTCACCCTGATACCAGATAGCGCCCCGGATACCAAACGGCACAAGAGGATGGACCATACCGTTATAGAGCCCTGTCGGCTGAATATGGCTGTCAAGTCTGTGCTTTGGCCACTCCGGCGGTACAGGGAACGGCTTGTTCGATTTTAAACTTTTTTTCGTCGTTTTTATCCATGAATTTGCCGAACCAATCGACTCGAGTATTTTTTTTCTATATTCGACGTCTGCATCTGTAATCTGTAGAATAATATCATCAAATCCATCTACAAGTTGAAAACCGACAGGTGGAGTCCAGGGTTCGATTCTTGTGCCTCCCCATGCGGTTTCGATCAAGCCAATCGGTACGTTCAGCTTGTTGTGCAACTTACGTCCGAAAAAATACGCAACGGCAGAAAATTGTGATATATTCCCTGGACTGCATGCTTTCCATGCTGCATTTACATCTTCAGCCGGTATACCCGATGTTGTCCGCGGGACCTGGAATAATCTTATGTTGGGATAGCGTGCATCAGAAATTTCCTGTTCTGAGTTATTGACTTGAGCCATACGCCATACCATATTCGACTGACCTGAACAGACCCAGACTTCACCAGCCAATATATCGGTTAATTTCAGTGTATTCTTGCCGCTTAGTGTCATTTCATAAGGACCGCCTGTCTTAATTGAAGGAAGTCTGACCATCCATTTACCTTCCTTATCGGCTTTCACACTGACCTCGCTGTTACCCATTTTCACCGAAACTTTCTCTCCGGGATCAGCCCAACCCCATATGAGTAAAGGTATATCCCGCTGAACAACCATTGAGCTTCCGATGATATTAGGCAGCCTGATATCGGCTGATATAGGTAAAGCAATAAACAATTGGAAAAGAATAATCAAACCCGTGCACAACGCAAAAACCGAATGTCTCTTTCGATCCATGTCGAATCCTTTCATTCACATTACATTTTCTTAGAACGCAATATGAAATAATAAATAAAAGTGATTGGTTATAAAATGTTTAATAATTAAGTTGTGAATTCTGAAAGAAGCAACAACATTTTTGGCGGAGCAAATTAAACGATTTGAGAATCATCCAATTTTATCGTGATTCCCTTTAAGATTCCTGAGTTTTCTCTTCTTTAACCATAGACATTTATAGTCTGAAAATTTTGATTTATTTCCTGCTATGCCCCCTAAATCCCCCGAAGGGGGACTTAGCGTGCCGTTTTGGTGTTTTTTGCCCCCATTCGGGGGGTATGGGGGGCTGTATTGAGAGAGCTTTAAGATCATATATGATTAATTCAAAGGTTTCAATTCTATAATAACTTTGATTATTGTCAATATCCCATCCACAACTTCACAAAAAAGGAAGAACTTTTGTATTCTTCAAACTTACGATATTCCTCATCGAAATTAATCTGCTCGAATTTAAATCCGAAACCTCCCCATACATCGAAGCCCCAGTAATTTGTAGTATTCTCTATTTGCAGTATATAGTTTACTTGTCTGTAATCGTTATGGCTTTGTATATAGTCCTTGTAAAACATTTCAAAACCTTTGAATCCCTGTATGCCGAGTGTGATATTAGATTTGAGGGATATTCGGTATTTCAAATAAATCAGAGGAATTCGCAATGTGTAATGGTCGAGTGGATTGAGTGATTCCGAGCGGTTTTTTTTATAGAGACGGAATTTCAATCCCGGCGAGAATGTCCAGTTTCCCAACTGTTTGGTGTAAACAAATTTGTTTACCATTGCCAGTGTCGAAACAATATCTTTTGGCTGAAAAGTGTTGTCATACATGATTCCTTCAAGCTGTTTATTTCTCTCGTACTTAATATGATTTTCTATTGTGAATGGAGGTATGGCTCTGATTTTTGATTCCAGAAAGAACTTGTTTACTTTTGAGTTTCTGTATTCAATCTCATCAAAATAAAGTTCTCTATCGTATCTGGAAAATGCAGAATGCGTCCCCGTCCGAAAAACTGTTTTGGTAGGGACAACTATAAACTTATCCTGTATGTTATCCTTAATTCTTTCATATCTGTATTCAGCATAAATATTACCGATACTAAACACATTATAGTTGAGATTCGCCTTGAGATAATCATCATCTGTACGGTTATCAAGCCCCACACCCCTTGTTCGAAAAGTACCTGCGAAAAGATTAACGTTCTTTACCGGAGAATACATCAAATAGAAGTGTTTACCCTCACGGTCGAGATCGTAAGGTGTATCATATTTCATGTCATTTTCACGGTGATCGGGAATAGAATTGTTATTAAAATCATCACCGAAAACATATTCATCCGGATCCACATCGAACATCAGGAAAGGTTCATTATAATCAGGAAAATTGTTATCGTTTTTTTCATTGTCGGCATAACTGTCATTATCCAGATCATTACCGGGGAAAACACCATCCGGGTCATGTATAGATGTTAGCCAGGGCCCCATCGCTTTACTTATATATTGCGTGTCCGGATACTGGTCGTCATCGTCATTGTCCTCGATCATTGAAACACGCACAGTACTATTACGGGAATCCATATAAGTGGTTTTAAGAGACATTGTGTAATTCATATAAGGACGGTAGAACTTTCCCATTTTAAATAATTCGCCGGCAAATCCGAAGCGCTTCCATTCCTTTTCAATGGTCAGGTAATATGCATGATCGGTCTGTGAAGATCGATGACCCTCACGAGGAGTAATATCTGTTGGCGGAGATGGCGGCAAACCTGTGCCGGGAACTCCATCGGAAAACATATAATAGTGGGTATTCGTAACAAATTCCCCGTTTATTTTTAAGCCGAGATAATTGAACTGCGCATCGAAACCATATATTAAATTCCCAACTTCATATCCAAAATCAATTCTTATTGTCCGGAGATTCGAACCGTCCTTGATATTACCCTCAGCCTGTGCCATCGTTCTCCAGTATTGAGATTGATAATGCAGCATATTATCACCGACATTGTCATGTCCGCCGGCAATCTTATTAGTATATATTTGTGAAACCTGAATCCGGTAATCATTAGCAACGGTGAGTGCGACTTCGACACGGTTTATTTTATCTTTAATGCTGCCAAGATCAAATAAATACATAACATATTCATTTCCGTTTACCCGGACAGGTTTATCTCCGGGAATAATTATCTTATAATATTCCTGACCTTTTCCTAAATCAAAATTATCGGTCAAAATCTTTGTATTCCAGCCGCGGTTGTAATCATTCATATATAAATAATCAAGATGTTTAGGTGTTCTTTCATCTAAAACCAAATAGTCGAATTGGTCGCTTCCTGAATAAGTGGTGCCAAAATCTAAATATCCTTTCTGGGATTTACTTGTAACTGCGGTAACAAGTTCACGTCTAATATCATCGAGTATAACCATAGGTATGATATCCGGACGGTAAACACCATCTACTATTAGTTTCACATCATTAACAACAGGTCCGTTACCATCATGAGGAGAATCGTCCAGAACTCTTACTGCGTAGAATATCGGAGGAGGAGCGTAATCATGTATAGTACCTTTAAGATTGGTACCTTCGTCACGGGTAGTCTGAATAGCATACATATTGGCATATGTTGTGCCGATTGTTAAAGCTCCGATTTTCCTCCGGATCTGCATTCCTCTTAACATAAGAGTATTTTTTTCATCAGCTTCAAAACGGCCAGGTTCATGTTTCAAACTTTCATCTATCATAGTGGAATTGACCATGCTCACCATATAATTTGATGACTGAAAATCGATCTTCATACCATCTAAATTCGGATAACTTATCGTCAAGGGTGTAAGTTTGGTTCTCAAAGATGCGGCGCCCACTAAAGAAATTGCCCAGTCAGCAGTGGATTCACTTGCAGTCCATATCCCGTCCGGAGCTCTGGTATAAGTTTTGCCCGCAAGTCCGGAATTAATATGTCCATAAGATGCATTATAAGATGAAGTACCGTCATCATTGATAATTTCATGCCAGATTCCTGCATTTGTCGTCATTTTTGTAAGCCTGTCGCCGAACTGGTTGTAATACCACTTTTGACGGCGGTCCTCGATGATATTATAGTTTTCAAAACCTCTGAAGGCGTAGCTCTCATAGTGGTCCTCCATCTCATAATAATCATATCCCCATTTCGGATATATATCGTGGTTTCTGCCGAATTTTCCCGTAAACGTCTGGTTTTTGGCATGATTGTTTGAAATGTTAAGCGCCCGCAGCCGTTCTTCGGTGGACATTTTTATCCAGTCTGCATCGGTAAATTTGCGTATTTCATAAATATTTTGAGCAGATGTATTCCATGCTAAAAGAACAAGAGCTAAAATTATTAAAAAAATTTTGAAAGATATTTTCATGAGAATCTTCCATTATTAAAAATAAATAAAAAAGCTATAGATACTCAGTTTTCTTTTATCCGGTTTGCCGCATAAATCCATATATATGAATATATCTATCTACTCGGTCTCGAGGACTGTAATACCCATTATGCCGAAGATAGTTTCGGAGGTTACACATTTAAGCTCTATGCTTTCAACCTTTCTTGTATTATCGATGATGATATCAGAGACTGAGAAGCCCGTATTAGCAGGGTTTCCGAAAGCAAGAGTCCCGATACTGCCGAACTCTATATGATACGACAATGGTGATACTGGATACAGCATACAGCCCATCGAGTAGGGCGGGATTAGAAGTTCATTCTGATCTGTCCCGCTGGTATAGTGTATGACTACCTCGGCTCCGGGATAATAGCTTTTTACAGTCTTGGTCAGGTTTGCGGTCAGAAGATACACCTTTTCCAGCCGAAGAGGTTTTTCCAGTTTCAGAGTGACCTCGCTTGCCAGTTTCTCGTAAGGTTCGGTACTGACCAGAGCAAGGATATTTCCATTGCTGCCGGGTTTGACCGGTTTGCTGCCCGTATCAAATCCTATACCAATTTCGGTATCCCCGAACGGCTTATCAAAGTCGGGCATATCCCACGATTGCCAATCTTCGGAATAGCCCTCTACCAAATTTAGGTAAGAATAGATAGATATAGCCGGACTCGTAAGGACATATCCTTTTTCGTCCACATGGGGCAATTGGGTACGCCAGTCGATTCCTATACCGCAGCCCGTATAATCGATCCGCCACATGAAATCGGTACTAAATAGGTATCCGACATCCGCATTATAATGCCGACTCAAATCGAGAGGATTCAATCGCCCGCCGAAATTAAGGGTTCTGTCTTTGCCGATTTCCCAGTTAACTGCGTTTTTAATTTGTGTATCTCCTGCAAGTTGTACCTCTACCGGTATCGAGCCGGGTGATAATTTATCCCACACATCTGCAAGTGATAGTGTAATAGTTCGGGCTGCTTTTGCCGGAATGTTTACTTGCTGGTTAAACCGGTTTCCCGCGACCGTTATGACAGCTTTATCTCTAATTGCCGAATTTGTATTGTTCAGGATTTGCAGAGCCAGATTTTTGCTTTTCGCATCTATCTTAGGGAAAGCTACAGAAGGCCCGCCCTCGTTAAAAGCGCTTATGAATTGCTCATTGAGAATCCAGCTTTTGCGGACATCGAGGTCCAGAGGATGCAGCCATCGGGCATCACCGGCCTGCAATTCGAGAAAAACCGTGTATTTACCCACTGCACCGGGAATGATTAAAACTTCAGAGGAATTATCGTTTGCTTTGATTATTGAAACTTCGCTCATTTTTTCCTGCGGATCGTGCACTTTTAAAACCGATGCGTTTTGGACCGCGAATTTTGCCGACCTGCCGGGAAAAACCATTACATCACCTTCGACCGAGGCCGGCGCTGCGGTACTTATTTCGAATGTAAATTCAATGCCGGGTTCGGTTTCGACAACTACACGGCTGTTATTTACCGCAGCCTCGATAGTATAATCAACAGCTTGACCGTTCAGCCTGACACTTTGCACCTTACCTTTAACCGGAAGTTTGATCCTTAACCTGCGGGCTTTAGGTGTGGTGACATGCATACTTACACCGCTGCCGTCTTTTTTATATTCATAGTTAAAATCGGTAGTGGTAATCTCGGCATGGTCCCAGTCTCCGGGAAAAGTTGGAACAAGTTCCAGAAGATTATCGCCGAAATAAGCTTCTGCGCCAAACAGGCCGCTTACAACCGCCTGGATGAACTGAGGTTGCATTTCGAGTGTGTGGCCGATGCTGGTTCCTATACCATCGTTCAAGATGGTTGTGCATATTGTTGTCTGTTCACTCGTATAAGCAGTCTCGTAAACAGATTTAAAAGAGGGCCAGTAATTATCTATATCCCCGGCTTTTGCAGCGCTAAGCACACTCAATGAGGAATTGCCGTTGAAAACATCGTGATGGTCCCAGATGATGGGCCAGTAATCGTTCGTTAGTTCTATGAGTACACCGGGAGCGGTATTGAGGTGCAAATTTTCACGAATATAACGCATAGCCATGTACTGTTTCATCGGGTCTTCGACACCCCAGCCGCGCCAGATGCAGTAGTTTTGTTCCATCTGTTCCGGATGAGGGCGAATATCACCGTTCCATTCCGCAGAGCCCCATGCGCCAACCTCCTTTATCCAGAAGGGTATATCGCGGTGTCCTTCTATCCGGTCAAGTATTTTATGTAAACGTGTTTGAGGGGTTTCTTCGTTACCTGAGCTTTGATAACCGGTCTGAGTGTCATATTCATCGGCAATTTTAGCCATTTCCACCGTTCCGCGGAGAGCCGACCGCGCCAGAGAAGTAAACAGCACCGATTTGCCTCCGCGACCGCGTCCGTCACAGTTCCATTGATCATAGTAGACAGTCATAATACCATCACCATCGGGATCGCAGGCAGACAGACCATGCTCCATAGCACGGCGAACCGAGGGCCACATGGTTCTGACAAATTCTTTATCGCCTGTCCAGCGGTAGTGATGCCAGACCTGTTCGACAAAATAAAAATCCTGCTCCTCGCTCCAGCCGCTGATCATAAACACCGGAGACCAGTAACGCATGCGGCCTTTGAGGCACTGGTTGCCGGTAAGGAATTTCAGCGAACTTGCTACCTCGTCATGCAGCCCCGCCTGCTCAAGGCCATAATAGCCGCAATTTATCTTGCCGATTTTAAGATAGTTCAGACCATGCAGAAAAGCGGGGTACTGATAGAGCAAAAATAAGTTTGCCGATGTATTATTGACCACAGTATCGAACCTCGGATCCGGTGTCTTTATCCGCATTCGGTTACGCTGCTTGTCCCAGAATTCTACAGACTCATTGATATATCCGTTGATATTCTCCCGTGCCTGTACAAATTTTGCTTCCGGTTTCAGACATTTACCGATCCAGTTGTCGAACCACTTTTCCTTCATTTGTTCAACCCATACTGGATCGACAAAGGGTTTGTATTTCAAGCGGCTGAAAGCGTTTGCAACTTCCTCACTGTCATAGCCGGTATAACCCCAGACACAAACCCGTTTACTTTCAGATTCTCCCGCAACCTCAACCGAAAAACGCACGCCGTTACCATCCTTGCGCGGCCTGGCCGATTTATCGTCCGTTCCGACATAAACCTGTGTATATTTGAATTTGTCCGGATTGGTAAGCAGCGCATAATTATCTTTCAGTTCGACATTATCTGTCCAGTCATATGCCC
>SDBV01014295.1_pt1 | contig 10016 bp, 21 predicted proteins | sample 2277081 | NCBI WGS metagenome assembly SDBV01 (sample SAMN10402039, study PRJNA504765) | marine sediment metagenome | isolation source: marine sediment core GS10_PC15, 223 cmbsf | place: Arctic Ocean: Southern Knipovich Ridge | collected 2010 | reverse complement strand
AAATTTACCATGCTGTCCTCCTATGTTTTCCGCATCGCTGCGGCGATTATACTCTTCCCCGATCTGATCGGCTCCAGGTCAGCGTCTTCGCAGTCCTTGCGGGCCTGTGCTTGTTGACGCTGTTCACGGGGTCCAGCGGTATGCCGTAGCCCTTTCTTGTTTTCGTTGTAAGTTTTGGCTGCCATCTTTCGAGCTTCAGCGATGTCCGCCTTGCAGCCGTCGCAAAGCTTCGGCGTTCCCTTCCCGACTGTCTCAACTTTGTGGGTCTCCATACATCCATGACAGACGATCCTGACCTTCCGGGTCATTCGATCAGCGTCCCGATGACAGCCTTGACGCCCCTGTCCAGTGTGATCGTTTTGAAGCTCCCGGCTTCAAACATTTCCGGGCCTTCCTGCGGGTAGCAGGTGCTGTCTAAAATGACGGCGTTGCTGATAACGCTGAAACCACTGGCCGCCAGCCACTTCGCTGCCAGCTCCTCCCCGTCAGCGAAGACGGACCTTTTCAGGATGATGGTCTGGATCGCTGCCCTGGTCACTCCGTCCAGGTGTGTCTTGGGAGCCCTGCGGCCCGTGGCCTTGACTGCCTTGACCAGGTAGTCCATGACATCGGCATCCGTGGCCGGGGCTGCTTCAGGCACTGGCGGGGGTGGCCTGCCTGGAGGGGCTGGCGGCACTGGTGCGCCAGGTTGCTGGCCTTTCAGATTGCCCTGGATCTCCGTGACCATCTCCGTCAGCGCTGTCATCTCGGCCTTCACCTTGGCTTCGCGGTCCGACATCTTCCCAGCTTCAGGGAAGCGCTTTTCCCTGACCTCTTCGTCGGTCAGTGTCCCCTGCACGATGCGGATGTCGTCGGCCTCGGCTTGCAGTTTGTCGATCTCGGCCTGTTCCTTCTCTGTGATCTGGAATAGGGCCTTCCATTTGAAGCCAAAGTCTTCAGGAACACCCTGGCCACCAGTCGGGCCATCCTTGGCCGCCATCATCACTTCAAAAAGCTGGTCCAGCTTCGGCGTGTAGTAGGTCGTTTGAATACTGCGGACGTTGTCAAACCAGACGCGCTCTTCGCTGCGGCCATCAGCTCCCAGCCCGCTGGGGCTCTCGTTGAAGAGTATCGTGTGCGGCATGTCAACGGCTGTCTGCAGCTTACGCTCGGCTGCCATCAGCAGCTTGTCGACCCCGGCCACCGTCCCACTTTGGACTGTGATGTCCTCCTCCATGTCCACCACAAAGGCCCCAATGATTGACCTGGCCAGCTGTACCTGCTCCAGCCGTTCCTTCAGTGCCTTGGATGCGTCGTTGCCCGTGGTGCTGTCTTCCGATGTCGCGAAGGCCTCGGCCAAGTCCTTGATCTTGTAGACCAGCATCCTGAAGTCCTGCAGGACGTGATTGACACTGTCATGGCCCAAGTTGTAATCCCGCAGCGCTCCCTGTGGCGCGTTCAGGGCACTGTCATTCCAATGCCCATTCTTAATAAATATCTGTCGGGGAAGGTCCAGCCCTTGGAAGATGATCAGGCGGCTATGGTGGATCTTGCCGATCTGCGACTTGCTGCCCTTGCTGCTAACCAGGCTGTAAAACTCCGGCTGTCCATAGTTCGCATCGTCCAGGTTGGTGTTGATGTCGGTGGCCAGCACTGTCAGCTCGTATCGATGGAAGAGGACCAGGTTTTTCAACGACTTGACCTTCGCCAGGTCCAGCGGCTCCTCCAGCTTCACCACGCCATCGTCTTCGTTGTCCACGCCGTCGTCGACATTCATCAGCAGGGCGGCCCCGCCATACAAGCGGCCCCAGCTCCCGGTTTTGAAAAAGTGAGCCTGAGCCCCTAGCCGCTTCAGGTCGTCGGTGACCTTCTTGGTGTCGTCGCCCATGTCTTCGATGTCGATCCATTCACGGGTCGCGTCCTTGGGCTCACGCTCGACGATCTTCCTGGCGATGGGATCAGCTGCGAAGGTCTCTTCGGCTTCCTGGCGCTTCATCAGGTTGTAAACGACCACGCCCCCGGTCCGCTTATCCTTGGCCGTCCCCAGGCCTGTCAGGAGATTTAGCCACTCGTCGGCAGTCATTGCAGCCATCTGCTTCTCCAGCTTTGCGCTGGACTTCCTGGATGTGCTGGACCCTCTGGTGGCCCTGCTGTCCCGGCGTCCCTTGGTCGCTGTCCGCTTCGCTGCTTTTCTTATTGCCGCCATCTCATGCCCTCGATGTGATCTTAAATAGGAAATTCCCTTGCCGCTTCTCTATCCAGTTAAGCAGCTGACTGGTCTGATCGGCCTCGTCGTCCGTTGGCCAGTTTGGAGCCCCGCACAATTCATTGATGTAATCTTCGATCCCCGGGTTGCGGGTGATCATCGGCAGGAACACGTCCCCCGCTTCGATGGTCGGCGCTGCAGCATTCAGCCGCGCTTCCTTCCCTCCGTCCGGCGACACTAATATAATCCGGCTGACTTTCTTTTTCAACTGACTTTCTACTGCTGGGCCGTTGGCCTTGTCCTCGATCAGCGTCGCCCTGATCTCAGGGAATAACTTCCTGACGGCCAGGATGGCGTTGCATGTCTCCACGAAGTCCATCCGCCTGTGTACCCGGTGCAGCAGATACTTCTGCGACCCCTTGATCCCCCAGACGCCCCCGGCCACAAAGCTGCCGCTCTTTGTCTTCTTGAAAGTCAGATCCCAGCTGTCGACCACCATGTCAAACTTGGGCAAGGAGTACCAGTATTGAAACCAGGCCCGCTCGATCATGTTGCCCTCTGCTGGTGACGGGTTGCCCTGCTAAAGGGCCGACCATATCCTGCTCCCGACGGCCCGCTTCGTCTGCATCAAAAACTCCAGGCTGAAGTGGCTGGGCCACAATGCCTCCCCGCGCTTCCTGGGATCAGCCGGATCGTTGACGTGTTCCTTGATGGCCTCGAAGTGGACCACTTCCCACTGGGGGGCCTTGGGGTCATCCTTCGCCTGCTTCAGCAGTCTACCTATTAGATCGTCTTCATGCCAGGCCGTGGCCGTCACGCAGACACAGCTGTCCTCATGCAGCCTGGTGAAAACCACGTTGGTCCACCAGTCCCAAAGTTTATCCCTGAAGGCCGGGCTGTCCGCCTCTTCATCGTTTTTGATTGGGTCGTTGATCAGAATCCGCTTGCCCGGGTTGCCAGTGATGCCGCCGCCTGTCCCTGCGCAAAGGTAAGAACCTGTCTTAGCCCATCCGAAGATGCTGTCGGGGTCTCGGTTTAATATATGGAATTCTCTGGAGGACGCTTTTCCGATCTGCTTCTTGCCTGCCCAAGGGTCGCCCGGGATGGCCACGTTGGGGAAGACCTTGTGATACTTCTCCAGCTTCATGATGTCCTGGACGTCGTTGCTGTTTTTGTTGGCGTAGTCCTGATTGTAGGTGGTGGCAATGAAGCGAAGGTCGGGCCGCTTCCCAAAGGCCCAGGCTGGCAGGTGTCGGCTGACCAGCTGGCTTTTGCCTTCCTGGGGTGGCATCTTGACGATCAGCCACTTGATCTTCCCAGCCAGCCAGGCCATCAGCTTCTTGGCCAGATGCTCATGATGCCAGCCTGCGTCATAGGTGGGCATGGTGTAGCCCGTGAAGGTCAGCAGGTCATCCCTGGCGGCTTCCACCACGTCCTGCTCCAGCAGCTCGATCAGCTCGGCTTCATGGTTTCTTAGTTTTTGGCTTTGGGTTAGTGGCGGGTGTTGGTTTCCGGCGCTTTGCTGCATTGATCAGGGTCTCCAGATGTCGGCGCTTCTGTTCGCGTTCCTTTTCGTCCATCTTGTCGATGGGCTTGTCTGGGTCCGGCTCCGGCCCAGTATCTTCCGCTGTGTTGATGCCCACCACTGGGGCTTCCAGGGCTGCGGCCATCGTCACGGCCCGCATCCCTTCGTGGGGGGTCAGCTTGGCGTCCTTCTTGGCCAGCAACTTCTCGATGGCCCGGCCTCCCAGTTCGTCAAGCTGGGCTGCTCTGCGTAGCCTGCGGGCCTGGGCCTCCACTAGCAGCTTGGCTTTCTGGTCTGAAAGGCGCTCGATCATCTTGGCTTCTGCCTTCTCCAGGACGATCTTGGCTATGCTTTGCCACTTGCCCTTAGATGCCCATCTCTCGATGGTGGAGATCGGAACGCCAGAAGCCTTTGAAAGCATTGCATATTTAGGATAGTCCCCAGTCAGCCAAGCCTTGTAGACGTCCCTCTTCTCCCATCGCTTGGTCTTACCTGACCCGGCTGGCTTTTTAGGGGCCTTGCTGGGCTTGCTGGGGGCCTTTTTAGGGGGTTTCTTGGCCTTATTCAGGTACGGTGCTGGTTTCTCTGGGGACAGATTGGCCCCCGCCTTCTTATCCGTCGGGGCCATTTTGTCCCCTTGCTTTTTAGACGAAGGGGTCATTCGCTGGGCTGTTATATTCTGGGTGTTCCTTCATTTGGTGGGCCAGGACGGCTTCCCCGCCCCCTTCAAAGTGACAAAACCCACATTTGTAATGACCACTAATTCCGACTTCGATGGTATTCTCTTCAGCCTTTTCTGCTGGCTTGATATTCCCGTCGTCGTCTGTGACCATCAGCGTCCCGGGTGCAATATGGCCCGCCTTCCTGTGATCTAATAGGCCCGACTGGGTGATGAATTTCTCCCCGCAAAGGAAGCATTTATTTTCATCGATCCCGCGCTCTATTGTGGCGTAGTCCATCAGGGCATCAATAAGGCGGCCCAGCTTCGCCCGGTCCCGCCCCCTGGCGTTGACAGCGACGCCTTCCATCTCCACCTTGACCAGGTAGTCCGTCGGGCTGATGGTGGCCGTGGCGATGGCCCCGCTGTTTTCCAACGGGCTGCAGGCCTGCCCGTCTACATATACCTTGATCATCTCGGCGTCATCCATTTGATAAAATCCTTCCCTCGTCTTCAGCCTTGGCGAAAGCGATGACCTGGATCAGGAAACGCTTCATCTGCATCTCGTCCTTCCCTGTTACCTTGATGATCATCCCGCTGTCCAGCTCGGCCTCGCCCTCCCAGGTCTTCGTCGCCGGGACGTCCCCGTGTGTAAATGATCCTTCTGACCATCCCGTGCATGGCTCCCCGTTGATGGTGACCGTCACGTCTTTGGGCTCCATTAGCTGGCCTCCATTTTATGGGTGGTGACTGTTTCTTCTTGGGTATTGTCCACGGCCTGGGCAATGACCCAGGCCCGGCTGACCCCGACTTCGATCTGGTAGGCGAAAGGCCCGCCGACGGTCTCGAAGCCTGCCTTCTGGATTTTTCTGACCTGGGCCTCCAGTTCGCCCGGCTCTGCTGCCGTCAGTATTGTGTATGCCATTATTTCCTCCTTGGTCGCATAGCCTTCGGTGGCCTTGCTGGTCTCGGTGTGACGGGGCCGTCATTGATCCCGCCTTTAAATCTCGGCCCCTCCTTAATGCTGCTGGACGTTGGCCCTTTTGGTGGCTGCGGTATTCGTCCAGACACATTTGGACCACGGAAGCCGCCCTGATCCTCCCACGGCCATCGCCAGCCCATCAGCTGTCCTTGTCCCGGGCGTGGACCCTTTTCTCCATCCAGCTCACCAACTGGCCCACCGTCTGCATCGCCGCAGCCTCGTCGTCCGGGATCGGCATGTTAAACTCGCTACCTGCTGACAGGATTATTTCAATCATGTCGATGTTGCTGGCCCCTAAGTCGTCGTCAAATTTGGCGTTGGCCTTGATGATGTCCAGGGTGATGTCCAGCTCCTCGGCGATGATCTCGATGATCTTGCCGGATATTGTAAGCGCCGGGCTCACCCTTCCGCCCCTGGGTCTTCCGGCGGCGGGTTGGCTTCCTTCAAAACCTTCAACTCTTTCCGCAGGTTTTTCCTGTATTTACGCAGCCAGGCCCGCCTGGTGTTCTTAGGCATACTATCCAACTTTGCCTGCATCTCTGCAGTCACTGGCAGCGGGGCGTCCGGGTCGCTGGCGATGGCGTCCAGCTTCGCCTGGACTTCCGCATCGCTGACCGTCGGGATGCGCCAGCGCTTCTCAAAATACTTGAAGACTAACCCCAGCGCCAGAAGGATCACCGCCACGATGGCGATCAGCTTCGGATCTAAATTAAAGTTTACTTCCATTTTTCCCTCCTTGTGTTCCATGTGGAACGTATTTTAGCTGTCCAGGCGCTCCTCGCGTCCGGCTTCGATTTCTTGTTTTTCTTCGACTTCAAAGTGATCGCCCGGGACCAGGGCGGTCACGTCAATCGGAACGGCCAGCCCTGGGGCCACGCTGATCCAGGCCAGCGTCCGACCTGGCTGCTGATCCAGCTGGATGACCTTGTGCCTGGTGAAGGCTTGGATCGTCAGGGCCGTCCCGTTGACTGGGATGGGTTTCCTGACGATGATGGTGTCCCCCGCGATCATTGCCCGGGCCGTCATGCTGAAGCCTCGACGTCTTCGGCGATATTCCCAAGGTCTTCATCGCCCCAGATTATATAGGGCATGCCCGTCGTCCAGGCCTGGATGGCTTGGATGTTGATCCGCCAGGACCTGGCTGCTGCGTCCACTTCATGCCGCAGCCGGAAGATCATCCGAGCCCCGGCCTTCTCCTCCATTGCCAGCATCTTCTCCAGCGTGTCGGTCAGGATGGTCTCGACGGCAGCTTCCAGGATCTTCTGGTCTATAGGCAAGGCCAGGGCGTCGATGGTTTTGTCAGCCATCTGCCTGCCCCTCCTTGTGCGGGGCGTCCATCTTGACCACCGTCAGGGTTTTGTTGGTTTTGATCAGTCGATGGAACGCGCTGCCGACACTCTGGGCCCCGACCAGGGCGTCATAGGTTTCCGGGTTGATGGGCGTGTAGGTGTAGACCGCCCCCGGCTCCCTGATTGCTTCCGTGTCATCCGTCTTGACCTTCTTAGTCAGGAAACGGACCGCCAGGATCTTGTGCGCTGGGTTATATAAAAGGCTGTGGATGTTGGAGCTTTTGACGTTCTGCCAGGGGATCGGCGTCCCGTCTGTGTTTTCAAATTCTTCGGTCATAGGTCCCTCCCAGGGAGTTTTTCAAGTAAGTTACCCGCAGCAATCAGAAGGGCGGCTGCGTCGCCTTCGTCCTTGTTGTCTGTCTCGATGCCCAGCCCGTCGACGTTGTCGACAAGTCCAAAGCGATGGCCCTCATGGGACCAGATCACTGACCTGGCAGTCGAAAGCTTCCGCGATCTTGGCCAGGATGCGGATGTTGGGCAGCGTCCGGCCCTGCTCTATTCGCTCGTAGGTGGTGGTGCTGATCTCCGCCCGCTCCGCCACGTCTTCCTGGGTCCAGTCCTGCGTCCCTTCCTGCTCGGACACGCTTCGCAGCTGCAGACGCTTGGCCAGGACACGGCTGCGGATCGCCTCGGTCAGTTTCGCATCTGGATCACTACCAGCTCCAGGCTTTCTTTTAGGTGTTGCGGCCATACAATCTTCCCTCCAGTGATAACGTTGACGGCGCTGGCCTTCATGATCTTCCGACGCTCCTCGGTTTCGTCTGCCCAATCGTGGCAGTTTTTTGGTCCCATCCTGTGACCGTGTGCGGCCAGGATGTTGGTCTCCACGTCGCGGCTGATCGGTCCGCCGTTCCCGCTGGTCTCCTTGTGGCAGCTGTCCAGATGCCAGCTGTAGGCGAAGCGTCCGCAGATTTGGCAGATGCAGCTGAAGCCGCCTTCGACTGGCTCCCCGTGTAGCTTGCCATATTTATCCCGGCAGCGTTTTCTGAAGGCGACCTTCACCCGTCCACGGTGTCCAGGCTTCTTGACCTTCGGCTTGGGCAGGGGCGGCGTGTACCTTGTAACCTTTTTAGACGGGCTGGTCAAGGTGCGTCTTGTTTTTAAACGTTTTCATTTCTGTGACGTGGAAGACGCCGTCGTTGTCCATGTAGCCCTTGCTGAAAGCTGTGTAACCGTCACGTCCAACGTCCCAGCTCTGGACCCATCGCTTCCTGGTCAGCTTCCAGATCATCCAGTCCTTAAATCTTCGAAACATAATTCAACTCCTGCCGGATACGCCGGGTAACGGTACTGAAATTATTACAGGGAAATCCAAAGCATCTTTTACCAAAACCAAACACTTCTCGCATCTCGCATTACCACACTCATAGCTGGTAAACCACAAAGTATGCAGGCCACAGTTAGGGCATGGAACCTTATACAACCATTTCTCACTCATATCCCTACTCTCCTAGTTATCCCGATCAAGGCCGGGGTGGTTCAACGGCTTACCTAAAACCCATCCTGTTTTTTCAGACCTTTTTTGCCATGCGATTATATCCAAAGCCCTTTGCCGTTGCTGTGGCGTGGCGTTTAAACTGCCCTTGGCATTGGGTGGCGTACTTTTAAAATTGAAAACTCCCTTTTCCATCATTCATCCTTCCCGCTACCGGGGGGCGGAGTAAGGTATTCATCTATTTTAATACTCAATTCCGCGTCCCCACCACTATCCTCGTTAAGTAGTCTCGGACTTTCACCACGCACCAACGCGACAAGCTCTTGCAATAAATCAGCCCCTGTTTTTTCCTTAATCCCAGCCAGAGCTAAATCGCAAAGTTTGTCAACGTCAACGCCTTGTAGCGTTTTGTGATTGTTCATTATGTAACGTGCGCCTTCAATTTGCTCTGTCATCATGTTTTACTCCTATACCGGGAAAACGCCCGGATCGTTTAATCCTTCCCGCTACCGGGATTAGGGGTGTTTAAACCCTGGCTGTATCTCTGATATCTTAAAATCAATTTGATTGATCGCCTCAATAGTATCGAGGCCGCCACAACACCCACATTTAACAGGGCGCTCGCTGACTGACGCATCACCTGGATAATTTTCCCAAGCGCTTTGGCACTCGTTACACTGGTAAAAATTCACGCTCAATCCTTCCCGCTACCGGGGGCGGGGGTGTCACAGTCTCCCGGTTTTCTGTTTAGTTGGTCGCCATATTTAATGTTGATATAGGCATCTATAAAAAACAATACTATAAAAAAGTCATACATCTCTCTACTCCTTTAAACAAAACCATTCAAATCCTTTTTCGCACAATTCCACATCTTTCTTTTTGTCCTCTTCTTCTAAATCCTTATCCAAGTCCGCAATAAAGTACCAAAGGTCATAATCGAACTCTTCGCATTCTATTTTTGAGATAGTAGTTACTTTAGAGGCACGAGTTATTTCATGCGCATTAACTTCATGGCAAAGTAAAACAAAAACAACCCCAAACAAAATTAGCAATATACAAAACTTGACGATTTTCCTAACTTCTTTTTCGTACATTTTTTTAATGTCCATCTGTCTCTCTCCTCTTAGCCCTTGGGTGCGGGGGTTAAACAGGTTTCGCATGGTATTCCAAAGTCCATGCCGTGAGCCGTTCCTCCGTATACTTGATTGCCAGCTTCTCCCGGTGTGTTTCCACACTCTTTACACTTCCTGTCGGTGCTGGGCAAGGCGTCCTCTGGCTGTGGTACTGCCTCAAGGTGTTTGCGATACACTTCGGCGACTTCTCGATGGGCCGCCGCAAGCATTTTTGACGGTTCATACATATAGCCGTCTGGATTTTGGTACGCTTTTTGAGCTAGGTTAGCGTCCTGCGTTGCCTGTTTCATTCGGTGGCGCAGACTGTTTTTAACCCATGCGAATTGAGCGTATTTCATAAAACCTCCCTGATACTTACAATTAGAGTCGTATACTTCATATTACAAGCCTTTCATCCGCCGACCATCTCCGGTTGCTGACCGCCGTCCATGATTTTGTCGAAGGCTTCCTGCTCTGGGTTGGCCATCGGTATCCAATAAAGGACCTTCATCGGCGTCCCTGGTGGGGCCATGACATCGATCTCGACCACCATCTGCTGCGGCCAGCTGATGTTGACGTCTCTGATGTCCAGCGTGCGATTGATTTGATAATCGCCTGGCCCGATTGGTCGCATCAGCTGATCGTCCCCCTCGACCTCCTCCAACAAATCAGCGAAGGGCTTCTCCCCTTCTTTGTGTCCGACCCCGGTCCCCATGCACTAGGGGCAGGTCAGCGATTCGCTGCTGTGGGCGTCATGTGGCACGACAAAC
>SDBV01014294.1_pt1 | contig 10016 bp, 6 predicted proteins | sample 2277081 | NCBI WGS metagenome assembly SDBV01 (sample SAMN10402039, study PRJNA504765) | marine sediment metagenome | isolation source: marine sediment core GS10_PC15, 223 cmbsf | place: Arctic Ocean: Southern Knipovich Ridge | collected 2010 | reverse complement strand
ATCCCACATCGGCAAATTCTATTAACTGGGGCCGGTTCATTCCCCAGTCTGTATTCTCTTTCTGGCTCTATTCGCAGATAGCTGATTTTGATGAGCCAATTATTATCTCTATCCCAACCGGTAATGCAGGCCATATTGGTTCGAACTTTCTGGCCCAAAAAGATATCGGGGGATTGCCTGTGGAGAAGTTCATTGCCCCGCATAATTTAAATAATTATCTTGTGCGTATGCTGGAACAGGGGAATACAGAAGTTAAAACAAATGATACTGTAAACTGCCTGAGTAATGCCATGAATGTTAAAAAGCCTAATAATATTCCAAGGATCCTCTATATTTTTAATAATAATATAAAAAAGATGCAGGAAATGATATATACTGTAACAGTGGATGATGAGACTACGGCCCGGATCATTAAAAAAGTCTATGATGAGAAAAAATATTTACTGGATGTCCACAGTGCTGTTTCTATTAAAGGAGTTTTTGATTTTTTAGATAAGAATCCTGAATATAAAAAATATAAAGCAGGAGCATTTTTAACAGCCCATCCGGCTAAATTCTCCAGGAAGATCGAGAAGATCATGGGCTTTTCACCTGATATTCCGGATAAATTAAGCAGGCAGGCAGAAATACCGGATAAAAATGTCTTCAAATTAAAGGGTAATGATGTGAAAGGCCTAAAAGAGATCGTACTCCAGTCACAATGAAAAAAAGATTAAGAATCGAGAAGATCGTCCATAACGGATACGGGCTCTCAAGAGAGAATAATAAAACATATTTTATTCCATATACAGTTGAAAATGAAGAAGTTGAAATAAAAATAATTGAAGAAAAGAAAAATTATTCTTATGCATTTCCTGAAAAGGTCCTCTCCCCCTCACAGCACCGGGTCCGGCCGGAATGTTCTTATTTTCAATCCTGCGGGGGATGTGATTTTCAGCATATAGATTATTCGCATCAGATAACAGTTAAGAAAAATGTTATTAATGAGTTTATTAAGAAAGCTGATATCTTTCCTGAGCAGGAAATAAATTTCATCCCTTCTCCTGAGTCCTCTGGATACCGGATCAATACAAAGCTGAGGATACAGAGTAACAGGTTCGGGTTCTTGAAAAAGCATTCAAATAAGGTCGTTTTAATTGACAAATGCGTTTTGCTTGATGAAAATATTAATAACTTTATCCGGTCTGTTAAGGATTATCATTCAATCCAGTCACTTATAATTAAAATTGATAATAATAAAAATATATCTTCAAATATAAAAAAGAATAGACTGCAGTTCTCTGTTGATGATCTGAATATCTATTATGACTTCCGTGTTTTTTTTCAGGCTAATAAATTTTTAATAAAGAAATTGCTGGAAATAATTGCGGATTTCATCTCTCCTTTTAATAAAAAGAGGATCATTGAATTCTACTGCGGCACAGGGATCATATCGCTCTATCTGGCCGGAAAATTTGATATTAAAAAAATCACGGGAATTGATATAGATAACACAGCAATAAATTTTGCACGGCTGAGCCGTGAGAAGAACAGGCTCTTTAATATAAAATTTATTTCAGGCAGGGCAGAGAAAGCTATAAAAGAATTTAGCGCGGCAAATGTGATCATCATCGACCCCCCGCGGGGAGGGGTTTCCCGGGAAGTTCTGGATAAGATATTAAAATTACAGCCCCAGGCAATAGTCTATCTTTCATGCGAGATCAGTACTTTTATCCGTGATGCAGGGGAAATTATTGAGAAAGGTTATACTTTTAAGAACCTTTGTGCGCTTGACATGTTCCCCCAGACTTATCATTTTGAAACAATTGGATTGTTTGTTTTATAGCCCCTCGGTCTCTTGATGCAACCCTTTGGGTTGTGCTTCCGAGTACTACTCTTTGGTAGTGACTCTTGATGCAACCCTTTGGGTTGTGCTTCCGAGTACTACTCTTTGGTAGTGACTCTTGATTTATTACCTCATATCATGTTTTTTATAAAAATCTTTAATTTCTGTTTCAATTAATTCAGGAGTTATTTCGCCCATCTCTTTTATCTCAGGGTCTTCTTTTATTTTTTCAGATACCATTTGAAAAAAGATCTGTATTTCAGGTTTATCTACTCCGGCGGATCTTGCTTCATGTAATGCATTTTCCATTATTATATTGATCTTGTTCTTTAATGTACCCTCAGGAGCAGGTGAATCGTTACCCTGGATCTCTTCTGTAATTCTTATTCCGGCCTGGGAATATTCAGCCAGGCCTTCAAGTATCTTTATAACATTATTATTAATATTATTAATCTCGATCAGCCTTATTGCATCAGATGCATATTTAGTCTGTAATATATTTATAATAGGTTCAAACTGAGCTATCATTGATCTGCATAATCTATTTATTTGATCAAAAGTGTCATGATCTTTTTTCTGGTGTTTTTTATCCAGGCGCAGCCTTAATTTATCTATCTCGCTGATATTATTATAAAAATCATGTACATTAGTATCGCCACATTCAATTTTTCCATAGACATCATGTAAGTTATACTGATGACTGAGAATAGTATAAAGATGTCCCCCTTTATAAGATGATTCTGTAAATGTTTCAATTTCATGAATTATAGATGTTTTTTTTTCTGATAACTGATGTATAAGGGCATTAATTTTTTCTGAATTTCGATCTTCCAAAATAGAATTCTCCTATTTTTAGAGTATGAGAAATAAGCACTTTAGCGCTTATTTTATTTCTGATATCTTATTCTATATAGTTCAGTTTGTTTTTCAACTTTTTTATTAAAATAATTTTAAAAATACTCTTCAATAAAATCAATATCAGTTATCTTCTTATCAGTATTTTTCCTGGCCCATTTGAGCATCTTCTGCAGGTCTTTATCATCAGGGTTCTGCCCGACCCATTCTTCTAATTTTTTAATGGCCCTCTTCTTATCAAAACGTTTTTTCACATAATCCTCACTGCTGAACAGGGCTTTTTTTAGCCATTTGAATGCTTCCTCGTATTTCTTTAAATAAAAATTAACCACAGCAAGGTTAACCATAACTTTCGGGTATTTATTTTTTTTATTATATGCCTTTAGATAATATTGCTTTGCTTTATTATATTTTTTTAATGCAGAATATGTGACACCGATATTGTTATACACAAAATATAAATTCGAATTTAATGTTACTGCTGAAAGATAGTTTTTTAAAGCCGGCCCCATTTTACCCAGCTTGTAATTTATAAAACCGGCTTTGTTATAGAACAAAGCTTTTTTATCCTTAGGGATCTTTTTAATATCAATCTGTTTCAGTTCTTTATATGCTTTTTTAAAATCATGGGTTTTTATTAAAAAATCCATCTTTGCCAGATTAATTTCATTATTTTTACCTGATAAAAGCCCGGTATATAAAAATAATAATATTAGTATGATCTTTTTCATATAAATTTAAAATATTAAATTCTTATGATTAGTCAAAGGATTTATTGATCACAAGATTTACTTGATCATTTCCCCGGCTTTCTGGATATTCTTTTTTGCCATCACATGGGCAGGGTCCAGTTCCAAAACTTTCTTCCACTGAAAAATTGCTTTCTGGTATTGTCCCATGGAATAAAATTTCATGCCTTCCTGGAAATATTCTTTTACAGCTTCGGGCCGGAGGATCCTTTTTTCCTTCTTCTCCTGGTTAAGACTGGAAAGTTCGATCTTTTTTTTAATCCGGTTATCATGCGGAGCATATTTTAAAGCGGACTGGTAATTCTTTATAGCGTTCTTAAAATCATTCTTATTAAAATACTTATCACCTGCCTTTAAATATTTTTCTTTCATCTTTTTATTGCCCGCTCTCTGCGTGGCAGATAATCTTTTCCTGCACCTTCTCATCAGGTCATTGACTTTTTTATCATCAGGGAATCTGTCTTTTAATCCGGATAAGATCATAATTGCTTTTTTATATTTTTTTCCTGAGATAAGGTTTTTTGCAGCAGAGAAGTTTTTATCATAAAATTCTTTATTTATTTTTAAAAAGTGCTCATTACTGTATTGGGTATATGTCTCCAGATAAGCTGAATTTTCGGGATTTAATTCCTTTGCTTTTTTAATATATTTATAGGCATTATTAATATCATTTTTCTTATAACTGGAGAGTGCTTTATTATAAGCTCCTTTTGCCTGTTTTTCATTTTCTATATATTTGATCTTCTGTTGGGCTCTTTTTTTATACTTAAGTGAAAGCTTGTTATTAGGAACAATATAGAGCACTTCGCTGAATGGCCTGATGGATTTTTCATATTCTCCTTTAATATAGTACTTGACAGCTTTTATAAAATAAGGTTCAGCTTCGGAAAAGAGGAGGGAATCCCCTTTGAATTTATTATGGATTTTTTTCAGTCCATTTTTGGCACTCTTTTCAAGTTTTTCTGTGGTTTCAGTAGTTTTCCGGAGTTTATTTATAACATTTAAAGCTTCAATATATTCTTTTTCATCAATCAGTTCTTCAGCCCTGTGCATAAGCGCGGAAGCAAAAGAAGTGCTCTCTTTTTTTAAAAGAGCATCCCCGTCTTTTTCCTTCAGGAAGGAGGATGCGATTTCCCTGAAAAAGGGTGATTTATAGAAGATGACCCTGCCTTTATTATTCCCGACAATTAATTCATCCATACCGTCATTGTCTATATCAGCAAAAACCGGTGCAGCATCACCTCCTGAGTCTATGCCTGCAAATTTTTTTGTAATAAGTTTAAATTTATATTTTTCAGAAGAGGAAATATTTTTATAATGATGAATAGACCCGGTATAATCACCAACAAAGAGGTCATATATTCCATTATTATCAATATCAGCAAAAACAGGCACGGCATAATAATTAGCCTGAACCCCTGCAAAAGAGTCTTTTTTATTCTTCCCTCCATATACCCGGGAAAATTCAGGGGAGGATGGGGAGCCGATATTTTTATAAAAAGCAATGAACCCCATTCCATTGCCTGCAAAAAGGTCATAGTCATTATCATTATCAATATCAAAAAAATAAGGCGCTGCAGCTAAATTAAGATTAATATTAAAATAAGATTCCTCTTTAGTTTTGCCGGAATTAATTTTTTTAAAATCAGGTTTCCCTATCCGGCCGGTATTTTTATAGAATGCAATATTTCCCGGGTTATTACCGATAAACAGGTCAAGGTCTTTGTCATTATCAATATCAATCAAACGGGGTACGGATTTATTTTCAGTGAAGATATTAAAATAAGAGTTATTTTTCTCATTTCCTCTGGATATTAATTTAAATGAGGGAGATTCAGGCGTGCCTTTATTTTCAAAACAGGTTATAAATCCCTTCCAGTTGCCGAGGAAGAGGTCTGTATCACCGTCAAAATCAATATCAACTAATTCCACAGCATGATAGAAAGCAGGGATCTTTTCTGAGTTTATTTTAATCTCTTCCCATGGTTTTTCTGCGGAGAATAAGTTAATATTAAGATGAAAGAATATAAGTATTGTAAATGTAATTAGTTTAAAATTCATGTTTGCCTTTTTTTAGGTTATTATAATAACCAGAGTTCAATACTTCACAGCATTCAACGAAAAATAATGTGTCGGGGAAAAATAATCTGCCTGGTAAAGAATCGCATAATCAAATGAATAATTATCAGCCTTGATCCCGATCCCGAATGAATATGTGTTTTGAGTAATAATATACTTGTTGATCTCTATCCCGCATCTGAGAGATATTTCATCAACTTTGTACTTCTGGTCAAGTTCAATTCCAAAACTATTGAAGATGAGAAATTCCGTTCCTGCTGCAAAAGAATGGAGATAGGTTTTATCACTTTTTATTTGTACTGAAAAATTTACAAATTGGTTATAATTAAGATTGATCCCCCACCAGATTAAATTAAAGATCTCCTGTTCTTTATAAGTCTCATGCCATTTTATCTCTGAATAAATATTTTTTACTGTGATGCCAAGTTGTAAGATCATATTATTATTATCAAGGAAGTCAAATTCCCAGTTTTCCGAAGAGACCAGGAGCCCCCCGTCTATGCCGAAACCCCATATTTTATTATAATTTTCAAGATCCGTATTAATAAAGATAAGCTTAGGTGTAATACCTATATAGGCCTTCTCCAGTAGGGCCATGGAGATGCCGTAAAAAAATCTGTGCTGGTTCCATACTTCAGGGTCAAGGTCCACCTGTTCAAATACCCAGCCCGCCCCCATACTCATACTGTCATTATATCTAGCTGCCCCTGAGAAGATATAGTTCCTGATGATTCCAAGATTATGAATATCAGCGTACATGGAGTTAAAGATCTTCCCGTTGATCTGGCCTAATCCTGCAGGATTATAGAAGACAGCAGTGGAATCATCAGCTATGGCACAGAAGGTATTGGCCATGCCAATAGCCCGTGCATTATATTTCTGTGTAAATTCCAGGCTTTCTGCTGATGAGGCAGATAAGAAGATGAATAATATATAAATTAAAATAAATATTTTTATTTTCATAATATATACAGGGTTTTAAAATTTCACCTTAACATCAAACAGATACATATTCTTATCAACTTCTAAAAGCCTTATACCAAAATCAACTGTAATATTCCTTGCATTAAAACCGGACCCGATCGTGATCTGCTCTTCTGTTATTCTATACCCTGTTCTTATATAAAAAAATTCCCACCAGCCGAGTTCTGAGCCTATTGAAAGATTATTAATATCATATTCCGGCACAGAGGCCATATTAAGGCCCAATTCAATATCAAGAAGATCACCTATCTGTGGGGATCTGTACGAGAACCCTGTTTTAAGCATTAATGGGTATTCTTCTTCTGCTTTATCCATCTTTATGGTTGGTGGTATTATATTATGGAAAATAATGCCGAAAGATATTGGCCTTAAGATCTTTAAGAGGGTATTTTCAGTATAAGAATAAGGCTTTTCTGTTCTCCACAGTAGTCCAATATCAAATCCAACTCCAAGGTCTTTATATTCTTCAAAACTTTGATAAATAATATTAGCCCTGATCCCAACTGAAAGGCCTTCTGCAATTTTATATGCAGAACAGAGGAAGAAGAGTGTATTCTGATATTTTACAAAGCCGGATGTAAGAGGGGAGTCCCTGCGTATGGGAATATCTTCAGTAATAATATTGAATGTACCAATGGCCACAGGAAAATATTTTAATTGAATAGATAACCCTACAAAGAATGCATAGGTTGAACTGTCCCATAAAGGCAGATATGAGCCCATGACCATTGTTTTTTTATTCAAAGCCAGTCCTGCGGGATTATAATATATACCAGATACATCATCAGATAAAGCCTCCCATGCACCTGCACTTCCTTCCATTCTTGCATCAATACTGAATTTCTGCTCGATCCCGGGCGCGCCTCCTGAATATCCTGCATAGAGCAGGGAATATTTCACAAGGCAGATTACAAGAACAATGATATAGCATAATGATTTGTTATTTTTAAGTAACAGCAATCTAATCGACTCCTTTGAAAATGACTTTGTCATCCCTTTGTTTTTCTTTGTCATTCCTTTGCTTTTCTTTGTCATTCCTTTGCTTTTCTTTGTCATTCCTTTGCTTTTCTTTGTCATCCCCGCGAAGGCGGGGATCCAGTATGTAATACCTTGGGGTTATCAATCAACCTTCGGGATTCCCTGGACGGTCCAAAGATCCCTAGCGGGAATCCCGAAGGTTGATTGACAACTCCAAATAAATTTTCATTGTTTGTAAGTGTCCAGCCTCAGCTGGACATAATCCTACTTAATAATTACAATCTTTATTCTCAATCTCTTCTGAGTCCTTTTAATGAAGAGGTCGCATATATAAACGCCATTGGCACAGACCTTGCCTTTACCGTTCTTTCCATCCCAATCCAGGGAGTTGCCTCCTGCCGAGCCGTGTTCTCCTGCTTCCTGGAATTCCCATTTTCTTACTTTTTCACCGTTTAAACTGTATATTATGATATCTACTGCACTGTCCATGCTTAAATACCACTGGATAGATGTTGATTCCTGATTCGGATCAAATGGATTGGGATAGTTTAATATTTTTTCTTCTTTTACCAGGTTTGTTATTGTTAAACCATAGGGGCCGAGTCTTAATTCAGTCCCGCTGAAATCTGCTTCATTATAGCTTTTCAAATGGAGATAGAAGGGGGTCTCATCCCAGTTCGGGTGTTCTATATTTAATATGCCTGCGTCCCATTTCGTTTCCTGGCCTGAGAATATATAATTAGTGCTTTTGATCCATTTATATCTGTAATATGCTACTTTCCCGCTCCCGAACCCGCATTTATTTGTAAATATAAATAGAGAGCCTTCTTCCAGATCATACCATCTGTTTGTCTCCCTGCTGCATTTAACATCAGGGCTTAAAGGTAATGTCCATGCATTTGTCCAAATCGACCAAATATTAGTATTCCCTTTATTATCCCTTGTTCTTGTTTTCATGCTGTAAACAGTATTGGCCTGTAAGTTAGTGGTTTGGTATATCCTGTTCGTTATCCATGTACTTGAATTTGTAATTGAATTAGTAATATACTCGAATTTATAAGATACAGTATTGCAGTCTGTGGCTGGTTCTGCTGTCCAGGATATTTTGTCAGTAAATGATGTTGTTGATGCGATCTTTGGATCAGCAGGCAGAGGCGGATCAGTATCAATGCCCTCTGTTGTCCGGGGACTGCAGAAATCCGAATGCTTAAAAGCAGTGTCAATAGCAGATACTTTCCAATAAACAGTTTTACAGACTTCTATGCTGCTCTGATAATAAGATCCGGTTGAGGTTGTCACATTCCCGATATTTGCCTGGCCCCTGGGATAATCTATATTAGTAGAGATATAATCATATACATTACTTTCGCTATTTCCAATAGCGATCTTATATCTTAAAGCAATTTTAGGAGTATTATCATCATTAGGCGCATCCCATTTGAATCGCCAGAACCCGTTTGAGTTTATAGCAGTCATGCCTGTTGGTATATCAGGCGCATTATTGTTAGGGATTATAGTGTTTGTATAGACCCTTAAATAACCTGTCCCTTGTTTATTACCTGCAACAGCAATATCCAGTTTCCCATTATTATTAAAATCACCCCATGCAACAGATCCGATATTCACACCCCATCCTGGTTCAGGCTCAATCTCATTAGGGTCAAATGTTTTATCCCCGTTATTCTTATATATCCTGAACCTGCTGCTGCCGTCAAAACCAGTAACAGCAATATCAAGATGGCCGTCATTATTATAATCTCCCCATGCAAGAGAAGAGTCAGTAACACCCCAGTTGGTTTCAGGTGTGATATAACTTGTAAAATTTCCATCTCCATCATTCTCATATATCCTGAACTTGTTTCCACTCCCGTCATTACCTGCAGCAGCAAGATCAAGGTCCCCGTCATTATCAAAATCTGCCCATGCAATGGAGCACTGGCTAATACCCCATTCAGGCGTTGTAGTGATAAACCCGTTAAAATCTCCATTCCCATTATTTGTATAGATCCTGAAATACCGCCCTCCACTATGAAAACCAGCAACAGCAAGATCAAGGTCCCCGTCATTATCACAGTCCCCCCATGCAAGGGAAGAGTAACTGACTCCCCATGATGCGCCTCCAGGTTCTATCTCATTAGGGTCAAATGTGCCGTCCCCATTGTTCTTATATATCCTGAATTTGTTCCCTCCCCCGTCATAACCCGCAACAGCAATATCAAGGTCACCGTCATTATCATAATCTCCCCATGCAAGGGAACAATCCTCAACTCCCCATGTACCGTCCAATAAGATAAAACCGGAGAAACCCCCTGCTTTGTCATTCTTATATATCTTGAAACTTTCGAAACCTCCATCATCCCGGCCTGCAACAGCCAGATCCAGATACCCGTCATTATCATAATCCCCCCATGCAATAGAACATTGAGATATATTCCAGCCATTCTCTACATCTTCCTCAACAGGGTTAAATGTACCATCTCCTTTGTTTTTATATATTCTTAACCAGTTCCCTCCACCAAACGCACCAGCAACAGCAAGATCAAGGT
>SDBV01014293.1_pt1 | contig 10016 bp, 19 predicted proteins | sample 2277081 | NCBI WGS metagenome assembly SDBV01 (sample SAMN10402039, study PRJNA504765) | marine sediment metagenome | isolation source: marine sediment core GS10_PC15, 223 cmbsf | place: Arctic Ocean: Southern Knipovich Ridge | collected 2010 | reverse complement strand
ATACAATACCATTAATGGGACTCTGAACGCCATAATAATCGCCAGAGAACTCAGGGCCAATGGATATGAATTAAAGGGCATCCGTTTGGATAGTGGTAACTTAGCTGAGTTAAGTAAAACTTGCAGAAATATATTAAATCAAGCAGGATTTCACAGAGTTAGAATATATCTGTCTGATGGTATCAATGCTCTAAAAGCAAAAAAGCTGTTGGAAGCCGGAGCTAGAGCAGATGGATTTGGATGCGGAACATATCTAGTTCATCCTCCGGCGATGGGCGGGGTCTTTAAGATAGTTCAATGTGGAGATATTTCTTATATGAAATTTACAGACAATCGTGAGAAGATGACCCTTCCTGGACGAAGGCAGGTATATCGCCACTACGATGTTAGAGGTCAGGCTGCACATGATCTGCAGGCTCTTTGGGAGGAGGAGGTTGACTTAACGAGGTATGTTCCTCTTCATAAATATTTGTGGAAGGGGAGTGAATCATGTTATGAGTTTCCTTCATCCAAGGAAATGCGAGAATATGCATTGTACCAAATGAAGACAATAAAGCCGTCCATTAAGCAGATATTCGATCCGTCTTCCGGAAGCAGACCGCCAATGTATATCGTCAATCTTTCCCCCGAGTTGGAGAAGATCCGCAATATGTTGATTGGCAAATACGAAAAAGAGTTCGACAAGCCAAAGAAGAATGGCGAGGAGTGGAAAGAGAGAATGAAAGAAATCTTAGAGTCTCATGAGAAAATCATGACTTGGGACATGGGATCTGTGGATAGGTGAATATATGTGCCTAAATATACAATAATAGAAGCCGTTGCCGAACTCTTGTTCCGAACAACAAAAACAGAGTCTGGGGAGCCTGATTTATGGAAAGTTTTGCTTGCAATCCGACCACCAAATAACCCAAAGCTGCGAGAATATACATCTGGGAGAATTCTTGGTGCGCTCGGTGTTAGAGACGATATAGGATTAATAGTTAGGCGAGATTATCTCACTAAAAAGGAGAAGACTGAACGGGATAGAATGTTGATGGATGCTGGACTTTACTATCGTCTATCATTCTTCTATGCCCTTCAGACATTGAAGAAACTTGGGTTTAATGTCGCTGATAGGGAGGACACATTATGATAGAACCAAGAAAGGGAGACGCTCTAATTGTAGTGGATGTTCAGAACGACTTCGTATCCGGGACTCTGCCGGTCCCCGGTGCTGAGGAAGCTATTCCGAGGATGGTGGAGTGGATTGCTAAGTTTCATAGTCTAGGGCTGACAAGGCATTTTACGATTGACTGGCATCCGCCCGATCATTTTAGCTTTGACCTTTGGCCTCCGCATTGTGTTCAGGACACGTGGGGAGCCGAGCTTCATCCTCGTATCCTAGCCGCGCGGAGCGTGTTTCTTACCCGTTTTATTTCCATTCCCAAGGGCGTGGATAGGCTTGTTGATCAGTACTCTGGTTTTGAGTCTGGTGTTCTTCTTCCAAGGCTTGCGTCGCTTGGCGTGGAGCGCGTCTTCGTGGTTGGACTCGCTACGGACTACTGTGTGAAGGCCACCGTCTTGGATGGTCTGAACTTGGGTCTTGAGGTAGTCGTTCCCACGGATGCTATTGCGGGGGTTAATCTTGAGCCAGGGGATGTTAAGTCGGCGCTCAGAGAAATGGAAGACGCGGGGGCAGTTATGTGTGAAACTCACATTAAAAATGCGCAAAGCCCTCCTTAAATTTGCATGTCTCGACGAAGACGAAATGAGCCATAGTCCGTGCTATAAATGCCGTGCGTTATATGCCTTGGAATATAATAGAGAGATTTTGGATGAAGACTTGGCTCTTTTCCCAGAGTGGAAACTTAAGGAACATTTAATGGATATAACTCATTTTGGAATATGTCAAACGGTGGAGCTTGAGCGACAAAGCATAGCGCGATGGCTACGCGACCGAAATCTTTAAATAGTATTTTCTCTTTCTAAGGATCGGTGAAGATATGGAAACATATAACAAAGTAGGATGGGTTGTGGCTATACTCGTATTCGTGTGTGGAATAGGCTGGGCTTTAAGCGGCAACAATTTCATATATCGCGAAGTAGAAATAACCCCCGCTATTGATGCCACTTACGAACTTATTCCGCTGACCCCCGCACAAATATTTGGTGAACAGATCTTTGCGGTGGCTGGGTCTGCGATAGTAGCGCTTATTCTGGGCGGTCTTACCAGAGGGGTTATAAAAACCCCATGACGCCGCGCCACAACCCTTATATTCCTCCCCTTTTTTATACTTAGAACGGATGGTCGATACGAATGGAAACAAAAATCGTAAAATGCCCCAAGTGCGGATATGAAACCGAAGTGGGCAAGCTTGTCCGGAGAAAATTTTGCAAATGCGGGCGCTTAATGAAGGAGATGGGCGAGTGAAAAAAATTTACAAGCGCCGCCTTTCGCTTATACTCATGTTATCTCTCGGCGTTCTATTTCCTGTATCGCTAGTTGTCATCCCGGCATATTTCGTCTTCAGCACAGTGGTGCCCTTCTATAAATTTGTGGGACTATTATTCCGTCATATATTACCACCCGCATTCTTGTTCTATTTCTTCCATGTGTATGTTCACTGGTTGTCTGGTTTCATAGAAGAGTTTAAGATTATGTGGCGCCGAGCCGGAGAAGATGACTCGACCCTGAAGGTGATATAATGGACGTGGGTGAAGTGCAATGTTAAAACTTGTAGTTGCCTTTTAGAGGAGGTTGATCAGATATGAGAGTGTTGGTTACGGGCAGTAGCGGACTAATAGGAACTACAATATGTCATAAATTAGTTGAAGAGGGGATTCAACCCGTCACTATGGATATCAGAATTTCTCCTCATCCCGATTTTCAACCAGTTTATAAAGACATCAATAATATAAAAGAAATAAAAAGGGCAACGGAAGATGTAGAAGGAATTATACATCTTGCGGCAGTATCCCAAGTAGCCAAGGGGGAGAAAAATCCCTCTCTTTGCTGGAAAACAAACTTTCACGGAACCGTTAACGTAATAAATGCGATCAGCACTAAGTCAAATAACCCCTGGCTCATATACGCGAGTAGTCGGGAAGTATACGGAAAACCAAACATCCTGCCGGTTTCAGAAACTCATCCTATAAATCCGATTAACGTCTATGGAAAAACCAAAGCGAGCGCGGAGAAAAGCGTCCGCGATTCTCCCATCCCATCCATCATATTAAGGTACTCTAATGTCTATGGCTCGGTTCATGATCATGAAACTAGAGTAATACCAGCATTCATGAAGGCGGCTCTGTTAAACAAGCCTCTACGGGTTGACTGCCGAGACCACATATTTGATTTTACTTACGTAGATGATGCCGCGGAAGCAACAATCCTGGGTATGAAAGCGTTAGCCAGTAATACGTTCGAGGGGGTTACGGAGTTTAACGTATCTTCGGGGGAGGGATATAGTTTATCACAGCTTGTTGACATTATAGCTGAGGTCACAGAACGGGAAGTAAAAACGATACAGGGGGAAAAGCGCGACTATGACGTGGGCAAATACATTGGAGATGCTAGCAAAATCACGAAGATGCTTAACCACAAATGCGAAATCAGCTTAAGAGACGGATTAACGCGTCTCTGCTCCCAATATCAAGCTCTGATTTGAGGTGAATTGAATAGAAATTAATTGGTGGGATTCTGCACAAACATGGTTTACGAAGATGAATGAGGGGAAGATGGGGCCGAGGTTCGCCCGATATTATTGGTTTGTAAATAGATTACCCCCTCCCCCCGCCACAATTTTGGAGATAGGATGTAACTCCGGAGAGGCTTTAGCCAAAATTGCAGATGAAGGATATGAATGTTACGCGGTGGATTTCCCAAACATTATTGCAAGGATCCATAAACACCCCGAAATAAAATATATTGGGATGAATGTTGACGGCCCGGATGCCACGGCGTGGAAGAAAGAGTGGGCGGAAAAATTTGACGTAATTATAATAGCAGAAGTTTTACAACATGTTATCTTCGATGAAAACGTTTTATATGCCTGCTGGCATTATCTTAAGCCGAAAGGAAAGCTATTACTTTCAACGGAAAATATTAACTTAACTCGCGGAGCGGTTCATTTTTATCCCACAAACATTTTAAACAAGATGCTTGAGGTATTAAATTTTAAAATATTAGAACACACAGTCTTGGGACAGACCGGTTACATTTGGATATACGCAACGAAATCATGTTATCGTCAGCTGAAACTAAACCCCTTTATGTAAAGAAACCTTTATATATTTGAATACGTATAATACGTGGGAAGATGACAGAAGAATGCAGAGGCCCCGAACTACCAGATAGTCTTAAGTTTTTGCTTGTGGAAAAAGGTTTCGCACCTCTAGTCGCCGGAGATTTGGCCGACCAGTTAAAAGACGCACTTGATGTGATGATGGAAGGCATATATCTGGTAACAAAAGTGCTTGGGGGCGAAGTCCGTTATACGTACACAACTAAAGCAGAACACCAAGTCTTAATGACTTTAACAGCGTCTTGATCTTGTGACTCATTCATTATTTGAGTCCGCAATCATCAAGGATGCAACAAAGACAGTCATAATGTTATCAGTTGAGTGATCATAATGCCGTGGCCAAAAGGAAAACCAAAATCGGAAGAACTTAAAAATAAATTATCCGAAAGTTTGAAAAAGGCATGGAGAAATCATCCGGAGGCGTGGGGATCCGCCTATCGTCGAAGCCCCACTGAAATATCCAAGCAAAAACGATCAGATGCAATGAAAAAACGATGGCGAGAAGAGCCTGAAATATGGGCTAATTGGGGCCCGGGGAATACAGGAAAAATTCATAGTAAAGAAACAAAGCGGAAAATAGGTATCGCATCAAAAGAACGCCTAAAAAATCCAGAAAATAATCCAATGTATGGAAAACATCATTCAGCAGAGACAAAACAAAAAATATCAACAAAAGCAAAAGAGCGTTTTAAAGATCCGTCAAATAATCCAAATTGGAGGGGAGGCATATCTTTTGAAGAATATCCCCAAGAGTTTAATGATCCGCTAAAGAATCTGATTAAGAAACGTGATGATTATAAATGTAAATTTCCAAATTGTCATACACCTGATGATTTAACGATTCACCATATTGATTATAATAAGAAGAATAATGATCCATTAAATCTTATAACTCTCTGCAGGCGTCATAATCTCAAGGTTAATTTTAATCGAGACTATTGGGCGGATTTCTTTCAAAAACTCAACTATGAACGGAATCAGCCGGCGTTACGCGCTAAGTAGTTTCTTCCCCTTTTTCTTTATAAGCGAAAATTATCCACCATATTATGTCAGGGTCATTCTTTCTATAAAGTATGATGAGAGATGTTGCTGTTTTGTTAACAGCACATAATAATTCATCTATTGCGTCATGGTCATCTTCATAATAACATTCATCCGGCTCCTTAGTTCGGGCAGGCAGAGTATAACATAGAGTCCCCCCCTTTTTAACCTTGGCGTATAAATTTTGAATCACCTTCCTTCTTGTGTCATCGTCCAGAAAGTGTTCGACCAGTCCATCACTAAAGACGAGATGATATGTTTCATCAGGGATTTTTTCCAAAGTTCGGGCGTCGTCGAGAACAAAATCCATCTTCAACGTAGGAAAATTTTCTTTGACCTTTTCGAGCATTGTAGGCAAATTATCAACTACTGTTACAGAACAGCCAAGGAATGCGAACGTGGCAGACCACTTCCCCCCACCGCAGCCGACTTCGAGAACTTTGATGTGCTTTCTGATTTTTGGTTTTGTGTTTTTAAACACGGCGGGGAACCATCCACCAGTCATCAATCTTAAAACAGAGGAAAAATCTTCATCATAGGATTCAGGATCCCAACGATTAGACATTATAAACATCCATATACCTTAGAATTTATAAATGTTTCTGTGAATAGCAGTGTTTTTTCTATGTTTTTTTGTAGAGAGGAAACGCGTGATCGAAAGATTTTTATACTAGTTTTTTTATATCGGGGATAGTGATAACATGTCTGAACAAGTCGTGATAAAGCCCCCGAAATGCCCTAGATGTGGAACTCGACTGGAGAGCATCACCGCCACGGATGGCTGGGTGTTGAGATGTCAAAAGTGTGGATACACAGAACACATATGAGTGCTACATAGAAATGCTCCATTGCAGAAACCTTTTTATATAAGTTATTCCATGATATTCAAAGGTGAAAACGGAATGAGTTTGCCAACATATGAAAATATAATCTACGAAGTCTACGCGAAAGGGCGAGACATGGGACTTGAACACAAACATGTCCGAAGCACAATCCTAAAGATACTTTTGAATTGCAGAGATCGTTATCAGAGTTTAGGAAGTCCGAACAATGAGTGAGGCTGAAACATTGGAGTTCATAGAAAAGACGCTGGAAATGGCGGATACAGATACAAGTGTAGCCATTCGACTCTCCGTGCTGACTGGTGCGGTGCATATGCTAATTAGATACATCAAAGAAAAAGAGAACCACTTCCACGAGTACACCGACTTGAACATGAGGCTCGGTAGCAAGACCAGATATGGAGAAACCAGTAAACCAAAAGTTCGCCTTTCGACACAGATAGCGAGGGATCAAAATGGATAAATGTGTTTTTTGCGATGTCGAGGTCGAAGAACACGAGGGGGACCATCATGTTCTTCCGCAGGCAGTCCGCAGACAGATGGGGTGGAGCGGGAAGAAATTCTCGGGTATACAGGAATTCAGGGTGCCGATATGTGCAGAGTGCCACAAAAAGCTTCACCTGTTGACAGAGCCGCTGGTGCAGATTATCAAATGGCTCAGGCGGAGTCCACCATTGCCTATGGATTTCATCTTTATGCTGCAAAACACGACCACTAAACTTAGAGGCGAAGAACAAAAGGTTGAGTGATTGTTTTGAACCCGTTGTTCGTTTTCCTCTTCGTCGTCTCCCTCGTCCTGCCCATAGCCTTCGGTCTGGTCGTGCTCGGCGATTTCCTCACCCACCGAGACCTGCAGAGGCGATTGAAGAAAGAACGGATGGTTGAGGGCTAATGGAGATAGAGAGATTTTATACAACTAAAAAATCGTTAATGCAACTGCTAAATGGCTGGCTCGATGAGCCGGAAATTCAGAAGATAGAGATACACTGCATCAGGACCGATGAATTCTCAACCTGGATTTGGATGCAGGAACCCGCGGGTAAAAATTTCAAGACAATCAAAAGGTGATAGTAGATGACCACTGAAATATGGATGCAGAAATGCAAAGATTATAAACTAGTTAAGAATTTCAGGAAAAAATTCTCTGACGAGCTTGCCGAGACACTATGGACTAAAATAGTTGCCATCTTAGAGGAAGGTTGCTGTGAATAGTAATGTTTTTATAGAGGTTTTTTATATAGGAAATTGGAGGATAAAATATGAGAGAACAGCGCATTAAGAGGACAAGCAATAAGAAAATCTATAGGCGGGTTCGTGTGGAATTTGATCGCGCAATTGACCGGAACGTGATGGCTCTTCGCAGGATAAAAGAGGGAAAAATAGAGCCAGCCGAAGATCATCTTGTTCGGGCTTTGGAATATCTCGTCGATCTCAAAGCTTTGAGCAATGAATTGATATCGCGATACCAGAATAGCATGAAAGACGCCCGGCGGAAGAAGAGGGAGTTGGTGAAAATGAGAGGATGCGCTTCAGATATTAGGGCAGCCTATATGCCTGAAATATTTGAGCAGAAGTTTGAGGAGGCGACTCAGACTCCTAATCAAACATGATAGAGGAGGTGACGTGATGAGTAAGGATGATTTTCTAACTTTGGATGTGGAGGAACTTAAGAGGAGGTGGAGAGTACTAATAAACTCCCTTCGCCAACCGAAGAACCTCTTCATGAAGGATGGGCAACTTATTGCTGGCGAGAACCTATCTAGAGGGGACTTGGTTTATCTTCAGAGTTCTGAGCAGACGCCGAAGGGCGATATCCATGAAAAAACTGTTGATTAAATTTCCCCTGGTGCTCGAAATCATCGAGCCGGAAGAAATGAACGATCTCGCCGTGCTGGACAAGCACGTTATAATAGCCATCCCTGTGGAAGCCTGCGAAGTAATTGACGACGCGGCTTAACCGAAACCTTTATATATTTATTTTATAATTTAAAGGGCTGGATATAATAAAAATGATGGAAGTCGTCGAGCAAGAAAAGATCGAAGCTCTGGAAAGAATTTTGATGGCCCTCACTCGTGCCGATGAAATACGATATAGAAAGTATGATGGAATGGATTGGCTATACGTAAGCGTCGTTGGTGTTGATCCGAACGACTTTGAGTTCAAAGGATATTCGGGCGGGCTTGACATAACTTGGGAGACAGAACCATACACTGTCTATCCTCCCGAGGATATGAAGGATAAACTTCTACCAATACAAACCGCTAAAATAATTGCCAAGGTCTGGGTGGCGCAGGATGCGTGGGAAATAATCGAAGACCTCGAAGCACAAGTTGAAAATTTGAAGGGACCGAAAACGGTTGATGGGCAATACATCCTTGGCGACTACCTGATGCAGGAAGAATCTCTGCCCTGTCTGCATTGTGGCTCGGACGACACGGAAACCAGGGGGCACTGCGACGACGGGGTTGCTGTCTCAGTAACGTTCTGGTGTTATGATTGCAACAAAGAATCGACTCATATCATGGGGATGGAGCTGCAATATTGGGCCAAAGTTAAGGCTCTTCGGGATTCAAAGGTGAATGACGACGGTGAATAGTGTGGGGATCGTGAAGATGAAGACATTGCAAGGGAGGGCAAAGCTTATGGCAGAGGCAGAAGGGTTGGATCCCGAGGACTTGGTGATTCTTACCATTGACATGGAAAAAATTATCGGTGATCCAATTTCATATCTCCTTTCACAGATAGAGGATGATGAAGGCGAAGCCGTTCTTTTCCATTGTTACGAGTGTGAGGTAGATATGGTTCGTATTGAGGATCGTAACGGTGAACCGGCGTTTCAATGTCCCAAATGTTCGGATGTTGCTCAGTTTGATTTTTCGATTCTCAATCAGAGTTTCGATACAACCACGAACACGACGAAAGGAGAATGCGAGAAAGGGGCGGGACGCTGCCCTGCTTCTCCCGTCAAAGATGTTCGTGGTTTTGACATCAACCACGATAGAGGAGAAAGACAATGACTCTGAATAAGGCCAGGGGAAGAATGTTCCAATCAGTTGGTTGGACTTGGAATCCTATCGCAGGATGCAGTCATGGATGTCCATATTGCTACGCACGTTCACGCATGAAGCGATGGGGTAGAACTTTTGAGCCCCAACTTAGGGAGCACTTCTTCAAGGATAAGATGCCTAATGATGGTACTTGGATTTTTGTTGGTTCTATGGGGGACGTGTTCTGTAAGGGGGTCCCCGATGAGTGGATACTTATGTTATTAGAGTTCATAAAAGAGGACGATAGCAACAACATTTTCCTCCTGCAAACGAAGAACCCAAACAGATTCCAAAACTTCATAGAGTTGCTCGAAGAGATAAAAGACAAAATAGTTCTAGGAACGACATTGGAAACAACTTGGAACACCCCTTGGAGTAACGCACCTCCCACCGACAGTCGTGCCGAACACCTTAGAATCCTGAAACAAAACTATCTATTTACGACCTTCCTAAGTCTTGAACCCTTATCAGATTTCATGTCTCCAACGATGAAACGATGGATATCTGGAATAAGTCCAGAGGCAGTTGAGATTGGTCGTGAGAACTACACTAAACATGTCGGCTTCCCTTCAGATAGGAAGATTGTTGACTTGTTAAAGTGGCTGAAAGAGGAAAACATACCATATGTTCTGAAGGAAAATGTTCGCCATTTAGAGGAGATGGAGAAATGAAAAACACCAACTCGGATAAATATGGAACTTGGAGAACGGATTGGAAGGTTGGAGATATGGCATATATCAGCTACTTTGGGGTCTCCCAGAAAGGACAGATAATAAAGGTGGGACGAACTCGGGCAAGACTC
>SDBV01014292.1_pt1 | contig 10016 bp, 4 predicted proteins | sample 2277081 | NCBI WGS metagenome assembly SDBV01 (sample SAMN10402039, study PRJNA504765) | marine sediment metagenome | isolation source: marine sediment core GS10_PC15, 223 cmbsf | place: Arctic Ocean: Southern Knipovich Ridge | collected 2010 | reverse complement strand
AGTCCCACACGGACTACTTTCCAAACGTATCAGGAAACTGCTACAGAGATTCTTAAATTAATCCCTAATCTATAATTATTATTAAATTTTATGAAAAAGCTCCTTTCATTTTTCGTTTTATTTGCAGGAATTACAACCCTTTCCCTGCAAGCTTCCGAAGAAGCCAGACTTCTTAGATTTCCGGCGATACACGGAGACCAGATCGTTTTCTCATATGCCGGTGACCTGTTCACCGTTGATGCAGACGGAGGAATCGCACGCAAGCTTACCAGTCATAAGGGTTATGAAATTTTCCCACGCTTCTCACCCGACGGCAGCAAGATTGCATTTACCGGACAGTACGACGGAAATACCGAGGTATTCGTCATCCCGGCTCAGGGAGGATCTCCAAAACGTCTAACCTATACTGCCACACTCGGAAGGGACAATGTCTCAGATCGTGCCGGACCAAATAATATAGTGATGGACTGGACTCCGGATGGTAAATATATAAGTTACCGATCCCGTCAATATTCCGGAAGTTTCTTTGTAAGTGCACTTTTCAAGGTACCTGTCGATGGTGGAATGAGTGAAGAGCTGCCTCTTTTAAAAGGAGGATTCCATTCATGGTCGCCCGATGGCAGTAAAATTGCCTACAACAGGGTGTTCCGGGAATTTCGTACATGGAAATACTATCGCGGGGGACAGGTGGATGAGGTCTGGATCCATGATTTCAACACACGCACTACCGAGAAAATAACCGACAATCTCGTACAGGATATTATTCCAATGTGGGCTGGAGATGAGATCTTTTTCCTTTCGGATCGAGACCGTACAATGAATATGTTTGTTCACAATCTTGGAACGAAAGAAACCAAAAAAATTACTGATTTTACCGAGTTTGATGTCAAGTTCCCATCACTTGGTGAAAAACAGATCGTATTTGAAAACGGCGGATATATCTATAAGATGGATACAGAAACCAAGGAATTCAAAAAGGTATCCATACAAATTGCCAATGACAATTCATACAGCCGTACTGAATTAAAAGATGCAAGTAAAAATATAAGCACCCTGGACCTTTCCCCTAAGGGTGAGAGAGTTGTTTTTTCCGCCAGGGGAGAGATTTTTTCATTGCCCGCTGAAAACGGTGTGACAAGAAACCTTACACAAAGCGCCGGAGCTCATGAGCAGAATGCACACTGGTCACCCGATGGCAGGCATATCGCATATTTTTCGGATAAGTCCGGTGAAATGGAATTGTACATCCAGTCACAGGATGGAAAATTACCTGCTGTTCAGATAACAAATGGCAACGAAACCTATTTATACGAGATGGCCTGGTCGCCCGATAGCAAGAAAATCCTCTTCAGCGACAGGAAACTCAGGCTGCAGTTTGTAGATGTAGACAGTAAAAAGGTCACACTTGTAAAAACATCCAAAAGATCTGAATTAAATGATTTCGACTGGTCGCCTGACAGCAAATGGATTACCTTTTCCGAGGCTGACAAAAATGAATTTAACCGCATCTATCTCTACCAGCTTGAGACGGGCAAATTCTTTCCTGTCACTGACAACTGGTATGAATCAAAGGGTGCGCGGTTTTCTCCCGACGGGAAATATCTGTATTTCACTTCTGCAAGGGATTTTAATCCCACCTATTCAAGAACCGAATGGAACCATTCCTATTCCGACATGAGCAGGGTATACCTTGTAACCCTGGCAAGCGATACCCCTTCTCCATTTGCGCTTGAGAATGATGAAGTTGAACTGAAGAGTGAGGAAAAACCTGAAGAAAAAGCCGAGGGCGGAAAAGGCAAGAAGAATGACAAGGAGGAAGTAAAAACAGATAAAGAAACAAGGATCGATCTTCAGGGAATAGAGGACAGGATAGTTGTCCTGCCCGTTAAACCCATGAATTATTCCAACATCGACCCCGTTGATGGTAAGGTCTATTATAACAGCAGGAGTTCATTCGGTGGTCAGTCTGCCTTAAAAGTATATGACCTGAAATCAGAAAAAGAGACTGAACTTGGAAACGGCATAATATTCACCATTTCAGCCAACAATAAGAAGATGCTTGTCAGGCAGGGCACCAAATATGCAGTGATCAACCTTCCCTCGGCAAAGATTACCCTTAAGGAAACCATTGATCTTTCAGACATGAAAGTCCTGACGGACTATCCTGTAGAATGGAAGCAGATCTTTGATGAGAGCTGGAGACAGATGCGTGATTTCTTTTATGTTGAGAATATGCATGGTGTTGACTGGAAAGCAATGCATGCCAAGTACGACGTACTTGTTCCGCATGTTAACCACCGCTATGATCTTACCTACATTATCGGCGAGATGATTGGTGAGCTGAATGTAGGACACTCCTATGTAAATTCCCCACGTGATCCCAACGGGCCTGAAAGAATTCAGACCGGACATCTGGGTGCAAGGTTGTCAAAGCATACCTCGGGATATTTCAGGATTGACCGTATCCTCGAAGGACAGAACTGGGATAATGCTCTTCGTTCTCCTTTAACTGAAGTTGGCATAGAAGCAAATGAGGGTGACTATATTCTTGCAGTCAACGGGAAGTCTGCCAAAGACATGACAGATATCTATGCAGCACTGTTTAACATGGCAGGCAAGACGGTTGAACTGACCCTCAACGGAAATCCTTCCGAATCAGGTTCGCGCAAGGTTCTTGTAAAACCAATTGCCAATGAAAGCGCTCTGTATTATTACAACTGGGTACAGAATAATATCCGCATTGTCGAGGAGGCTACCGATGGACAGATTGGCTATCTGCATATTCCGGATATGGGTCGTGGGGGACTCAATGAATTCGCCAAGTATTTTTATCCCCAGCTGATGAATAAGAAAGGATTGATCATTGATGACCGCGGCAACGGCGGAGGTAATGTATCACCTATGATAATCGAGAGGCTCCGAAGGGAAATTGGCATTGCTGGTTATCAGAGAGGAATCGATTACGGAACACCTAAACCCTACGGAATGGTTATGGGACCGAAGGTTATGCTGATAAACCAGGAGGCCGGATCTGACGGAGACCTTTTCCCATACCAATTCAAACACTATAAACTGGGAACAGTGATCGGTACCAGAACATGGGGCGGCGTTGTAGGAATACGTGGCAGCCTACCATTTATAGACGGAGGTGTTCTGACGAAACCAGAATTTGCAAACACTTCAGCAACGGAAAGCAGATGGGTTATGGAAGGGCATGGAGTCGATCCTGATATTTATATTGAGAATGATCCGGCAAGGGAATACGATGGTATAGATGACCAGCTGAATAAGGCCATTGAGGTTATTATGGGACAATTGGACCAGTATGCTCCTCCCCCGGAAAGGCCGGAAGATCCTGATAAAAGTGGGAACTAAAATTATTGGCACAATGAGTCGGGAATAATTCCCGTTTTATATACGACATTCTGCTTTTCGGGCCGAAGCAGTAACCAGGCTAAACCTAACCTGAAACCTGGCCCGAAGCCGTCCTGCTATCAGTGGGACGGCTTTTTATTTTCCAGTCATGATGGTAAGCTTCTCAGACTTTAGTCCCTCTGAATCAACACTAAGGTCCAATTCTCCGGCTGAAAATCCCGAGCCTATGATCAACATTGCCTTTCCGTAAAACAGGTCTACTGAATTTGATTTAAATGAGTTCATGGATTGAGGATTGCCATTCCCTACACCGGCAATTATACCTTCTCCCTTTAACTCTACAGATATTTGGTTATCTGCCAGGGGACACAGATTACCCTCCCTGTCAATTGCTTCGACAAGTACGTAGGATAAGTCCTCCCCATTTGCTTTAATCTGCTTTCTGTCAGGAGTAAGTCTTAGTTTATATGGCTCACCCGCCGTTTTCAAAGTTTTAATTCCCATCTCCGAACCTTCCTTATAAACCACAACTTTTAGTTCCCCGGGTTCATATATCACATCGTTCCACATTAATCTGAATCTTTCAATTGAGTTTTCTGATTTGGGGTCCTTGCATCTTTTACCCTGTGACATCCCGTTTAAAAAAAGTTCAGCACAGTCCCCGTTCGTATAAACAAACACAGGTGTGGTCTCTCCAATTCTGTCTTCCCAGTTCCAGTGGGGCAAAATATGAATCGTAGGCACCTCCGGATTCCAGTAACTTTTATAAAGGAAATACCTGTCTTTTGGTATGCCGCAGAGGTCAACAATGCCAAAATAAGAACTTCGGGAGGCCTCCCTGTCTGTCATTCCATTTTCATTTGTCCAGCGATTGTTATAAGGTGTTGGTTCTCCCATGTAATCAAACCCGGTCCAAACAAATTCTCCTGCAATGTACTGTTCGTCTTGTTGCCACATAAAATCATCGTCGGCCAAATCAGCCCACCTTGGAGCATTTAAATCATAGGAACTCACCTGTAGAGAAGTGGTAAAATCTGTTTGGTTTTCCGGAAGTGGAAATTCGTAGAATCCTCTGGTGCTTAGTGTAGATGCAGATTCACTTATTATTACAGCCTTACCGGGTTCCATCTGCCTGGCCAGTCTGTACCTTCGCCCATAGTTCCAGCAATGAACATCATAATAATCAAAGTGGCGCAATTCTGCAGCCTGCGTTATGTCACAAACCAGGGTAACCGGCCTGGTAGGATCATATTTTCTGACATAGGTAACCATTGTGTTCAATTTTTGGAATCCCCCGTTTTCATTCAATTGCACATCGTTAATTTCATTGCCGACGCTCCAGAGAAAAATCGAAGGATGATTTCTGTCCCTTACAATGAAATTCCTGATATTTCTATGCGCGAACTCCTCAAAATCTGTCTCCTCGAGAATATCTGCTTTACCATCATACTTATCAAAGATTTCGTCAAACACCAATAATCCCATCTCATCACACAAGTCGAGCAACTCAGGCGCCGGAGTGTTATGACTCGTGCGGATTGCATTGCAGCCCATGCTTTTCATTATTTGTAACTGCCTTTCCATAGCCCTCAAATTAAATGCTGCGCCCAGGGGACCGTGATCGTGGTGAAGGTTAACTCCTTTTAACTGAATTCTCCGGTCATTAAGGTAAAAGCCGTTATCAGCCGTAAACCGGATATCCCTGATTCCAAAAGAAGAAATATATGTATCAATAAGTTCAGACTCTTGATAAACTTTCGTCAGTACACTATATAAATGCGGACTGCTGATATCCCAACGTCTCGGATTGGGTACTGTCAGGGTTGTCTCTAAAATCTTCTTGCTGTCCGCGCCGACTGCCCTTGCAATTTCACCCTCTGCAACTGTCTTCCCCTCAGCGGTCAGGATAGTATGTTTTATAATAATTGTATCATCTGACTTTGAATAGTTATTAATTGTTGTGGCGATCCGGACATCTGCATAATTAGGTTTTAATACCGGAGTGGAAATGTACGTTCCCCAGATATCAACATGGACGGGATTAACAGCAATCATTTGAATTTTCCTGTAAATGCCGGCTCCGGGATACCATCGGCTGTCATGTTCCCTGGTATCAACATGTATTGCTAAAGTATTTTCATTTCCTGCCTGCACAAATTCAGTGATATCCAGGTAGAATGAATTGTATCCATAATCCCATTTGCCGACAAGCCTGCCGTTAAGGTAAACACTCGGGAATGCCATGATGCCGTCAAAGACCAGATACATTCGCTTGCCATTATAGCTGTCAGGAAGGTCTAATTTTTTCCTGTACCATGCCTGCCCTTTCCAGGGTAATTTTCCTGTAAATCCATCGCCGTCAGGAATGAAGGGACCTTCGATGGCCCAGTCATGCGGTACAATAACATCCTGCCATTCAGAGTCATTGAAAGATTCATTAAATGCAGCTTCATTTTCACCCCTGGAAAATTTCCAGCCGGTTTGAAGTGTTTCAACGATTCTTTCCTGGGCAGTGCTGCAGACGAACAACAACAACAATAGTGCTGATAAGAATGTAATCCTTTTCATTGTAATAAGTTTGATATGAAGTATGTATTAAAGTAGTTCACTGTAACGAAAACAGGAAGAAATATGATCATTCACCATCCCGGCGGCCTGCATGTAAGCATAAATTATGGTTGTACCTACAAATTTGAATCCCCTCTTTTTAAGGTCCTTGCTGACAATGTCCGAAATCCCTGTGCTTGGAGGAAGCTGGTTCTGCCCGCTGAATGAATTGTGTATTGTTTTTCCCTCGGTAAATTGCCAGATATAGTTGTCAAAACTTCCGAATTCATCGATCACTTCCAGGAACTTCTGAGCGTTATTGATAGTTGCCCGGATCTTCAGCTGGTTCCGGATGATTTTTTCGTTTCCCAGAAGTTCCTGAATTTTAGCTTCATCGTAGTGTACAATTTTCCGGAAATCGAATCCATCCAGAGCATCGCGAAATCCCTCCCGCTTCTTCAGAATAGTCAGCCATGAAAGTCCCGCCTGAAAAAGGTCCATAGTAAAAAACTCAAAATGCCGGATGTCATTATGAATTGGTGTACCCCATTCATTATCATGATATTCTTCAAGCAGTGGATGGGTGGTTGACCAGGGACATTTCATTGAGAGGTGATTATGTTATTTAACTCTTCTAAGTTCCAATTCAGTAAAATCAAAATCAGGGCTTGGTATATAAACCTCCAGTCCGCTGACCACGCCGGCATTATCCAGCTCAAATTTCACCGTACCCTGTGGAAAAGCCGGCATATCCCTGAGGTCAATAAGGAAAGTGTCCTTTGTAAATGCAGTAAGGTCTCCTATCAAGCGGTCTGATGGTACAAAGTCGAGAACAAGGGATCCTTTTTTAAGACTTACCTCCACATCTCCGTACAGGTCGCATGAGTATGTTCCGGTATAGTCTCTTAACGATTGGCTTGGCTTTTGGCTGCGATCGGCAGACTCAATATATTCATTCCATTCATTATCAGTATATTCCAGATAGCCCATCGCGTTATTCAGATAGATATTGCACCAGTCATAACTCTCCCCGGCATAATACTGGTCAAGGATGTAGTATTCCAGTCCAATGGTCAGGGCGCTGATACTATTGGTCAGCATGACAAAACCAAAATCCTCTTCGGGTACGATCACAAGCCTTGTTAACATGCCATCCGAACCTCCTTCGTGGGCAATAACTTTCCACCCATGATAATCATACAGTTCCCAACCCAGTCCATATCCGGCAAAATGCATTGAAGGCCAGATTCGGCTGCTTCCTATATCCGGGGGCTTACTTGTATGTAATTCACGGGTCTCCCAGAGGTTTTCGCTGCTGATCAACTGCTTATCATTCCAGTTGCCGAGTTCAAGCTGGAAACGTATCCACCGGGTAAGATCCATTGCACTTGAATTCATGCTTGCCGCGGGTGCCACATTGTCCCATTTCATGTAGGGCAATACATATGTTTCATCATCCACAAGGTTAACGTGGTGAGGACTGGCAACATTCTCATCGTTCTTTAATCCGTCAAGGTTCATAAACGTGCGGTTCATTCCCAGTGGCTTCAGGATCTCGCTTTCCACAAAGGCATCCCAGCTGATACCTGTGGCAGCGGGAACTATCTCACCGGCAGCAAGGAAAGCAAGATTTGAGTAACCAAATTCATACCGGAATCCATGAGCAGGTTTAAGGTATCTTGTCCTGTTCAGAACCTCTTCCCGGGAATAACCGGTTTCGTACCAGATCAGGTCCCCGCTAAAAGTTTTCAGTCCACTTCGATGACACAGAAGATCGCGGATACGGATCTCCTTACTGACGTATGGATCATATAGAACAAAATCTGGAAGGTACTTCCCCACTGGATCATCCCAATCGATCTTGTCCTGATCATCCAGCAAAGCAAGGGCTGATGAAGTGAAAGTCTTGGTTATGGAGGCAATGCTGAAAATGGTGTTTTCATCAACTTTTCCGGGCTTACCATATTCCTTCGATCCGTAGCCCCTTGCGAATACAACACTGTCATCCTTTACAATTGCTACTGAAAGACCCGGCACCTGCCAAGCCAATCTTGCTTCTTCGATATATTTATCAAGTTTGTCAAGGTCCAGCTCTTCTATCTTCTGACAGGATACACCAGGGTGCATCAACATAAGCAGACAGGGAAGAATCAGGAAACTCAGTATATTTTTCATTAGCCTAAATTTCGTAAAAAAATGGAAGTGAACCTACTTTGCCAGAATCTTTAGCTCAGTACGCCGGTTTTTTGCCTTCCCCTCCTCAGTATCATTTGATGCAACCGGCTCCTTCATGCCATATCCCTTTGAAGTGATCCTTTCACTTGCTATCCCCTTTGATGCAAGATAGTTCATGGCTTCTTCAGCTCTGCGCCCTGACAGTGTAATATTATGTGAATCGGTCCCGATATTGTCTGTATGTCCCCCAATCTCTATAACAAGGGAGGGATTTTTTTCCATCATTCCCACGACCTTATCCAGTTCAACCCTTGAATAAGGATCCAGAGAAAATGAATCCGTTCTATAAAATACATTCCTCAGGGTAATACTTTCACCTACTTTAATGGGTTTAAGTCCGATATCAAGATAGAACGGTTTTGTATGTTCGTAGACCTTGTCAAAAGCAAAGTTTTCAGAATGGAACAGATAGGACGGACGTGAAACATTTAATGCATAGTCAGCATCAACAGGGATCACCACCAGGAATTCTCCGGTCTCTGGTTTGGAACTTGAGCTGATAATTGTTTTTGTTGTTTCAAGGTCGATAAGTTCAAACTTTGCCCCCAGTGGCCGTCCCGTCTCATCATCATATACTTTTCCTTTCATATAAGATACCCTGTTGGGACGAGCATCATCATAAAGCTCGAAATAATAGATATCCTGTCCCATACTCTCCAGGCGGTTTGAAGAAAAATAGGCCCGGTTCGCACGTGAGTTCACTATAAGTCCCTGTTCAGAATGATGCGTGTTAATCGGGTAACCCAGGTTTACAGGTTCTGACCATGAAGTATCAGAGCTGCGCCTTGACAGGAAAATATCATAGTTCCCCATCCCAGGCCATCCTGTTGAGCTGAAATACATGGTTTTGTTGTCCGGGTGAATAAAGGGCGACTGGTCAAAACCTGATGAGTTTATATTGGCTCCCATATTTTCCGGCCTGCTCCATTTACCATCATCTCCGAGTGTTGACTTCCATAGATCAAATTGTCCTAGTCCCCCGGGCCGGTCAGATGAAAAATACACTGTTCTTCCGTCTGAGGAAAGTGCAGGTTGTTTTTCACTGTATTTTGAATTTACAGGTGCACCGATATTTCTCGGGATTGTCCATATCCCATTCCTGTTTTCCGAGAAATACAGGTCGCACATTCCGTACCCATCATCACGCATGCAGCCGGTGAACACCATCAGCATGCCATTTCCTGAAATTGATTGTGCACCCTCATTATCCGGGGTGTTCAGCGGTGGACCAACATTCCTGGCAGGTTGCCATGCATCACCTTCAAACATACTGAAATACAGATCTTCCTGACGATTGCCCCTGAAAACGGGATTGTTCACATCAATGGGAAGCAGCATGGTGTATACCAGCATTTTCTCATCGGCCGAAAGATTTGGCCAGTACTCGTCATTTGCAGAATTGATATTGGGTCCCATATTCACCGGTTCAAACTCCACTGGGTTCTCCACTGCATTTATGGCAAAATCACAGGATGTACTTGATTCAAGGGCAGCTTCCCTCATTTTACCGAGCGTATTGGGCATAAGAAGGAACATTTCATAATTTACCCTGGCATCGTAATAATTACCCAGCATACGATCGCTTTCAGCAAGAAAAAACAAAACATTCGGAAAAAAGAGAGGATCGATCTCCACCGCCTTCCGGTAGGCCGCTGCCGCTTCTTCAATATTACCTGCATCTGTCTGAACCTGCCCCAGCAGCAACCAGGCTTCAATGAATTCAGGATCCGCTTTGCCAGCTTCCATTAAGGCTGCCGAGGCATTGTCATAGGCCATCATAAGATAGTATTGCTTGGCTTTCTCAAAATTACCAATGGCCTTTCTGTTCTTGGTTGTATACTCATCCTGGGCATTTACTG
>SDBV01014291.1_pt1 | contig 10017 bp, 11 predicted proteins | sample 2277081 | NCBI WGS metagenome assembly SDBV01 (sample SAMN10402039, study PRJNA504765) | marine sediment metagenome | isolation source: marine sediment core GS10_PC15, 223 cmbsf | place: Arctic Ocean: Southern Knipovich Ridge | collected 2010 | reverse complement strand
GTTTCAGGCAAGAGGTTCAAAGATGTCCAGGCCGTTGTACACGATCTACCAGCAAGAGGCTTAGTGGATGGCTTGCTGGGGCTGAATGTCTTGAAGGACTCGCGGCTCATCTTGGATTTCAGGCAGGGGGTATTGGAGATTGAATGATCACCAAACCGCCCAGCACGATTGAGTGGGAGTAGCGAGATATGTGCGGCATTGTAGGTTATATCGGTTCCCGCCCCGCCATCGAGGTGCTTCTCAAGGGCCTTCGCCGCCTGGAGTACCGGGGCTACGACTCGGCCGGTGTCACGGTCCAGCAGGACGGCGAACTTCGCACTATCAAGAAATGCGGCAAGGTCGGGGACCTGGAAAAAACGCTTCCCACCGACCTGACAGGCAGCGTAGGAATGGGGCATACCCGCTGGGCCACCCACGGCGCGCCTAACGACATCAACGCCCACCCTCACCTGGACAGCAGCGGCAAAATCGCCCTGGTCCACAACGGCATCATCGAAAACCATACCGCCCTGCGGCAGCTGCTTGAAGATGAGGGGCACACCCTCCGTAGCGAGACCGACACCGAGGTCCTGGCCGAGTACATCGGCTATATCTACAGCAGAGGTGGCATCTCATTCCCCGACGCGGTCCGTCTGGCGCTGACGAAAGTGGTGGGCGCCTACGGTATCGTGGTCATGTGCGAGGATGAGCCGGAAATGCTGGTGGCGGCGCGCCTGGGCAGCCCCCTGGTGCTGGGTGTGGGGGAGCAGGAGATGTTCGTCGCTTCCGACGCCACCCCAATCGTGGAGTACACCCGTAACGTGGTCTATCTGAGCGATGGCGAAATGGCTGTGGTGAACCGCTCCAGCTACGAGGTGCTGAGTATTACCGACAACGTCCCCGTGCGCAAATCGGAACAGCAGGTGGACCTGACCCTGGAGCAGATCGAGAAAGGTGAATATCCCCATTTCATGCTCAAGGAGATCATGGAACAGGGGACGACCATCCCCGACGCCATGCGCGGGCGGGTGGATTTTTCCACCGGTAAAGTAAATCTGGGTGGCATCCGGGATTGGGAGAACCACCTCCTCGACTCCGACTGGATCTACCTCACTGCCTGCGGGACCAGCTGGCACGCGGCCCTCATCGGTGGCCTCCTTATCGAGGCGCTGGTGGGCATCCCCACCAAGGTGGAGTACGCCAGTGAGTTCCGATATCGTAAGCTGATTATTAATCCCAAGACCAGCGTTGTGGCTATCAGCCAGTCGGGTGAGACCGCCGATACGCTGGCGGCTATCCGCAAGGCTAACGAGGCGGGAACCCTGACAATGGGGATCGTCAACGCCGTGGGCAGCAGCATCGCCAGGGAAACCGACTGCGGGGTGTTTATCCATGCCGGGCCGGAGATCGGAGTGGCCTCCACCAAGGCCTTTACGTCCCAGCTAACCGTTCTCATGCTAGTGAGCCTTCTGCTGGCACAGCGTGCCGGTAAGTCTTCCCGGGAGGTAGAGTCGATTCTGAAGGAACTGGCCGGGATAGGGGATAAGGTAAAGCAGGTGCTAGCCCGGTCCGATGCCATCCTCGACCTGGCGGGGGAATACCAGGACAGTAATAATTTCCTCTACCTGGGCCGTGGATTTCAGTTCCCCGTGGCCCTGGAAGGAGCCCTCAAGCTCAAGGAAATCTCGTATATCCATGCCGAGGGCTATCCCGCCGCGGAGATGAAACACGGCCCCATCGCCCTCATCGATGAGAATATGCCGGTGGTGGTCATGGCCCTCAAGGACCAGACTTACGAAAAGGTGCTGTCCAATATCCAGGAGATCAAGGCCCGGAAGGGAAGGGTTATCGCAGTAGCCAACGAGGTGGAACCGGAGCTGGAAAAACTGGCCGACCATATCATTCAGGTACCTGCCACCCACAGATTGCTCCAGCCCCTGCTTACCGTCATCCCGCTGCAGCTGCTGGCCTATCACATCGCCGTCCTGCGGGGCTGTCACGTGGACCAGCCCCGGAACCTGGCAAAAAGTGTGACGGTGGAGTAACTTTCGGCCACTCGGTGCAGCATCCTGATACTTACACGGGCCTATCACTCCAGGGGTCATCTGCAAAGTCCAGTGGTACCGCCCAGGAAGGCTGGTTCGATTTAGCGCCCCTGCTGGGAGAAACGCCTGTAAAAGCGATTCTCAGCCAGAGGAACAGCGATTACCTGGGGACTTCCGTGGACCAACATCGTAAGGGGTTGGCCGGCCAACAGGGATTGCCGTTGGAGCGTATTGCTATACCCCGGCAGGTTCACGGCAACCGGGTGGAAACGGCCCGTCCCGGCCATGTTCATCCAGAGACGGACGGGCTATTTACGGATGATCCGGCGGTGATCCTGAGCCTCCAGGTAGCCGATTGCAGCCCGGTTTTTTTCTACCACCGACAGACCGGTTTCCGGGGCCTGGTGCATGCCGGTTGGCGCGGCTTGGCTGGTGGTGTTCTCACTGCCGCCGCTGGATTCCTACGGGCTCGTGGTGCAGACTTATGCCAGACGGATGTGGCTGTCGGGCCGACTATTGAGCTGGCCTGCTTTGAGGTCGGTCCCGAGGTCACGGAACTGTTTTCGCCAACGGTATGGCAGCTAAAGTCCAATGGGCGGTTTCAGCTGGACCTGGTGGCCGCGGTGCGGGAGCAGCTCGTTGAGGCGGGCATTCCGGGAACAAGGATTAACAGCGTGGATGTCTGTACCCGCTGCGATCCCCGGTGCCACAGCTACCGGCGGGATGGAAAGCGGGCGGGACGCATGGTGGCCTTCTTTTATGTTGATGGGGGCATTGACGAATGACGAATGACGATTGTCGATTGACTATTGTCCGTTATCCGTGGCTGGGGGCCTGGAGCTTAAGGCTTGGAACTAGCAACTCTGAACTTGGAACTTGAAACTTGAAACTTGAAACGCTTCTTCTGGGCGTAATCCAGGGCGCGACGGAGTTTCTGCCCATCAGCAGTTCGGCTCACCTGGTGATCGCGCAGGCCTTGCTGTCTGAATGGATCCCTTCGAGAGATGTTCAGTCTCCCGGACTGGTGGTGGAAATCGTCCTGCACCTGGGCACCCTCATCAGCGTCCTGATTTACTTCCGGCGTGACCTCTGGCAGCTGGCCGGTCGATTTTTCCGCGCTGGAAATGATGGCACAGCGTCGCGCCAGGAAGTTGGGTATCTGGCCCTGGCCACAGTGCCGGCTGTAGTGATGGCCCTGACGCTTGGCGAAGCAGTGGAGGCGGCTTTTGAAAGCGTTACTTTCACCGGGCTGATGCTGCTGGTGACCACGTTAGTCCTGGTTTCGACCCGTTGGGCCAGCCTGAAGGAGGGAGTCGCAATAAGCTGGGGCATCGCCTTAATCATGGGCGCGGCACAGGCCCTGGCGATCATGCCCGGCATTTCCCGGTCGGGAATCACCATTGCCGCCGGCTTGTGGCTGGGACTGGGAGGCAAGGCGGCGGCCCGTTTCGCCTTCCTTATGGCCATCCCTGCCATACTGGGTGCGGGGATTTTCAAGCTACTGGACGTGATGGAGGGAGCCGCCCCATCCATACCTGGTTTAATATCAGGATTTCTGGCCGCGGCCCTGGTGGGCTATGTGGTTATTGCCTGGCTGATGAACATTCTCCGCAAGGGTCAAATGCACTTTTTTGCCGGCTATACCCTGCTGGTTGGTCTAATGGTAATTTTCTGGATGTAATCCCGGTCAGTCCGGAAGAACTCTTGAAACTTGAAACTTGAAACTTGAAACTTGAAATATGCCTGATCATCGTTTCTGGACCTCAAGGTAGCAATCAGTTGTTGGAGCTGCGGATATGAGTCCTGTTGCCATCGGGTTTGTGGTCTATCTCATCATCATATTTGTGGTCGGGGTTGCTACCGTCCACCTGAACAAATCGCTGCCGGATTTCTTTCTGGCCGGCCGTCGGCTGGGACCATGGGTGGTGGCCTTTTCCGAGCGGGCCTCTGCCGAAAGCGGCTGGATGCTGCTGGGACTGACCGGTCTGGCCTATGCCACGGGTCTGGGCGATCCTTCCGGAACCAAGCTGGAGCCCGCTTTCTGGACGGCCCTGGGTGGCGTCACCGGGGTAATCGCGGCCTGGTTGCTGGTGGCCCGTCGGCTCAGGGAGGAAAGCGAACGGCTGGGTGCCCTGACCATGCCCCGCTTCTTCGAACTGCGGTTCAGCCGCCACGACCCGACTATCCGGTTCGTCGCCACCGGCATTATCGCTTTCTGCTTCACCTTCTATATTGCCGCCCAGCTCGACACGGCCGGCAAGTCGCTGGAGCAGACCTTTGGCTGGGGCCACTTCTCGGGTGTGCTGGTAGGGGCAACAGTCATCGTGTTTTACACCATCATGGGCGGCTTTTTCGCTGTAGCCTGGACCGACTTTGTCCAGGGGTGGATCATGATTCTCACCCTGGTGCTCCTCCCGCTGGCGACCCTGGCTCACCTGGGCTGGTGGGGCGGCCTGACCGAGAAGCTCAATGCCATCGATCCCCAGTTGCTGACCCTGAGCGGCGGGCGGAGCGGCTGGCTGCTGCTGGCGGGTATTCTGGGCGGTTTCGGCGTGGGAATCGGCTACCTGGGCCAGCCCCATATCATGGCCCGCTACATGAGCATCCGCTCCACGAAAGATATACGTGTCGCCCGGCGGATAGCCATCACCTGGAGCTGCTTTTCCTATGGCGGGGCGGTCCTTATTGGACTGGTGGCCCTGGCCTATTTCGGCGGCGGCTATTTCGAAGACCCGGAAAAAATGATGCCGGAGCTGGCCATGTCTATTTTTCCGGCCTGGTTCGCCGGCATCCTCATCAGCGGGGTGCTGGCGGCGTCCATGTCCACCGCCGACTCACAGCTCCTGGTAACCACGTCGTCCGTTTCCGAGGATATCTACCACGCCTCCCTGCGTCCCGACGCTGAGCAGAAGCACCTGGTGCTTGTCTCCCGGCTGGTGGCTTTCGTTATCGGTATCCTGGCCATAGCCCTGTCCCAGCTGCCCCGCTCCATTTTCGATAAGGTCCTGTTCGCCTGGGGTGGTCTGGGGGCCGCCTTCGGCCCGGCCCTGGTGCTGACCCTGTGGTGGCCGAAAACCACCCGCAACGGCGTACTGGCGGGTATGCTGGCTGGGTTTTTCACCGTGATCATCTGGGATAACATACCCTGGGGCGGTCACCTCTATTCCTTGGTCCCCGGCTTTCTGGCGGCACTCCTGGCTGTGGTGGCCGTAAGCCTGGTGGATCGCAGGGGCAAGGCGGCAACCATCAGGTCCAGGCGGGAATAGCCCTCCGATGCCTGCTTTCAAGGACGCTATCCGAAAAGTAACGGCGGACACCATTGCGCCAGTGTATCTCCTGGCGGGCGGCGACGCGTTCCTGGAAGATTTTTTCATCGGCGAGGTCGCCAGGCGCTTTCTTCCTCCGGAATCCAAGAAACAGGTGTTTTCCCTGGATGATGACCGCGCCGAGCAGGTCCTGGCCGAGTTGAACGCCTACAGCCTGTTCCAGGACCGGCAGCTGCTGGTAGTCCGCCAGGTACAGCGGATCAAGGGTGTTGCCAGGGAGGAATTGCTGACGTATATCGGAAATCCCAATCCCGACAAGTGTCTCCTGCTGGTCATCGAGGACTATCAGCCGACCAAGGGGCTGCAGAAGAGCCTGGGGAAATCCATACCGGTAGTGGATACCCGGCCGCCCTTCCCCGATACGCTCCGGTCACTGGCCAGCTACTACGCCAAACGGAAGGGATTCGTCCTCCGGTCAGACGCCTTGGAGATGCTCATCGACCTGATCGGCGATTCGGCCGGGCATGTGATGAGCGAGCTGGATAAGCTCTTTACACCGCTGGAGAAGGGTGAGGCCGTGACCCGGGAGCTGGTAGCGGCCCAGGTGTGTCCGGACAAGTCCTTCCAGCTTTGGCATCTCCAGGAGGCAATGGCGCGCCGGGAGACGGATCAGTCTCTGAAGATTACCGTTTCCCTAATAGAGTACGGTACTAAGTCAACCCGGATCATCGGGGCACTCGTAACCCTGTTCTGCCAGCTGCTGTTCATCCAGACCGGCACCAGCATGGAGCGGGGCTATACCGGCCTGAATAAACCGGTGACCACGCAAATGCGGCCCATGCGCAGGCTTTACACACCAGCTGAAACGACCCGGATTCTGCGGAAACTCCTGGCCGCCGATGTGAGTTTGAAATCCACAAGTATAGCGCCGGACCAGATGTTGATTGCCCTGGTAGCCGGTATTTGCCGTGGTATAGGATAATGTCGCATCAGTTCACAGACGAAGAGTTAATAGCCCAATTCCAGGCCGGTAATGAGAACGCCTACCTGGAAATCGTTGAGCGGTTCAAAAACCGGCTATTCGCTTTCGTCTACCGGTTTGTGGGGGATAGTGATCTGGCCGAAGACCTGGTGCAGGATACCCTGATCAAGGTCTATACCCACCGGCACGCTTACCGGGAGATCGCCCGTTTCTCGACCTGGATCTATACCATCGCCGGTAATTTGGCCCGGACGGAGCTCCGCAAGCGGAAGCGCCGCGCCACCTTCAGCATGAGCACTCTTGGTATTGGCGAGCGGGAATACGAGCTGCCATCGGAGGACTATGCCCCCACTAAATCGTTGGAGAGCTGGCAGACCGAAAAACACATCCGCATCGCGCTGGGCAAACTGCCCCTGCACTTCCGCACCGTGATTATTTTGCGGGATGTGCAGGAACTTTCTTATGAAGAGATCAGTAAAATTATGAAAATTCCGCTTGGTACCGTTAAGTCCCGGGTTAACCGTGCCCGGCTGAGGCTTCAGGTAATGCTCTCAAACCTAAGGAATAAAGGGGGAAATCGCTCTGAATGAATTGTTCTCAGTTTCGTCTTAAAATATCGCCCTATCTGGATTCTGAGCTCTCTTTTACCGATCTGAAGTATTTTAAGGAGCACTCCGAATCGTGTTCCGTTTGCGCCGGGCTGGTGACTGATATAGAGAACACCAGGTGGGCCCTGGGAAATGGCCCGGAGGCTTCCCTGTCACCGGATTTCGTGCCCCGCCTGCAGGCGCGTCTGCGGGCGGAGATCAACCGCGCGCCCTCGTGGTGGCGCCAGCTGGCAACGCCACGGATCATGGGCCTCTCGCCGATCTCACTGAGCGGGCTGGCGGCCGCGGCCCTGGCGTTGCTGGTCATAGGAGTAAGCTTCCTGAGCCAGGAGTCGGCCCCCCTGGTGGATCCGCCCAAAAGCTCCCTGCACCAGAATCCTCCCGCCATGATGATACCCGATCCCGCAGGCGCGTCCCAGTCCGCCAGCCCTTTGTTCACTACCTCCCCAAATGATTCCATCCTAGAACAGCACGACAGCTCCCGGCGAGACTTCTCCCGGCAGATAAAGTACGTCAACCAGCCTCGAAGACCGTAGGCGGGGCTGTTCCTCCAGGGAATCAGTACCTGCTGGCAGCGATACTGCCCTGGATTATTTCTCGGTGAAAAACATCCGCTCCACTGACAGCCTGTTGGCAGGGGGTGAAGGTGGGAAAGCGGGATATATTAATGGGCTGTAGGGCTGAGTATTATAGCGCAACGGCGATTTTTTCGGTCTGTTCATCCAGCAGCTTCAGCGCATTCTGAATGGCATCCACTTCCGCCGCTTCAAAGTAGGGTTCGCCGCACTGGGTGCAGACCCAGGCCGGCACGGCGTCAAAGGTGAAATGGTACCCCTCGCGATCCACCTGAAAGGGTACCTTCTTGCGCACCATTTTACCCCGGCAGTGCATGCATTCCATTTATGATCTCCTCTCCTTGAAGTCGCTGCTCCAGAGTTCATTATCCGGGACATAAGCCGTAATGATGGCAAGGTAATCATCTTTCGGTGAACATACAATATGGACAGGTCGTCTACCTTCCCGATATCCAAGTATGAGGCAGCTATGTCCCCGTTCGTCCTCCGGATAATCTTCGATGATCTCACCTTCGGCTATGACCCGCTGAACGTCAGACGTAGTGATCATACGCTCCGCCTTGACCATTTGCCGGACGGCATGGGCCGAAAATAGGACTTTCTTTCTGGCGGCTTCATGAACATGTTGAAGGAATCCCAACTCATCGACCATGATATGAATTTAAGCATACGGAGACCAATGGTCCCCTTCAATTCATATGGAGACGGCCTAGCGAGTTGCCGTTCAGGTAGATCAATTCCAGATCGTCGATAATGAAAGCCTCGCGGAAGGGGCCAGCTCGTCTTCGATGTCCAGTTGGGGGGCGAAGCCCAGGGTGGAGTTAAACCAGTGTTTGAATTGTCAGAGTTCGAAGTATGTCTCAATGCGTTCGAAATGTATTCCACTTAGTATTCAGCTACATTGCGCAATAAACCTCGAATAAATACAGCTCAAGATCATTCTGAATCTCTATGAATGCAACTTTTAATGATTTACAATATGCCTTTGCTTTTTCAAACTCTTCCTTGAATGCATGATGTTTCATTATTACTGCACGCTTCAGGCTATGAGGATAATGATCTGATGCTATTCGGTAAGCAAGGCTCGCATCATTATGCGTACGACCTTTTATATGTTGGAGTAGCCTTTGAGCAACCGTACGAGATATTCCAACATAAATAGGTTGATTACGATCCAGTAGGACGTAACACCCAGCGAAATCATTTTCGCGTTTTATATGGTCGAGAGTTCTAGCAATGCCAACACCCTTACAACCAAATTTCTCCATTGGGAGGGGATTAGCAATAGCATCCCGCATTCGCTTCATATGAGCCGGTAGAATGTCAATAGCGAGCTCTTGGAATGAATAGTGACAATCGTCAATAGTCATGATTTAAGATCTCCAAATTATAGCCCCCAAACTCTGTCGCTGTATGCAGGGCAGTTAAAGTGCACTGTCTGATGTTTTTTTCAGCTATCATTGGCCCAGCTCTCTGCATCATACCGATCTGGAATTGAGCTGTTGACTGTCGGTTGTGGTGCTCATGCGATTGAGACACAGCTAGGACATAGCGTTGAAAGGGGGTAATTCACCGAATTTCTGAAAGTATTTTTCGAGTTCCATTTTCTCTTCCTGAACCGGGTTCTCTGCTCCAACAAGTGTAACGATGAGATCCTTGTACGGGAAGCGCTCTTGAATCTTCGGAACTTTAGCATATTTCTTTCCCACATCATGGTTCATACTTTTATAGTCAGGAGAGAGAGATTTAATCAAATCTGAAATTCTTATGTGAAAAGTCTCAGCACACCCAATGTATAAAACTCCCTCGGTATCAACATCTAACAACCGGTTTATAGGAATCATGTCGCTGCTCTTTTCGGCTCTGCGACAGTGGAGTTTGTAAACACCACCCTGATCACCAAAATCTCCCTGAATTCGGTCCCAAAGATCTTTATCAGAAATGAGATAATGCTTCATCTTGAATACTCCCTCTAGTTATGATCTGTAAGCGACATTTCATATGCTATCCGCTTTTATTATCATCTTTTCGCTCTTAGCCTCCACCACCCTACCTACCCCCAGCGCCTTCACCATAACTTAGCCATAAGTAGACAATTCACCCAAAGGAACCATGCACATGAAAACCCTTCGCTCCACGCTCTTCGCTCCTCGCTTCTTTCTGTTACTGCCACTGCTACCCGTCTTCGTTCGCCGGTGGACTTACTACACCGGGCAAGCTGCCTTACTGCTCCTGCTACTGCCAACTGCCACTTACTCCCAGGATCCCTGGGCCGCCCCCTTACCCCCGGCCCTTCCCTGGGACGGCCAGAGCCAGGAGCTCATCGTCGCGCAGGATGACTCGTGGATCACCCCCGCCGAGCGCACCGGCCTGACCGCCACCCCCACCTACGATGAGACCGTGGCCTGGCTGCAGCGGCTGGTCGAGGCCGCACCGCAGCTAAGCCTGGTCTCCCTGGGCAAGAGCCACGAGGGGCGGGACATCTGGATGGTCGTTGCCTCGGCGGAGGGGGCCTTTACCCCGGCGACCCTGAAAGCTGCCGGCAAGCCCACCCTCCTGGCC
>SDBV01014290.1_pt1 | contig 10017 bp, 10 predicted proteins | sample 2277081 | NCBI WGS metagenome assembly SDBV01 (sample SAMN10402039, study PRJNA504765) | marine sediment metagenome | isolation source: marine sediment core GS10_PC15, 223 cmbsf | place: Arctic Ocean: Southern Knipovich Ridge | collected 2010 | reverse complement strand
CCTGCGGTCAAAGAGCTAACCCTTCGATTCAACACAAGGTGCGGGACAGGCCCTTCGACCTCCGGTCAAAGAGTAAACTCTACGGTCAAAGAGTGAACCCTTCGCCTAGCCCAGGACAGGCGAAGGGAGAGGGGTTTTTCATATCCAACGCTTGCTAATTTAGCATCTATGTATATAATAATTGTAGATACCCACGATAAGCGATCATCATACTAAATGGAATGGGGGGTATTCTTCATGGCCCTTCTAAGCTTAGAGATTGGGTGACCAGTGTCAGAGAAACAAATCAGGCGAGAAAAGGAGGGAATAACATGATTAAATCTAAATCAACAAATTACGATTCTCTTCTAAATTGGCATGATGGATCGGTTTCAGGGACAACCGACGACCTGTAAAGCAATCGATATCTTTTAACCTTAGGGAGGCAAAATATGAAGTACCAAGTTTTTTCAAATAGCATTGTCAGGATCGTGCTTTCTGTTTCGATCCTCATGATTTACACAAATGCATCCACTGTGAAACCATTCCAAACCGCCTATGCAGCATCTTTCGCCGTAACCAAAACCGCTGATACGAATGACGGCACTTGTGACACAGATTGTTCCTTACGAGAAGCAATCATCGCAGCTAACGCAAATCCTGGGGGAGATACGATCAATTTACCCGCTGGCACATATACTTTAACCATTACCGGAATTGACGAGGATAACGCCGCCACCGGGGATTTAGACATCAACGATGATTTAAACATTGTTGGCACAGGTGCAGGCATCACGGTAATCAATGGGGGTGGGATTGACCGTGTAATTCATATCACCAGTGCGTATACTGTGAACATCTCACACCTGGACCTTGTCAATGGCTATTATTTTGTCTTCGGTGTAAGTAATGGTGGTGGGGTTTTAAATACAGACGGAGACTTGACTTTAACCTTCACAACCATCAAAGGAAATATAAGTTTTTACGGTGGAGGAATAGCAAACCTATCTGGAATCGTTAACATATTCAACAGCACAATCAGCGGAAATACAGCCATAAATGGAGGGGGAATTTTAAACGATAAGGGGTCACTTACAATGGTTAACAGCACGGTCAGCGGTAATACCGCCGAAGGTACTGGGATTGGTATCAATAATACCTCTGGTATGGTTAATTTGAATAATGTTACGATAACAAAAAACACGAACATTCCTCCGTGGAGTAGCGGTGGAGGCATTGCGGGAGATTCAATATATGTAAGCAACTCTATAATAGCTGGAAATGTGGCGGATAATAATTCCGATTGCTCCGGAACGCTGATCTCTCAAGGGTACAATCTGATCAAAGACACCACTGGATGCACGATCACCGGGGACACAACTGGGAATCTCACAGGTGTCGATCCGCTGCTGGGATCACTACAAGTTAATGGCGGAGAAACTTATACTCATGCATTACTTACAGGAAGTCAAGCACTCGATGCTGGGAATCCCGAATCACCTGGAAGTGGAGGAAACGCATGTGTGTCAGCAGACCAACGAGGTGTATTACGACCTCAGGGTTCCGGTTGTGACATGGGTTCTTATGAAGCTGAAAGTTCAACGCCAACATATTCAATATCTGGAAACGTGGTCGATAATAATAGTAATCCAATACCTAACGTCGTCATTTCTGACGGGAAGGGGCACACAACTAAAACCGATTCGAACGGTGATTACTTACTCACAGATTTGCCTGAGGACACTTACACCCTTACTCCATCCAAACCCGGTTTCTCCTTTTCTCCATTTTTTCTGATGGTCAAGGTTCCGCCTGATGCGACAGGGCAAGATTTTGCCTTCGAAGGGGCTCATACGATTGTGGATCCATCTCAAACTTCAAGCTTAGACTATACGGATACATTTGGTTCTACCACATCATTTGACATACCCGCTGGTGCCGTCACAGAAACAGTAAACCTGATTTACACTCCGCTACCGACCGTTAATGAACCTTCGGGATTTAGCTTTGCTGGACACGCCTTTGAACTTGAGGCATATAGAAATGACTCGCTTTTATCAGGTTTCACTTTTGAACAGCCTATCATAGTGACATTGCACTACACTGATACCGATGTTGCTGAGATAGATGAGACAACCATGGTATTACTTTACTATGGCGGGGGTGAATGGGTAGATGCAGCTTGTGGAGCATATGAGCGCCATCCAGAGGAAAATTGGTTGAAGGTGCCGATTTGTCATCTAAGTAGATTCGGACTGTTTGGGAACGAAATTCATTTGACCTATTTACCGCTAACTATTAAATGATCAGAATTTACAATCAATTAGGCATTCAAAGGATGGTCGCCTTTCCTTCTTTATTTCCGGTGCATTTGCGGTGAAAAACGGGAACCAAAGGTGGAGAAGGCTGTTGCCGGAGTGAAGTCAGCGTAAACTTCGGATTACAGTTTATACAAATGCAAAAGCTGTGGACATATGGTGATGGGTTTTGATAGGGAGGAGCATGTAGAAGAGGTGCATGGGGGTGAGGATCTGGGGTTTGTGAGGGTGTGATGAAAGGTATTTAAATGGGAAAAGGCAGTATCTCTGAAGCAGACAAAGCTCTCATTGAGCGATTCAAGACCGCATACAATAAAATTGACCATTTCTTACAGGATAAGATAAATGTTGAACCAGAGATTGGTTTTAAGAGTGTAGTCCGCAAATATAGTCAGAAGCATCCATCCTGGCCACACGCGGACACATTATTGTTGCTGGCAGATTTACGCAATGTGCTAACCCACAATCGGGTTGAAGTATATGAGTACTTGTCTGTTCCAACCGTGCCTGTCGTAAGACAAATAGAACAAATACGAGACAGCCTGATTGATCCCAAAAAGGTGATCCCAGAATTCCAGAGAAATGTGATTACAGTGAGTTCAGAAGACAGTTTGGTTCACGTGCTAGAATTGGTCAGAGAACATAAATATTCGCAATACCCGATTTATAAAGAAGGTGATTTTCAAGGCCTGATCACCGAAAATGGTATTGTGTTCTGGCTAGCGTCCCATGTGAAAGACATATCGTTAGTAGAATTTGAAGAACAAACCGTCAATGATGTGCTGACTTTTGAAGAGCAACGCGAGAGCTATCGATTTGTGAGGCGAGACACGCCAGTTTATGAAGCCAATGGTCTCTTCACCCGCGAAAGGCTTTTAGAGGCTATCCTGATTACTGAAAACGGTAAACCTTCTGAAAATATAATTGGAATAATGACAAGATGGGATATTGGTTCCTGACTGCTCTGCCATTGTTACGGAGGCATTTGCTACGTTCAGAATGTGCATGGTGAATAGAAGCAAGGGTTTGTGATGTTGTGATGTAAACGGTGTTGATGAACACCGAACTAAAGAAATGACGAAGCATTTTTGAGTTAAGCTCAGTATTCTTGAGGATATGTGTCGAAATACATATGGGAAAACAACGTAGATATTCACTTGAAAAAAAGCAAGAACAAATCAGCCGACCACAGTTCAAAGCCTTTGTTGAGCCTTTTGAGTGGATAACAGGCGATATCGACCCTGATCTTGGTGAAGATATATTAATCCGTATCTATGATCATGGGATCTCCACTGGTTTATCACTTTATGTTCAGCTCAAGAGTACAACCAGCATCGATGCTCACTTGCTGAATTCAGGTGTAATCAGCTATCGGTTCGAAGTTGGCGATTTAGTGCACTGGGAAGTTCAAGATCCACCTGTTTTCTTGGTCATCTGGGAACTCAACCAATCCCTTGGTTGGTGGATATCTGTTGAAGATGCAATTAAACATTTAGATACAAATAAGCAGGTGTGGCGGGACCAAAACACAGTACAAATCCATATATTGCAGGATAACAGATTGGACGAAAACGGGTTAAGTAGGATCCGCCAAATTCTCGCAGACCGCCATTTCCCCATTCTTGCGAAAGACAAAGAGTTCGAGATAAAGGCCGCATTCAAATTCCCACCTACGCCTGAAGGCAAGGCTAAGCTGGCTGAATTGAAACATCATATAGCATCTGGTGATGAAGTCGAGATAGATGGAAAGTATATAGAAGAGTTTGACTTACCAGATTGGTGGACGCGATTATTTGGGGAATTGGACTCTAGGCAAATGAAGATACAGATGGGTCCCACAAAGACTCCGATGATGCATTCCGCCCAGATTGATTTCATTTCACCAGAACTTGGCATTGAGCGAATCCCATATGTAGAATTGTCCATGATTAAACACGGCCAAGAAGAAATTACACTGTCGAACGAAGGTCAAAACATTCCTTACAAATTTCGGCTTGTTATCAATGGTCGGACAGGAGAGAATACACTAAATTTTTCGATTAATTTTGCTAATATCGATGTTTTTTCGGCCAGACAAGCGATCTACATCCAGCAGATGATGGGAAGTGGGGGAAGAATCCAGATTACTTTTATTGATCTCAATATTTCAACGATAGTGCCGACAAATCCTGGGGTTATGCAACCCCCCAAAGACGATGTTATAAGCCTTGTTGAAAATCTTTGTCTCGTCCAACAATTAACTGGAGAAAGAATTATGTTCCCTCAGGATGGTTCATACTCACAAACTGATGTTGAACTGGCGGATCAGTTAGTGTCAGTAGTTACAACTGGCGTCAATCGAAAATCTGGAAAGACTTTTTCTTTAGATTTGAGAAAAAATGGAATCCATAAAATCATTGAAGATCATCAAAAGAATGAACCGATCCGCTTTAGACTGTCAAGCCTAAACAGCCATGCAGAAATTCTTAGTAGTAAGATTGAATTAGGTCCCCTGACCCAATACGTTACAGGTATATGGGATAAACCGTTAGAGGATGTTTTAACTTGGCTAGAGCTCGCAAAAGAGGATGATCACTTGAGAGTCCATTTAAACGATTGTGAAATAGTAGTTGTTTTTAAAAAATGGATTAAGGGAGCACATAAAGAATAATAGCCATATATAATTTTGTACATTTATCAATTTGAACCAATTAATTATTATCTCGCCTAATTACCTTACTAATTGAGCACAATAAATTTCTGGAAGGTTCTCTAAGGGAGTTCGACAGCGAAGACAACACGATGTTTAGATAACAACCTGTACAAAAGCAATGGTTGCGTTCAGATCGTGATGGGGTTTGAAAAATCTAACCATATCCGCACATTGCATGATGGGAAAGAGCCGAGGTTTGTGAGGTTGTGATCATGTAAGGGAGGCCAATTGACTTTCAATACTAAGATCCATGGATAGCGCATATATCATATATGATTGTAGGTAATTTATGCCAAGAAGTAATATTCGTAAGTCAGATGTTGAGCAACAAATCGTAGACATCATAAGCACATTAATTAATTCTTTCCGTTCAAAAAGAAAAATCGAATATCGGGATATTCACTTACTGTTCTTTACAGGTACGGATTATCCTGAGTTGAGAGAAGAGCGAAGGATGGTTTGGCAAGTTATTGATATCCTTACTAAATCAAATCCACAAATATCTCCACGCCTAATATTCTCTAAGTTTATTGACGAAATAGTGGGGATTGTAATTTTCAATCCTTCAATAAAAAATGACGCGCTTGTTGAAAAGACGAGGAAAAAAGTCAAGAAATTAATAAATTATTCCTCATCCCGAGATATTGATATACCAATTGTGTGTCTTGATGTGGACGGTTCTCCATTCACTATTGGTAAGGTTACTTTTCATTCAGTAAATGAGGAAGATTTAATCGGTGATTGGTGGGAAAAAGTAAGATTGAACTACTCTGGTAATTCCGACACAGAAATCCTGTCATATGGGCGTATCCAATGTCCCGGAGATTGGGAAATTGCGCTTGATTATGCACAAGATGCGATTCGGGAAAGTTTATTAGTGCTGAGGGGGATTGGATTTCCATTCATTATTGAAGAGGTCAATCAATTCGGATTTATCAATGAGTTTCCTGTCTGGCCAAATATACCTTTGAGGCTTCACAAGCCTAAAGAAACGGTTCGCATTGAAGGAGCTTCAGATGTAGTCACTCGGTTAGGACCACCGATCATGATTTGGAGACTTTACTCCGATATCCTGAAGGATGTGGAAGATAATGAGATCATAAATATCAACCAACTTTTGAGTGCAGATAGTGAATCAAACCTTACTAATATGCAGAGTAAGTATCTTTCCGGTTTGCACTGGCTTGGTGAAGCGACAAAACCTGATACGTTGTCTTCGAGGTACCTAAAGCTGTCAACTGCCTTGGAGCACCTAATCGGTGGAGAATCCAGTCAGGAATACTTATCCACAAGGGGTATTACCGCGACACTTGCAGAACGAGCAGCATTCATTCTAGGTCAGGATAAGGGTAACAGGCTATCTATTGATCGAGACGTGAAGAAGTACTATCGTTTAAGGTCGAAGATCGTGCACGGGCAGAATGCCGTTATCTCTGGAAATGAATTCATTGAATTTGGATGCATGGTTCGTCAGATAGCCTTGACTTTATGTCAACGTATAAATGAATTTAAGGACATCGATGATCTACAAAAATGGATAATTCGCATGCGGTATTCCTGATGGAGGATGTCAATTTTTTCCAGGTCGTGGGTGTGGCATAAATAAGGATGTTTAGAGATAACGAGTCATTGGAATGTAAGATATGAGTTTAAACTGGATGAAAACGTGGCTCTTGTAAGGTGTGAACACCATGGTAAACCAAAGGGGCGTACTTTTAGGTATGTACGCTCCGTAAAACCAGTAAGCTGGCCTGAAACCTCGGCGGTTTGTGGGCTTTCAGGTTGCGAGCGTCCTGGATTGATTTGGATAACAGATCTTGAAAGCATAGCCTATGAAGGTGGTCAGCGTATCTTTGGTTTCAATAACGCATCAATGAAAGTGAAGGCAGAGTGATATCTTGACCAGTAATATATTTTCAATTTTGTCAAGATACGCATTCCGGCAAGAAGAGAATTATCTAACCGAAGCATTGGTTTATTTGCTAAATACAATTTTGGAGAAAGAAGAGCAAATAGGGCTGGTGATTCTCACCAATTTGTGCGGTGAAAAAACCGCTGCATGGATTTCTGAATCTGAGGTTATCTCCATAGCGACTCAATTTTCGACTGAAGGGGGAATACCCGATATTGTGATCAATGCCGGTGATGAAAAAATGGTCCTGGTTGAGGTGAAACACGATTCAAGCCTGGGGGAAGGTCAGCTTGAAAGTTATTATGCTTATTTGGAGAAGCTGAAAACAGACGACAAACAACTTGTTCTTTTGACCAGGTCTCGCCACTCGATCCAGGAGACCAATCTTGATCAAGAATTATTTCATCATGTCTGTTGGTATGAGATCTCTGGATGGCTATCAGAAGCTGATTTCCAGGATGAAGTTGTCAAATATTTAGTTGAACAATTTCTCGATTTCTTGAAAGAAAAGGAAATGAGTATGGAAAAAATCACATGGGAATATATCCAGGGTGTGCCTGCCATGTTAAACCTGGTGACTATGATCGGGACAGCCATTTCGGAAGTCTTCCCCGAAAGTAGCACTAAGAAAACCGTTGGAGCGAGTTGGGCTGGGTATTATGTCGAGGGGATATTTATCGGTTTCCGGTATGCAAGTCCATTATTGATCGTCTTTGAGAATGATACCGGCAACAATCCAACTTTCAAACGAGATCTGCATTTGGAGAAAGTGCATTTCTTTTCTCTTACAGCTGGAGATCAGCTGGAATGTTTGATTGATTTTGTTGGGAATTCTTTCGAAGAAAGCTCAGGGTAATGAGATGATCTAGGGTCACTACTTAATCATGGATAGTGTCAAGAACTTTGTGTCCCGCAAGCCCGTCCCCCGCGGTGGTCCCGCAGGGATGCCCCACTTAAGGCGGGACAGGCTTTGCTTCGCACGGGATGGGACTTCGCTCAGGATGCAATTCATGATGAATCTTCGTCCCGCGAGGGGGACAGGTCCTTTGACCTATGGTCAAAGAGTAAACCCTTCGACCTTGCTCAGGACGGGGCCTGGGGAAGGATCACCGGCTTCATTTTGGGTCATGCGCAGCAAGTAGTCGTAGATAAGGCGTTGGTATTCGTCAAAGATGCTAGCAAAGCTCAGGGAGTGACACCCCTGGTGCTGCCAGTCTTGAAGTATGTTGAAACCTGGAGATTGAGGTGTTAAAATCTAACACACATGCCAATGGGTACATTATTATGAAATCATTCGGAATGGTCATCAGACCTTATCAAGATCAAGACTGGCCCTTCGTATGGACGATCATCAAGCCAGTATTCCGGGCCGGGGAGACCTACGCCTTTTCCCCCGATATTACCGAAGAGGAGGCACGCCTGGTCTGGATAGAGAAACCCGAGATCACATTTGTAGTTGTCGGGGGAGATGCGGACATATTAGGTACTTATTACATCAAACCAAACCAACCCACCCTGGGTGCACATGTCTGCAACTGCGGTTATATCGTTGCCGAGGGGGCTCGCCGGCGAGGGATCGCCTCCGCGATGTGTGAACATTCGCAGCGCGAGGCGGTAACCCGAGGTTATCGAGCGATGCAGTACAACCTGGTCGTCTCAACGAACGATGAGGCAGTCCAGTTATGGGAAAAACACGGGTTTGAGATCATCGGAACGCTGCCAAAAGCTTTCCGGCATGCCCGACTGGGGTATGTGGACGCTCACTTGATGTACAAGGAGCTTGTTTAAATTTCAGAAATTCAATGCAACCGGCTGTCACCAGAGAGATTTTCGAAAGTGGTATGTGATGCCATCGAAGGTAAGTCTCCTTGGACAATCCCAAATCCATTTTTTAGCCAAAGTGATTTAGCTGAATACTTACAGGAGTTTCCCGATCATACGATGGAGGGCATAGGTTTAGGGGATTTATCGATCATTAAAGAATACTATCACCAGTGTAAATTGGATCAGGAAAGACATATTTTAATTTGGACTCTTGATGGACATCTGGAGGGATACGAACATAAAAAGCCGGGGTGGGTTGAGCGATGAAATCGCGAACGAGACAGGCTCCGCACTTTGTGTTCCGCGAGCGGGACAGGCGCTACAACACCCTCACCCCAACCCCTCTCCCAATTCTGGGAGAGGGGTTTTGCGATCTCATTGGTGTAAGGTTTGAGCCAGATTGCCGAAGGTTTTAGAGGAAGGTAAGTCGCCCCCTAACCTTTTATATACTGTAGATTTTCCATAGGAGTCCACAAATTTTCCCCATTGGAGATTTCTCGTTGATTGTGTTTTGGGGGCAGTAATGATCCAAGTAATATAATAAACCTATATTCCCTCAAATTGTCGTAATTGGTGCTATTATTAGGTTGTCGAAAAGGTCTCTTTAATATTTGAAAGGAGTGAACCCCATGTCAAGCGAACAAAACAAGGTTATCGCCCGCCGTATAATGGAGGAGGGCTTTGTCAAGGGGGACCTCGCTGTCTTAGACGAGTTTGTGGCCCCCGACTTCTTAGACCACGCTGCCCCGCCCGGATTAGCGCCCGGCCGCGAGGGCACCAAACAACTCTTTGCCATGATCCGTAGTGCGTTTCCTGACCTGCGAGTCACCATTGAAGACGAGATCGCCGAGGGAGACAGGGTGGTGCAGCGTGCTACAACGATCGGCACAATGAAAGGCGAGTTTCAGGGCATTCCGCCGACCGGAAAGCAGGCGACGTGGACGGAGATGCACATCATGCGCTTCGCCGGTGGCAGGGCGGTAGAACACTGGGCCAACTTTGACGAGTTGGGCATGCTGCGACAACTCGGGGTGAACCCGCCGCCAAGGGAGGGCGGGAGTTAAACGTTCAGCAGCCTTTGCTCCGTATTTTTACGCAGATTAGCAAACGGCGGCCTAACAACCGGTGGTTGCGGTCTCGTGGAAACAAAATCATCGAGTTCACATAGGTGATCGCACTGCAAAAACGACCAGACCAGATTGGTCTGAATTGTACCCTCCTCAAAAGGGAAGTTTTTTAATATAATCAGACTGAAACCACACGGAAAGGTCTGAAACATGTACAAACGCAAC
>SDBV01014289.1_pt1 | contig 10017 bp, 12 predicted proteins | sample 2277081 | NCBI WGS metagenome assembly SDBV01 (sample SAMN10402039, study PRJNA504765) | marine sediment metagenome | isolation source: marine sediment core GS10_PC15, 223 cmbsf | place: Arctic Ocean: Southern Knipovich Ridge | collected 2010 | reverse complement strand
ACAATCGCGTTGAGTTCCCACCGAACGTTACGGGCCGCGCAACGCGAATGGGATAAGAAGCGCGGCGACCGCTCGGGATTATACAAGTTTTCCGGTATCCTTACGCCAGACGGTTTGCGCGACTATTTCGGCAAGCCAATGCATCCCTGCGGGCTTGGCTATGTCGTTTGCACGATGGGAGTGAAGCGGTAATGATTTGGATTAGAGGCAACGACTTGAGCGAGACCAATAAGCGAGCGGTCTTAAATATGTTCGTGCATCGCATGACGGTTGAGAACGTCAAGGCGCGGCCCGAGCACGCCGCATGGATGTATGAAGGGGGATATCGAATGCCTATCGTTTCCGATAGCGAATGGCTGGCCAGCAAAGCGTTCCCTGTTACCAAGAGGGGGACGATATCGGAGCGGCACAAGTATTGCGTCTCGGCGGAGGATGGGGAGATACGGAACAATGCGTGAAATCATTTATATTCCCCTTCGCGCAATGTGTGCGGATGGTATAGAACGCGTGGCGCGAACGCGCGCAACGATATACGGCGAAATTCACCCCGATACGGCATTTACTGTCCCTGCCTATGTGCAAGTGCGTGGGCGGACTGTGCGGGGATATATCGCAAGCGGCGATGGTATGGCATTTTACCAAGAACGTGATCCTGGTTTAGAGTTTCATGCCGTCACGTATTGCCGTAATCACGCCATGATAAGGAAGATTAATCATGACTAAACACATTCAAGTGTATCGTTTCCGTGGTGCCGTGGCGTGCTACATCGGCAGAGGGGAAACCGTCTATCTAACGCCGCGTGATGCTCGCGCCTTCGCTTGGGCGATTAGTGCCACGGCAAAGGACATTGATGATCGCTCCTTCACTATGTCAATGATCGGGACGTTCGAAAGGGATTGTGAAGATGGACGCGACTAAAACGTGACATTTGATGCGTGTTGCAGTATAATTCGTTTCCGCTCGGATGGAGCGTCCCTCGGTCTCATTGACCACCGAACCAGCGATGGAGAGTGATATGAGCGCCTAGCGCAAGAACCACGGCATAGCACACAACGGAACGCGCCTCTTTATGGGAAGAGGCGCGTTCTTCGTTTATAGGGGCGTAGCGCGTGCCCTAGGGCGCAAGTCGAGCGTAGCAGGGACCATGGGGGCTTGTTGCGTGACGAGCGTCACGCAGCGCGCTACGCTTTCAAAATCCCCTATATAGCAAGAAGCGTGCCAGCGTCCAACCAGGGGCGAAAAATCTAATGTCCTTACATCGGAGAGTACTTTGTTAAAGTGAAATAATGGTCATCTGGGATAAGTTATTGATTAATATAACTTATCCCAGAGTACTCTCCGATGTAAGGGGATTGAATTCTTGGCTGGTATGGTTTTGATCGTTGCTAAGTGCTTGTTTTGTAACGCTTGTTTTGTACTCTCGGATGTAATGAGTATTTAAGGTTGCAGAGTTTCATTCCTTCATCTATCGCATGGGCAGGATTGACATTTAAAACGAGTATTCAATAAAATCAATAGCTTATAGAGCGTTGTCTTGTGCCGCGATCCCCTATATAACTCCTTATTAATGAAGGAATTTAACTTCTCTATATAGGTGGAACGATCCCCCCTGCCTCCCTGCCTCCCTGCCCGGCCCTTCATACATTAGACTATCCTTATATAAGTACATGCTCATATAAGCCTTGCTTATATTAGATTTTGCTAATATGTACATTCCTTTATATGAGTGAATGCTAATATAAGCCCCATGCCAGTGGCGAAACATGCATACGATAGACGAGCGCCGCGCCCAAATTAACACATTTTAATATGTCTACATTTGAACATATGAACACCTATTCATATGTTAACCAAGGCACGCGCCGCTCGTGGCGAAACATGCATCTTCTGCCGCCCATGCATAAGCGTGCCCTACGCATAGCGAGCGACGCTTGCCCTATGCCTAGGCCCACTTAGGCATAGTAGGCCCCATGCCACGCTAGGACCTAGGCATGGCGTGCTGCGCACGCTTAACAACACGCGCCGCGCATGGCGCGGCACGCGCTATTAATTCCTTGACACATGCTGCATAGTGTGCATCACGTTAACGTTAATAGGTTGTGCCTAGGTCACATACCTAGGCACAAGTCAACATAAATCGTGCACCATGTATCATTAATTATTTATTAACTGTATAATTGTCTTGACACCACATATGGGGTGCCGGTGTTCTTGGGTCACTCGATGCGGTGGCGCGCGGGGCACCCCTTATCCGGTTCGGAGTGCGCAACACGAAACCCGTTTCAAAAAAAACGCGCGGTATTTTTTTTCACGTTGGAAAATGCTAGGATGCATACCACGCAACAAATAAAGAAACGTATTATGGAAATTCTCAAATGGATCGGTATCGTCTATCTCGTGGCGGCGACACTCGGCTTCATAATCTTCGCGATAATCGCCCACGGACAAAACGAAACGCGTTGGGTACTCGAAGCCGTGAAGGGCGCGCTGCTCTGGCCTTACTGGATTATTAAGTTGGTATTTTAAAATGGGAAAAAAGCTTGAAAATCATACGGTTCGTGTGCTCAAGGCCGAGCGTGATGGGGAACCCATCCCGAGCGCGGTCTTCCTCCCGCCCGCGCTGCGCGACCAGCCGAACGTGGTGTACGGTTTCTCCGGCGAGTTGCCCGACGTGAAACAAAATCTCATCCGTATACAGAACGAGGCCGACCCCGTTGGGATGCTCATCGCAATTGCCATGGGCCAGCCCATCGCCACGCACACGATCAAAAAAGTCCAAGACGGGACTTGGACTATCGTGACCAAGTACGAGACGCTCGACCTCAACAACCCCGTCCGCGTGAACGTCATCAAGCATCTCTCGGACAAAGTTATACCGAGGATTTCCGTGAGAGCCACGCAGGGCAAGAAGGGAGCCGAACTCCCTTCTAGCGCAGAATGGGAAGCCACCATCGGCGGCGCTGCCGACCGTCATGATGATGAGGATTGATATTACCAATGGGTAATACCAACCAAATGACCAAGGCGTTCGCCTATTGGCGCACGCACCCCATCGAAGCGATCAAGGACTGGTTCAAGGTCACTCCCGAGGACTATCAAGCCGATATCATAAACGACTGCTTCATCGGTGGGCTAGATCGCGTGACCGGTAAATCCGGTCACGGGGTCGGAAAGAGCACGACGCTCTCCTGGGCAGGGTGGTTGTTCCTTATATTGCACGAGCAGAGCCGGGTGGTGGCGACCGCTCCCACCTTCCCACAGCTTCACGACGTTTTGTGGCCGGAGTACGCCAAGTGGCAGGTTCACATGCCCGAGCAGCTTTCGAGCCAGTGGGAAATCTCCGGCAACCACATCCGGCATAAGGGCTTCCCGAAGACGTGGTTTGCTGTTTCCCGTACCAGTAATAAGCCCAGCAACTTGCAGGGCTTTCATGGCACCGATATCATGGTGCAAGGCGACGAGGCGTCCGGCATCCCGCCCGAAGTGTTCGAGGTCATCGAAGGTATCATGTCGAACGCGGGAGAGCACGGGCAGATCGCCAAGCTTCTCTTGATGGGCAACCCGAACTTCAACGGCGGTGAATTCTACAACGCCTTCCACAAGAACAAAGACCTCTACGCACGCTACACGATCTCGGGCGATCCGGCCATCTTCTCCTTCTTGCGCGAGAATGACGAGGCTCCCCTGCTTGAGCCTGGGGAGTATCACCGCGATCACGGCAAGGTCTACTACTCGTCGCGCGTCACGAAGAAATACTTCGACCTTATGGCGAGGAAGTACGGCTTGGATAGCGGCGTGTTCGATGTGCGCGTGCGCGGCACCTTCCCGCGCGAAGAAGACATGGCCGTTATCCCTCTCAAATGGGCGCAGAACGCGGCGAGCATCTCGCCACCGCCCTTCGACAAGATCGCCGATCCCGTGGTCATCGTTATGGATGTGGCGCGCATGGGGGCGGATGAGACGGTCTGTGCCGTCTTCCGGCGCGGGCACCAGATCAAGTGCAATGTGTGGGCCAAGACCTCGACCGTGCAATGCGAGGACATTCTGGTCGAGGAAATGCGCTTTTGGCACTCGCAGGGTATCGCCGTGGCCCGCGTCATCGTGGATGAGCCGGGCGTGGGCGGAGGCGTGGTCGATGGATCACGCCGTCGCGGAGTGCCCGTGACGCCCTACCACGGCGGCGAGAGCTTGAAGAAGGACCGCGACCCGGAGGAAGACATCCGCATGTTCGCCAACAAGCGCGCCCGCGACTATTGGCACGTCCGGCGCAAGTTCGAGCTTGGCGAGATCGGCATCCTTGACGACGAGACCACGATCAACCAACTCGCCTCGGTCCACTACGATTACAACGACCGTGAGCGCATCCAGGTCGAGAGCAAGCGGAAGATGCGCGACCGGCTCGGCGATGATGCAAGTCCAGACAGGGCCGACGTGATTGTGATGGGCAGCGCCCCATGGTATAGTTTCAAGTCGGCGAACGCCTTCATCGCGGCAGGGGACATCACTTTCGGCGATGAACGCCCTCAAGCAGAAATGGACTTGTTCTAACCACCTATATAGAGAAGTTAAATTCCTTCAAAAATAATGAGTACAAGATGTTCGCGGCAACGGACTATTACCATTAACTAATTGGTTATGCAACTTTAAGGTTGCGCCAAACCAGATGAGAATTCAAACTCCTTACTTTTGAAGGAGTTTAGATTTTTCGCCCCTGGTTGGACGATTGTGATCTGGCATAGTTCTTGCTATATTAGGGAATTCGAAAAGAGGGAAACATGGCACAACCGAAACCGCGTATTCGAGTTAAGGCAGGGCGAGGGCGCACTCCCGCCCCATTCAAGGAAAACCTCGTGGTCGATGGCGAGGTCATGCGCTCGTGGCTCCCCGTGGCGGGTGATCGCCAATCGATACGGTTCCTGCCGGTCGATGAGATCATCAATCGAAAGGGTTGGCAGACATACCGCGACATGCGGCACGATGACCAGATCAAGGCGACGATGGCCTTCAAGAAGATTTTGATCCACGGTCGCGCGCTCGAAGTCATCCCTGCAAAGGCCAACGACAAGGACGCGGAGGATATCGCGAAGTTTGTCGAGTGGAGCCTCGAACGGATCAATGTCAAGCGCATCATGCGCGAAGCCCTCTCTGCCTTCGATTTCGGTTTCTCGGTCGGTGAGATTATTTGGGAGCCAACGGAGCGCGACGGTGCAACCGTGATCGCGATCAAGGACATCAAACACCGCGATCCGGAGAATATCAAGATCGAGGCGGACAAGCACGGCAACATCCGGAAATTCATCCAAGAACCTCGGTGGGGCGAGAAGATCGAGTTGAAGCCGTCGAAGGTGTGGCACTTCGCCCACAGCGTTGAATTCCAAGGTCATTACGGTCGAAGCGATTTGCGCGCGGCGTACAAGAATTGGTGGAGTAAAAAGTTCATCATCAATTTCTGGAACGTCTTCCTTGAGCGCATGGGCCAGCCCATGACCGTCGCCAAGTACCCTCTCGGCGCGAGCGAGGAACTCAAGGCCACGTTGAAGTCGATCTTGACAGGATTGTCTACCAAGACGGAAATCCTCATCCCCGAGGGCGTCGAGATTACTTTGGTCGAAGCGACGCGCGGCGGCAAGGCGAGCTATCTTGAGGCTCTCAAGTATCACGACAATTCCATCGCCCGCTCGATGCTCGTGGTGGCGTTGCTCGGTACGGGTGGCGATGAGATCAAGCGCGGCAGCGATAGCCAGTCGCGGCTCCATTTGCGCGTGCTATTCAAGATGGCCGACGAAATCTCCAAAGACTTGATCTTTGGTTTTGTTCAACAGGTCATCAAGCAGCTTGTCGATTTCAATTTCACCACGGACAAGTACCCTCGCCTCGTGTGGCAGGACTATGGCGAGTTCGAGGGGATCGAGGTCGCCGACACCATCCGCCTACTCCATGCTGCGGGGATCGTTGATATGGACCAGAGCGACGTGAACTATGCGCGCTCGATCCTCGGGTTGCCCCTCCGCCGCGAAGGCGATGAGGAAGACGAGGTAGTCCGCCCCCCTGCCCCTCCGCCCCCAGGAACCGCGAACACCCCTCCACCGCCCGCAAATCAAGGCAATAACCGCACCGAGAAGGGTGCGGGCGGTCGCCGAAAGACCGATCCGGGGACAACCAATGAGCGGTAATTTCATCAAAATATCCGATAAGTTCGGATACATAGGCGATCTTGGCTCAACCGAGAAGCAAATCTCTGCGGACAGTCAAGCCGTCTATCCGTATCTCACAAGTGCCGTGACGGTTACTCTATCTTCGAGCGACGTGGATGACGACGCGGGTGATACCGGAGCGCAATCCGTTCACCTATTCGGTCTCGACGGGAATTATGACGAGATCAATGAAATTGTCGTGATGAACGGGCAGAGCGCGGTTTCGACGGTCAAACAGTATCTTCGCGTCTTTCGGCTCCATATCGAAACCGCTGGTTCGAGTGAAACGAACGAGGGTGATATTTATGTTGGCACCGGGACCGTCATAACTGGTGTTCCAGCGGTTGTTTTGATGAAGATGATGGCTGGCGATGGACAGTCAACGCACGGCGGGTTCACTATGCCGAATGGAATGGAAGGTCATATCAAGGAGATTATTGTCACGGTTGCGAGGTCCACAGGCACTACACAGGCAATCGTTGTTTTGCGCTTGATGGAGCGCGAAGATGGTGGAGTATTTCGCGTCCGCATTAAAATACCATTGGTCGCTCATCCATTCGCTATCGATCTACCCACCGGATCAATTATCTTTCCGTCACGCTCCGACTATGAGCCGCGCGCCGTGTCATCGAATTCCAATACATTGGTCGGGATTAGTACGGTTTTTGAATTAAGGGAGGATACAGGTGCGGTGCAATAAATGCGGTTTTGTCGGTGGCCGATTAATCACCGCGCGCAAATGGGTATGCGGAGCATGTGGAAAGATTAAGTTCCTGCTATTCCCACGGCGTTTGAAATAGACTATGATTAGGTCGAAAAAAGGAGAGAAGATATGAGCGACAATTGGGACATGGAAAAAGCCGGACCGGCGACGAAAGCCGCAGTCGTTACGCCTCTGGATAGTTCCGACCTTACCGACAAGTCACGCGCCATCTTTATTGGTGGCAGCGGCAATCTCAAGGTCGAGATGTTCGGTGGGGATATCGTGACGTTCGTCGGTATGCTGGCGGGTCAAATCTATCCCATCGCCGTGACCAAGGTTTTTTCCGGATCGACTACCGCAACCAATATCATGGCCTTGCGTTAATGGTCGATGTGGTAGAAAAGACCTTGGGGTCTAGCCATGATAGAGTGCATGGCCGCTTCGATATGGTTCCTCACGGCAATCTTTTCTACTCGCGCATAACGCAAGAGGCTTGGAAAAGCCTCAACAAGAAAAACGTCATCTATGCGTCTGGTATAGACGATCCTCGCGACCACGAAACCCCGGGATGGTCTACCTTTGGAACGATCCCCCTTGGCGGTCTCAAATTGGTGTTCGCATAATGTCAATCGTCTTTTCACGCGACTTCGACATCTTCGAAGAAATCAACCACGGCAGTGGGCCGGACATTACTTTTTCCGCGACGACGCCGCGCACGCGGCGCAATAGTGCTGGCATTTTGGAATATGCGCCACACAATATTCTTGAGAATGCGAACTGCGATGACAATGGCGGCGGTCTACCGAGCGGATGGTCGAATTTCGTTGATGCTGGCGGAAAAACATACGAACAGAAAAACGGGTATTGGGAATTCACTGTTACAGCGGCGGCCAATAGACCCGCCCTTCAAAACACGATCATAGGTTTGGAAGCCGAGCGCCGATATACCATAGGCATGTATATCGTGTTGAGCGATATGGGAGCCGGAGCAAATACGATACTCCGTTCCTCCGGCTCCGGAGGAACGGATGGACTTCTTAGACATCTTACTTTTACCACCGAAGGGTGGTACGCTATTGGCATTAAAATGGGAGTGGCGGATACTTCATTTAGTTTTCAAATCGGTGCAGGGGCAACTTCTGCGGATACGGGCACAACGATTATGTCGCGACCTTTCATTGTGAAGGGGTTGTTGCCTGGGGTTGTTGTTGGTGGCGATGGAGTGAAAATTTCCGGTGAACCTTCCGGAAAGTGGGTAGCCACGAGCGACGGTGATGAGCCTCTTTTTTTGGCTCCCTTCGATTACGATGTGAACAACAATGCTCTCGGATTTCGTCCGGAGGAAGCATCCACGAATTTGGCGCTTGGTAGTGAAGACGCGAGCGACAACACCGCAGAGACGCGCGTCACGGTTTCCACGGACACGACGGACGCGGCGGATGGACAAACCACCGCCGACAGCATTTTGGAGACCGCCGTAACGGACACTCATCATCTCGATCTCGATGCTGTTTCTATAAGCGCATCGACGGCATATACACTGTCGTTTTTCGTTAAAGCATTGACCAATGATTATGTCGAAATCGATTGGTTGGAAAATGGCGGATCGGTATTAAATCCACATGCTGTTTTCCGGTTCTCAACGGGTGCTTTTGTTTTATCGAGTGGCGTCGGTGAGACGTTCGTTGAGGATTGGGGTGGGGGAATTTTCCGCATCTCATTTACCGCTACGACGGAGGGCGATGCTACCACGGCTCAACCCCGCATCTGGACAAATACGGACGGCACTCATCAACAGAGTTTCGCCGGCAATACCGCGAACGGTGTTGTTGTTTGGGGTAAATCGTTGGAAGCCACGGCAATTCCGTTAAGTTATGTCTCGACGTTGGTGGCCGCAGTCGCGCGCACAGCCGATGTCGCGAGCGCCAGCGTCACAGGATTGCTCGGCGCGGAGAACACGATGTTCGTCCAAGGAACGACTGGATACGGAGCGAGTGTGATCTACCAGATCGATGACGGCACAGAGGACGAACGCTATCGGATCGAGCGCAACGCGAGCAACGAAATTCATGTCATCGTGACCGATGGCGGAGTGGACCAAGCCGATCTCAATCTTGGTGCCGTGGCCGATATTACGGAATTCAAGGTTGCGGTCCGATTGGCGGCGTCCGACTTCGCGGCCTCGCTTGACGGCGCTTCGGTAGTCACCGATGCCGGTGGCACTCTCCCCACGGTCGATACCTTGCGCCCCGGAATGTCATCGGCCAACGAAGAATGGAACGCGCCGGTCGGCAAAGTATATCTGTGGGATGAAGGAAAGTCGGACGCAGAAATTGAAGCCTTGGCTCTCGACGGTCCTTCTGTGATTTATCAAAAGCCCGTGACCGGATTGAAAATCGGACTTTCATTGTAAAATGCCAAGAAAAATGGGATATCCTCGTAACGAGGCTTCGCGGCGCGACAACATCGTGCAGCATGAAATTATAATTGGCACGGCCCGTAACCACAAATCTAGGAATAATTCTATAGCTGCGAACCCACATGGTAATGCAGCCCTATCTATCGCGCTTACCGGCACCGTTATATCTGGCGGCGTTCTCGAAAGCGAAATCGTAACTGGCTCCGAAACCCTTATCATCACTCTCGCGGGCGATACGTGGCAACCGGCACTCGGAAGCGATAACGCTCTCACCACCGCCTTTCTCGCTGCGATCACAGGCGATAAGAGTGGTGGGGGTAGTTTCCATGAAGAAATCACTGTCAAGATGTCCTACTTAGATATTGTGCGTACAAGCGCGAACGTTATGACGCTCACGCTCCCGGATGGGGAAAGTTACGCCATCGCGACGGATGAGACCGTAACCGTCGCGCCGCCCGTTGGATCGGTGATGAAAGGGATATCCCCCGATAGTGCAAATTTTACGATCACGGCATTGTAAGTCTATTGTCCGCCGTGTATTATTTCAATATTCAATTTGGAGCGAACAATGCCAAGAAAAATGGGATATCCTCGTAACGAGGCTTCGCGGCGCGACAACATCGTGCAACGCGAAATCATGATCGGTGTGGACCGCAGCCATAAATCGCGGAATGATGCCGTCGCCGCAAACCCGCATGGC
>SDBV01014288.1_pt1 | contig 10017 bp, 1 predicted proteins | sample 2277081 | NCBI WGS metagenome assembly SDBV01 (sample SAMN10402039, study PRJNA504765) | marine sediment metagenome | isolation source: marine sediment core GS10_PC15, 223 cmbsf | place: Arctic Ocean: Southern Knipovich Ridge | collected 2010 | reverse complement strand
TGTACTCTTCTTCACTCGAAAAGCCCTCTCTGTGCGGAGGATGGTTGGTTGATGCTTCCTTCCTACCGCACAGAGATCGGCTTTTCGAGCCCTCTCGCAAAATTCCTCCCCGACAAGGCCTTCGATTCACGCTGGTTTAAGGGCTAGTCGCACGTCGTCGATAAAGCAATGTCAGAATCGCGACCCCCGCAACCAACATCCCCCACCTCGACGGCTCCGGCGCGAACTTAATCCGCAGAATCCCAATCGCTCCCGTGTGTCGGTCCCACGGTGCATCGCGACCGGGGAATTCCCATCTAACAAGTTGCGGAGCGACCAACTGGATCGTCCCGAGACCCATCGATGTCCGGTGGTCGTAGCCGCTACGCCGGAAAAGAGTGGGAAAGGGTCCCGCAGTTGCGGTGATCGACACCTTGCCAGTCGTCCACGGGAGTCCGAGCGAGGTGATATAGGGGGTCGTCGCTTTTCCCATAGCTGTTAGATATTGGTGGGACTGGAAATTCGACTGGGCCCCAGTCGCGTAACACGTGATGGTGCATTCGCTGCCGAGAACTCCGAAGGAAGAGAGTCCGGTCCCGATATACATCTTGTTCTTGTACGCGTGTGCTCGTTTGGCACCCATCGCACCCAGCAGCCGCATGGTCCCGCCGAATTGGTTTGCGCCCGGACTGATGGCAACACGGGCTCCTGGTCCACCGACTGCTGGAAATGTGACGGTGCGCTTTCCGGGACCAAATCCGGGACCAAAGGAACCGTTATTGTTATGTGCATTGGACGCGACGGTTGAGATGTAGCGATACGGTGTGTACTGGGGTAGAGAGCCTGTCACCGTGGCTTTCAGCGCCGAACGCGGAAGCGTGAAACTGGGCGGAGAAGCTATTCGGTTGATCGCCACGGTTCCCGTTCCGTTTACCGGGGCGCCCTCCTGGAGAGTTGCAGTTCCACAGGTTGCCCCGCCGTTCGCAACGTCACAGCGGGCTCCGAGGGGTCGAGCGATAAAGAATTTCCGGTTGAATGGAAACCCCGTTCCGACAACTTGGTCGTTTGCGAGGGTGTGTATGATGAGGCTGCTCTCCTGGATCACTCGTGGTGTCGAATTCGAAGCATTGGGATCAGAGCCAACGAGAACCTCTTCGCCGTCGGTGAAGCCGTCGCCGTCCGTATCGGAATTGAGCGGATCCGTTAAATGGACGCTCACTTCCTCACCATCTTCGAGGCCGTCGTCGTCACTGTCTGAATCAAGCGGGTTGGTTCCGTGAATAATTACTTCGGAACCGTCCGTTAGTCCGTCAGCATCTGAATCAGAAGCGGTTGGATCAGTTGTGTGAACGTTGACCTCATCGCCATCCGTCAATTCATCGTCGTCTGTATCCTGGTCCAACGGATCCGTTGAGTAGGTATTGATTTCGTCGCCGTCACTCAGTCCGTCTCCATCGGTGTCGGGGTTTGTGTAGTCGGTCCCGTAGGTGTTCACTTCCTCGATATCGGTTAGCCCGTCGCCATCCGAATCCAGATCAAGTATTGAAAAGGTGATCGTCAGTCCAGTTCCAGGGTTCCCCGTGGGTTCTCCGCCGACCAGCTCGCCATCGTAGGGAGTGACGGTGATCGAATAGTCACCGTCTTCTGTCGTCAGAGGGCGAGCACAAGTCGCGATTGGGACGCCCGCATCGATATCGAACCATCCCTGATCGCCGGTCCAAACGTACGGTTGATCGGTTTGATTGTAATGTTCAACGGTTGGTGCGCCGCCAGATGGGTAGGTGAAGTCACCCTCCAAACTTTCCGGAAGGCTGTTATCGCGCGACCCGGTGGTTGCAATGTGGAAAGCTGGGCAGCTGCCAACCTGCAATCGATTCAACGTCTCGCCTGGTTTTAGCAACTTGACCAACTGTCCACCCGCAGCGAGATCGGTGTTGTAAACGATTATGGTCGGCTCGAAGGACGCGACGATTGCGAGACCATGGAAGCCGCCCGTCGCGGTGCTGGTCGCGGTTCCCGAAACGCCGTTGACGGAATCGGGGATCATATCTTGACCGTAGGTGTCGGCGCCCCAGCAGACGACGTTGCCCGTGCCCGCTTGGATTGCGCAGTTGTGGTCTCCGGCCGCTGAGATTTCGGTCGCGGTCCCTGAAACGCCGTTGACATCGTTGGGGGGTATCCTCTCGCCTTCTAGATTCCGGCCCCAGCAGACGACGTTGCCCGTGCCCGTTTGGATCGCGCAGTGATGCAACCAGCCCGTGGCGATCTCGGTCGCGGTCCCCGAAACGCCATTGACGGCATCGGGTGGCGTCGCCTGTCCAAAGACGTTCTCGCCCCAGCAGACGACGCGACTCGTACCCGCCTGGATCGCGCAGGCGTGAGTGGTGGCCGCCGAGACCGCGGTCGCGGTCCCCGAAACGCCGTTGACATCATCGGGGGGTGTCGTAGCGCCATCCCAGGTGTTGTAGCCCCAGCAGAAGACGTTGCCCGTGCCCGCCTGGATTGCGCAACTGAGGAATCTGCCAGCCGCGATCTCGGTCGCGGTCCCCGAAACGCCGTTGACATCGTCGGGAGGTGTCCCCTCGCCTTCTCTGTCCCAGCCCCAGCAAACGACGTTGCCCGTGCCCGCCTGAATCGCGCAGTTGTGGTACGCCCCCACCGAGATCTCGGTCGCGGTCCCGGAAACGCCGTTGACGGAGGCAGGGGGCGTCGCCTGGCCGTAGTCGTCGCCGCCCCAGCAGACGACGTTGCCCGTGCCCGCGTGGATCGCGCAGCTGTGGAGATAGCCGGCATCGATATCGGTCGCGTTCCCCGAAACGCCGTTGACGGAGGCGGGGGGCGTCGCCTGGCCGAACTCGTTGTAACCCCAGCCGACCACGGGTCCGGGCTGTGCGCCTGCATCGGCAGCTCCGGTCAGCGTTATGCAGAACAGCCAAGTGGAGAGGGCGCGAAGGAGCGGGGCGCTGGGGCTTGTCATCGGAAAATCTCGGCTTCGTCTCCGGTCATTTTGAACCTCCCAACACTCAAATGCAATTCCGTTTCAGATAAAGATACGCGGGAAGGTGAGGGCTGATTCGGAGCTTCAATGAGCCACATGTTGGAATTTCCAAGGCGAGACGCCGGCTTGTTTCCGGTACGGCCGCCGGATGGGGTAAAAACGGACAGATGGAACTTGGAGGATCCCCGAGAGACCGAGTGTTGGGGCAAGGAGTTGCAACGCGAGGCCAGAAGCGCCCGCCGCCAGGATGGCACCACGGATCGATTTGACTCGGCTTTTTGTGTCAGGTTCAACACGTTGGGTGTCATTTTCCGGGACTGGGGATTTGGTCAGCCTACGGTGCGTTTAGAAAGACTCGCGGAGCATCTGGCCTTCAGTCTGATCGCGTGTAACGAGCGCGGGCCAGTGGCGGCACATCGCCCAATGGCCGCCGGTTCGACGCTATCTGGACGCATCGGGCGCGTAGTTGCGGTCGCCACGCTTTTTAATCTTCTGGGGTTCCAGCGTCGAGATTGCATCGCAACTTTCAAAACTGCTGCCGTCGACGGTTTCGCCGGTCACGCAGGCGCGGGTGTCTCCGATCGCGATGCCGCTTTCGCCAATGCGATAGTGGGAGAGGAGATCCTTCCAGCCGTCGCCATCGATCTCGTCTCGATGTCCGCCGACCCTGTGATCGGGCTGGGCCGCATCGGGGCCAAATGTCAGCGTCGCGGTGTCGATGTCGCGCACGTCCAATTCTTCCGACCCGAAGATCGCAACGGGAATGATGCCCGGGCTCATGAGGTTGATCGGGTTCGTCTCGCTATCGGGTTTGATGTCGACAGAGATGCAGGCCGCCCCGTTGATCGTCAGACTCTCCTCGCCCTGCGCGACAAACTGGCTGCAGTCGATGTCCGTCAGCGATTCGAGCAGCGCCAATCCAGTAACGGAGTTGAACCCCGTTGGGCCGATGAGTTCGGACTGCCCGGTTGCCGGGTCGATTCGATACAGATTCCCGCCATCGCCTGAGGATCCGCCGCCGTAAAGCATCCCGTCCGGCCCGAATTCCAAGCTACCGGCCTGGAAACCCGTCGAGCCGATGGGTGTTGCGAAGCCCGTCGTCATATCGATGTTGAGCAGATCGGCCGGGCTGGGGCCACCATCGATCCCATAGAGGATCCCGCTTTCTGCATCGTATGCGAGCCCCGAGATGTGGTCTCGTCCGGTCGGCCCGACCAATGTGGACTCACCGGAAGGCAGCGAAAGGATGCGCAGCTGTGACTCCCCCTGCGGTCCGAAGATGGCCGCACCATAGAGCTCGGTTCCCACGTACTCGAGGCCGTTGAAGGATCCCCCGTCGAAGATTCTCGGGCCGAGTAACTGACCGTCCTGGAGGTCGATTTCAAAACCGGAATACGCCCCAACTCGATCCTGCACAAAACCGCGACCGGTGGTCGGGTCGTGCTCGATCTCTGTTGCGCCTGTGCGGAGGCTGCCAACGAGGGTTCCGGCTCCCGTCGCGGTATCGATCGAGAAAAGCTTCCCAACCGAACTGCTACCCATGAGTACTGGAGCCCGATCCCCCACCACGCAGAGTTCCGCATCACCGCTTGGCAACGATCCGATATCGAACGATCCGGGCAAGACTCCATCTCGATAGGGGAGGGCTCGAACAAGGGTGCGCTCGACCAGCACATCAGAGAACGTCTGTTCTTCAGAGAATGGATAGGACGTGTATCTCTCCAGGCACACGTCGAAGCCTCCGCAGTCCCCGCCATAGACGTCGAACAAACACAACGTCGGGGTCTGGTTGGCCGACTGGATCACTGCGTTTACCCACGAGAAAGCCGTCCTCCACCCTTGCTTTTCAACTCTGAACGAGTTCTGGCCGTCGGAGCTCCAGGAGTTCGCCAGAAGATCGGCATCGGTGATCTCAAACATCCAATTGGGCGGAACGCAAGTGCAGGTGTACGTGGGGTCGATGGTGAGGGTACCCAGTGAAACGTCGTTCAAGAAGAATTCGATCGTGTCTGCAAAAGCACAGCTCGTCGCAAGAATATTGAATTGGATCGATTCGGGTGCGCCCACATCCAACGCAGACAGGAGGACCTCTCCGCTCGAGAGTTCAGTGACGGGCGTGATCGCCGCATCGATACACTGGCCGCCCGCTTCTGCGATTCCTATGCAGGCGACAGATTCGGACTGTCGGGAATTGAAGATGGTGGGGCAGATGTCGCAGACGTCGCCGAGGCCGTCGAGATCGTCATCCTCCTGGTCGGGGTTCTCGACACCAACGCAGTTATCCAGCGCATCGACGACTCCATCTGCATCGGGATCGTCACAAGCATCGCCGACTCCGTTGGGATGAATGTCATCGCTTTGGTCGGCGTTGGCATCGTCTGCGCAGTTGTCGATGAGATCGAAGACGCCATCGCCATCGGGATCGTCGCAAGCATCCCCCACACCATTGGGGTGAATGGTGTCGCTCTGATCGGGATTCTCCGTGATGGGACAGTTGTCACTGCCGTCGGGCGCGGCATCACCATCTGAGTCGGTGTCCCGCGGGTGGGTGCCGAGCGCGATCTCTTCCGCATTCGTCAGCCCGTCTCCGTCGAGGTCTTCGTCGGGATCGAGAAATTCGATCCTGCCGCCGATACCGATTATTGCAAAATCGTCGATGTACCAACCCGATCGCTCGATGGAGCCATCACTGGTGAAGCGGAAACGGATGTGGATCTCGTCTCCGGCGTAGGCCGCCAGGTCATACGAGAGCTGGAAATATCCACCTTCGAAGCCCGACAACACGTCAAGCGCCGACCAGTATTGCCTGTCGCTCGGTCTGATCTCGACGTACCCTCGATCGCAACACGATTCGGAATTGAACCAGCTCGCCAATTTCAGCACGGGCTCTGTGTCCGCAGCGATCCGGATCGCCGGCGATATCAACTCGGCATAGGTGCGATCGGGATAGTTCCCAGCGAGCGCCGTAGCCCAGACGCGAACGCCCGAATGAGCGGCACCCGGGCCAGACGTTGGGACTCCCCACTCCCAGGCATCGTTGTCACCCGAATGCGTGAAGCCGCCGCCACTCGCTTCGAAGTCCTCGACGAATTCGCTTTGGATCTCGATGTCCATCCCCTCGGTGTCCTCCCCGTTGAGGGTTACGAGTTCGGCGACAGCATCCTCGACTTCGAGCACCACGACACCATTGACGAATTCGACCAGGGCGCGGTTCGTGCCGCCACCATCGAGCAGCACCCCTGGGCCCGCCAGTTCCCCGAACAGCGCCGAGCCATCGAGCGTCAAGGTGACGCGAACTCCCGATAGATCGCTTTGCAATTGACCATCTCGACGGTCTACGAGTCTGTAGATTGCGGTTGCGGGTTCCCCGATCAGCGCAAAGCTACCGACCGGAATCGCCTCGACGAACAGCGCTGCATCGGGATAGAGATCGCACGCCTCACCAAAGCGGTCTCCATCCATGTTCGCCTGGTCGGGATTTGCGTCATCCACACAGTTGTCGACGAGATCGAAGACGCCATCGCCATCGGGATCGTCGCAGGCATCCCCGACACCGTTGGGGTGGATGGCGTCGCTCTGATCGGGATTCCCCGTGATGGGACAGTTGTCGCGACCGTCGAGCACGGCATCACCATCCGAGTCAGCATGGCGCGGATGGGTTCCGAGCGCGATCTCTTCCGCATTCGTTAACCCATCGAGATCCAGATCTCCACCTGGTGCGAGGAATTCGATCTTGCCGCCGGCACCGAGCAGCGCGAAGTCGTCGATATACCAACCCGGGCGTGTGGTGGTGCTGTTGCTTACAAAGCGGAAGCGGATTCGAATCTGATTTCCTGCGAAGGCTGAGAGGTCGTAGGAGAGTTGGGTGTAGCCGCCGTCGAATCCCGACAACTCCTCGAGCGTCGTCCAGCTCTTCCCGTCATCTTGGCTGATTTCGATGTAGCCACGGTCGCAACACGTGGGGGTGTCGAACCAACTTGCAAACTTCAACACGAGCGGATCGCCCACAGATGTTCCATACGCTGGCGAGACCAGCTGGGCGTCGACGCCATTGAGATAGTTCCCGTCCAGCGCTGTGGCCCAAACTTGGGTACCCGAATCGGCGTGACCCGGCCCCGAGGTTGGCTCGCCCCACTCCCAGACATCGTTGGTCCCCGAGTGTGTGAATCCACCATCGCTCGCTTCGAAGTCTTCGATGACATCGCCACGGACCTCGATGTCCATCCCCTCCGTGTCTTCGCCGGCGAGGGTTACCACCTCCACCGCGGAATCCCCCACATCGAGGGTTACGAGACCGTCGACGAATTCGACCAGCGCTCGATTGGTTCCACCGCCAGCCAGCAGTGCCCCGTGGTTCGCTGTATTTCCGAACACCGCTGAGCCATCGAGTGTCAATGTCACGCGGGCCCCTGCAAGATCACCCAGGAACGCACCGTCTCGGCGATCCACGAGTTCGTAGGTCACGGGAATTGATTCCCCGGCCAGCACCAAGCCGCTCCACGTCGAGTTCACAGAGAGCACGGCATCGGGGTAGGGGTCGCATACTTCACCGAGCAGATCTCCATCGGTGTTAAACTGGTCGGAGTTCGAGTCATCTGCACAGTTGTCGAAGAAATCGAAAACGCCATCGCCATCGGGGTCGTCGCAGACATCTCCCCAACCGTTGGGGTGGACGAGGTCGCTCTGATCGGGATTGGCGGTCATTGGGCAGTTGTCTACATCGCCGCAGATACCGTCTCGATCGGCGTCGTTCAGTGGGTCGTCAGGACACGCATCACACGCATCGATGAGGCTATCTCCGTCCGTGTCATCCGTGCTCTGATTCGGATTGTGGATCAGCGGACAGAGATCACAGGTGTCGCCAACACCATCGCCATCGGTGTCTGCCTGGCCGAGCGCGGTAAGGAACGCCTCAGCGATCGCGACAGCGTCTTCGTTCTCGAGGTAGCCACCGGCGCGGCGTGCGACCAAGAGGTAGAAGAGGTGATCGACGTTCGAGAGCCCCGTCACTTGGTGAAAATCGGCATTGGTATTGGGTGAAAAGGTGTGGGTGATGGCTGGATCATCGGAAGGCACGATGATGAGATGATTGATCGATGGATTGCTCGCTCCCGAGACACGCTTCATGAAGAGTGTGCTGCTATTCGAGAGATCGAGCACCGCGCCATCGGCAATGCCACGCCTGTCGGCACCGAGGTTTCCGGTGATCGTGAAGCGGTCGATGGATGTGTTCTCAGCGAGCAGTGCGAACAGCCCCGGGAATTTGAGAGTCGTGTACCGGCTGCCCGGGCCAAAGGGCCCCGTACGGATTCCGCCGTTCAGGTAGGGAAGTGTCGAACGGACATCAGTCGCCAGCGCATTGCCGCCATCGTACATGTTGTTGCCGCCATCGGAGATCGTTGAACCCGACGCGCCGCCGAGAAAGTCAAAGCGGTCGGGAACGAGGGCCGTGATCAACGGGTGATTCTCCTGGAGTGCCTCGATCATCGCTACGATGTCGGGTAACTCGTTTGGAACATCGGGGCAGTTGTCGCAGAGGTCGCCGACACCGTCCGTGTCGGAATCCGATTGGTCGGCGTTCGCAATGGAATTGCAGTTGTCCACCCCGTCGAGAAGGCCGTCGGCGTCGTCGTCGTCGTCGCAGATATCCCCCAGACCGTCACCGTCGGTGTCCAGTTGATCGGAGTTGGCAATCGTGGGGCAGACGTCGACATCGCCACAGGCCCCATCACCGTCGACGTCATCTAACGGGTCGAGAGCGCAGACATCGCAGACGTCCCCAACGCCATCGCCGTCGACGTCGGATTGATCGGAATTCGAGCCATATGGGCAGTTGTCCCGATGGATCGGCAAGCCATCGCCGTCGGGGTCCAGGGCACCTTCTACGAGTGACACTGCGACCAGCGTCGAAGTCCCCTGGTCGAAACCGAAGAGGACGCGCCCGTCGGATGACAGCGCCATCACGTTTCCGGAGAACGGCAGGTTTGCGACTCGCTCGAGGCGCTCGACGTGGTAGATCCGATTGTAGCTGAAGGCGAGGTCTCCGTGGAGGCTCGTAGCGTAGATTTCGTCGTTCAGATAGCCCAGTTCGTTGAGATCGGCGTCATACACGTAGCCGCGCCAGAACAGCCGGCTCCCGTCGCCGCTCAGCAACAGGTTGCGCGAACCGTAGGGGTGCTGAAGGCTCGTTGCGACCGAAACAGGGGTGTCCGTTCGGATGTCGTATTTCGTGATGTGGGCATTCGAGATGTTGTTGTCGGAGTGGTAGTAGAAGCTCCCCGTCGGATCGACCTCGCCGTCACCCTCGCGGACCGATCCCCCAACCCGCCCGACCTCGGTTCCGGTCGCCGTGTCGATGATCGGGATGTAAATCCACTGATCCTCTTCCTCGAAGTAGATGCGTCCGGGTCGTCCGGCGTTGATCTTGTAGACATCCGTACCAAGCGAGAGCGGAGCAATCTCCTCCTGCGTTGCGAGGTCCACTACCCGCGTCGAGGTACTGCGCCAGTTGGTGACGTAGAGCCGACCCTCCCCGTAGTGGATCGTCATGTCGGTCGGATTCTTCCCGATCGGAATCGATTTCTCGACCTGCTCGGTCTCGGTACTGATGAACAACAGGAAGGCATCGGCGAAGTTTCCATCGCCACGGTGCAGCGCGTAGACGTACGGACGCTCGAAGTCCGTGACCATCTGCGTCAGGTCCATCTCGAAGAGTTCTAAAGAAATCGGCACTTCGAAATCGAATCCATCCGCCGAGAATTCCAGCGCGCTCGTGTATTCACCGGGCCCTAGGCCCGACGTATCGATGGTGACCACGAGCTCGTCGGGCGTCGTGCCCGCGCTTTGCGACACGCTAAGCCAGCCGACTGCCTCCCGGACCGCCCAGCTGACGGAGTTTGTGGGCGCTGTAATCGAAAATGTCTGCTGCTGGGGCGGGCGGTTCGTCGGCAGCGCGAGATCCAGCACCTTCGGATCGACCCCGATCGGTGCCGCCGACACGGTCCACACAGATCCGGTCGTCGTCCTGTTGAAGCCCACCT
>SDBV01014287.1_pt1 | contig 10019 bp, 4 predicted proteins | sample 2277081 | NCBI WGS metagenome assembly SDBV01 (sample SAMN10402039, study PRJNA504765) | marine sediment metagenome | isolation source: marine sediment core GS10_PC15, 223 cmbsf | place: Arctic Ocean: Southern Knipovich Ridge | collected 2010 | reverse complement strand
CCCCTGGCAGCCTGCCTGTTCATCCTGGTCGATAATTTTACCTATACGTTGTTCCATTATGGTGTCATTTCGACCGATGGATTGCCGCGCTTTCTGTATGGTGTTTGGTTCCTATTTCTGGTTCTCGTCAGCTACCTGTTCTTTCATCGAAAGGCGAACGCGCTGGCATCGTCCGGCTCTCGGCGTGGCCTCACGGCACTAGCTGGAATCCTCCTCCTCATCTCGGCCGCGGACACCGTGCGCGCCCTGGCGACCCACGAGCGATCGCCCAGCATGGCGATCTCCGCTCACACCAACCTCGATCGGCTTCCCAATATCCTCTTGGTTTCCTCGGACGGTGTGAACGCGGACAATGTCTCGGTCTATGGCTACGAACGAGACACAACACCCTTTCTTCGCGCCAAGATGAAAGATGCCCTGGTCTTCGAGAACGCCTTTACCAACGCGCCCGATACGCGACCTTCTCTGGCTTCGATGTTTACCGGAAAACTGTCGACGACAACGCGGCTGTTCGGCATTTCCGACATCTTGCAGGGCGAACACGCCTATCAGCACCTGCCCGGCATCTTGAGGAACCTCGGCTACCAGAGCATGGACATTACGTTTCATTTCGTGGGCAGCTCGTTCGACTTCAACCTGCGCAATTCTTTCGACGTCTCGGACTCTCGCGCGATCCGCTGGCAGAAATTTTCCTTTCCCGGACCCCTCTCGATCGTGTTCGCAAACGCCGAATACATGATCGGAGAAGTTGTCGACCGAATTCGCGAGCGTCTGCTGCACGTATTTGGTGCGCAAAGGATGGTCGATGAATTCGAGGAACTCATCCATGCGAAGAAGAAATTTTTTCACGCCTCGGCAGATGATCTTCGCTTAAAAACGCTATACGACTTCATTGAGACGGCGAGCGAACCCTTCCTGGTGCATGTCCACTTCATGGGGACACACGGCCCAAAATTTGAGATCGAGCACCCGCAGTTTTCGCAGGGTCAGGAGCAAGTCGAACAGTGGATGGAAGATTTCTACGACGATTCAATTCTTCAGTTCGACGGCTATCTGGCGGAATTGTTCAGGCGACTCGAGCAAGGCGGAAAACTGGACAGTTCGATCATCGTGATCAACACAGACCATGGAAAAGGATTCGGACATCCGAGGACGGAAACCCGTCTTCCTCTGTTGATGTTCTTTCCCAACCACGAGCCCAGCGGGCGCGTGAAATCGAACGTTCAATTGCTCGACCTTGCACCGACCCTCCTGGATTACCTTCGCGTAGACAAACCCGAGTGGATGGAAGGCGAATCGGTGCTGCGCGAGGAGCCGAATCGACTTCGGCGAATCGTCAGCGCCTACGCGGAGAGAGATGGGGGCCACGAAATCTACCAGGTGCAAGTCGTGGTTTGCAATCGCGTGTACATTATGCAGTTTCCGTCGCAAAGAGTGGTCCACGGTACCGTTGGAGGGCATACGGATCCGTGTAGCGATCTCGAGTTTCCCGATCGCGACGAAATCCAGCAATTCGTTCTCGAGCACCTGCAGTCGAGGGGGATCGACCTGTCTCGCGATGTCCGGCAACCCAAATAGGCCAACGCTCTTGTCCGGAATTGTGATTCGCCGGGGTAACAGCGGTTGGATTCCCTATGCTCGCGAGCGTGCCCGAGCCGCATCGCTCTACGAATTCCCGACGCGGTAGACGCGGCGAGTGGTTGCTGTTCGCGACCGCCACGCTGCTTTCGGCCTTCCTGCTCTTCCTCGTGCAGCCACTGGTCGCCAAGCACATTCTTCCCTGGTTCGGAGGCGCGCCAGCGGTGTGGAACGTCTGCATGGCGTTCTATCAGTCCGCGCTCTTTGGGGGCTACCTCTACGCGCACTTTCTCATCACCCGGATCCCCCCCTCTCGCCAGCTCTGGGTACACGGTGCTCTCGTCGGCGCCGCTTTCGCGCTGCTTCCGGTGCTGCCGGCTGAATCCTGGAGGCCCGATGGGGCCGCAGATCCCGGGGTGCGAATCTTCATGATGCTGACCAGCAGCGTCGCCCTGCCCTTCATCGCGCTCGCCGGAACCGGCCCGATCGTGCAGGCGCTCTTTGCAAGGCGCTTCCCGGGCACCTCGCCGTACCCCCTCTACGCGCTGTCCAACTTCGGTTCGCTCCTCGCGCTGCTGTGCTTTCCATTCGTCCTGGAGCCCTGGATTTCGGTGTCGGCGACATCGCCGCTCTGGTCCGGCGGATTCGCGATCGCGGGCGGTTTGGTTCTGGCGTGTGTGTGGCTGGCCGCTTCACGCGGCGGAGTCAAGGTTCGGCTCGACGGCGAGGGAGCCGCTGAACTCCGTCGATCGGCGCAGGCGCGAGCGGGTGTCGAGCAGCGCATCGCGTGGCTGCTCCTGCCGGCCTGTGCGGTCGTCCTGCTGATGGGCGTGACAAATCTGTTATGCCTCGACGTCTCGAGCGTACCTCTGCTTTGGGTCGTGCCGCTCGCGCTCTATCTATCAACCTTCATTCTCTGCTTTGCGTCGGAGCGCAACCACCGGCCGCGCCTGTTCACGGCAGTGGCTGTGATCGCGCTGCTCGCAGATGCGGCGCTGAAATACGGCAACCGCGGAGTCCTGTCGAGCCTGTTCCGCATCAGCGCCGTCTACGACCAGGCCCTCATCCTGATCGCGCTGCTCTTCGCAAGCTGCATGCTGCTACACGGAATGCTCCAGCGCCTGAGACCACCGGCCGAGCAGATCACCACCTACTACCTCTCGATCTCCGCCGGGGGCGCACTGGGCGGCCTTTTCGTCGGCCTGCTCGCACCCACCCTCTTCGACGATTATCACGAGATGCCGCTCGGATTGCTGTTCTCCTGGGTCGCGCTGGGTGTGCTGGGCTGGCGCCGGAGTGGGCGGTGTGGACACGCAACGGGCAAGCGCCTCATGTCCGCTGCCGCGGCGCTGAGCCTCGCGCTTCTCAGCGGCATTCACCTGGTCTACGAGGGGGAGCGAGGTATCGGCGAAGTGCTGTTTCAGCAGCGCAGCTTTTTCGGCGTGCTGCGGGTGCGCGAGCAACATCCGAGTGAGCCCCGACGCCACGTCAAGATCCTGATGAACGGCACGACCTATCACGGCCGCCAGCTCCAACACCCGATCGCGCGGCTCATGCCGGTGTCCTACTTCGGGCCCCTGACCGCGATCGGAATGACACTCTACGGCGGGCCCCTCAGCGCAGCGGGTCTCGAGCTGGAGGATGCCGCCCCGGGCCCCGGCCGGCGGATTGGGATCATCGGCGTCGGGGTGGGCGCCCTCGCAGGCTATGGCCGCAGCGGTGACCAGATCGTCTTCTACGAGATCGACCCCGAGGTAATTTCTGTCGCACTCGACTCGGGCCACTTCGACTACCTGGCAAAGAGTCAAGCGAAAATCGAGGTAGTACTTGGAGATGGGCGTCTTTCTCTCGAGAAAGAGTTGAAGGATTTGGGTTCGCGCCAGTTCGACGTACTGGTCATGGACGCCTTCAGCAGCGACGCAATTCCGGTCCACCTCCTGACCCGCGAAGCTTTCGGCGTCTACGTGCAACACCTTCGGAGCGGTGGGCTGCTCGCCGTGCAGGCCAGCAATCGGCACCTTCTCTTGTCGCCGCTCATCTCGCGCCTGGGCGCATCCGTAGGCCTGCACTCGCTGCAGGTCCAGAATCGAAACATCGCCGGTTATTCGTCCGGACAATCCAAGTGGGTACTGCTGAGCCGAGACGCGAGCGAGATCGAGAGGCTCGCAGAGAAGATTCGCGCGCGGATGCGTTACGCCGGCGTGAGCGAACCAGAAGTGATCCTCTTCCGCCCAAAGCAGGCCGACCTCGAAGCCGGCCCGCTCTGGACCGACGACTACAGCAACATCCTGAGCGTGCTGAAGCTCGGTCGCTAGCTGCGCGTTGGCCTTCGGCCAAAGCTTTTGCGGCGTCGCGCCACCCCATTCTTGGGCTGCGCTCCTGGCTGCGCGTTGGCCTTCGGCCAAAGCTTTTGCGGCGTCGCGCCACTCCATTCTGGGGCTGCGCTCCTGGCTGCGCGTTGGCCTTCGGCCAAAGCTTTTGCGGCGTCGCGCCACCCCATTCTGGGGCTGCGCTCCTGGCTGCGCCATGGCGCGGGTCTATTCGCGCTGCATCTGCTCCACCAGGCGCTGGATGAGCTTTGGATCGTCCGGCAGCAGCCCGGACGCGGAGAGCCTCGGGAGAAGCCTCGCCCAGCGGGCGTCCTGTCGCTGAGCTCGCGCGAGATAGGGGATGGCTTCCTCGACGCGACCGGCGTCGGCGAGCGTGACGCCGACCCAGAACGCGGCTTCACCGTTGGTGGCCCGGTCGGGCACGAGGTCGGTGGCTTCGCGGTATGCCTGCATGGCCTTGACCATGTTCCCATCGGTGAAGTGCCCGTCGCCCTCGTTCAGCCTGTTATAGGCGCGCTGCAACTGGACGAGCCGGCGCAGTTCGCCGACGGGGTCCGGGTGGTCCTCGACGCGCAGGTCGAAGATGCGGTCGTTCCAGGGGCGCCCCGTACTTTCGGCAGAGACGATGAGCAGCGCGGCGGACTGGCGCCCGCGGATGTCACCGCCCTCGCCTTCTGCGGCCTCCAACGCGGCGAGCAGGCGCTCGGCGAGGTCGCCCGGGGAGGATTCGTAGGCCTTCGCCATTGCGGGCCAGACGCTTTCGCGATCCATCAGATTGGCCTGGACCGAGTACTGATCGCCGAGCTGCTGGCCTTTCGCGTCGATCGCGCGGCTGCCTGTGTGGGCCGCCACGCGACCCTGCGCGTCGATCATCGCCACCTGGCGAACGGCCTCCCCCGCGTCGGTGGAGATCAGCGCCTGCAATGCCTCCGGCGCGCTGCGCCCCAACCGCATCAACTCCAGGCCGAGCGGCCCATAGGACGGCTCGATGAACGACTGCGTGGCGACGGCCCCGACTCCGGCCTCCGCCCAGGGCACCAGCGCGCCCACCGAGAACCAATGCGACTGCACGGCCACCCCCAGCCGCCCCGTCGTCGAATCCCGCGCCACGATCGAGTACGTGGCCACCGGCCGAAGCCGACTCGCAGAGAACGCTTCGCGAGGCGCTTTCGAGCCATTCGAGTTGGAATTGGTCGCGCAACCGGCGAGTGCCACCGCGACGTACACAACCAGCGATGCAACGTGCTTTTTCACGGAACCACCTCCTGCCGCCCATGCGGCAATCCGCCACAAACCCATCGGTGAATATCACCCGTCAGGCGTTTCACGGCTGTTTGTCTCGCCGCGATTTCACCGCGTAGTCCTTCTTGACGACCCGGTGCGCGATCGCACCGACGAGAATCATCGCGGCGCCGTAGGCGATGGCCAGCAGGAGTTCACCGCTCATGTTCACCACTCGCGGTTTCCGACACCGCCGGCTCGGACGCTGAAGCGTCTCGGCCCGCCGCGTATGGACGGGCGTAGAAAACAATCATTGCCGCGATCGTCAGCACGCCGGTCACCATCAACCCCCTGACCAAGCGCAGGGTCTGGCTCAGCTTGCGCTCATCGATTTCTTCGCTCGGAACCCGGTGAATCATCGCACGGTAGGCGCGCTCGGCCTCTGTGACGCGGCCCATTTTCGAGACAATCAGGATCGTCGCGATGCTCAACGAAAGCCCGATCACGAACGGATCCAAGAAGACCGGAAGCGCGATGATCTCGAAGACCGACAACAGCTTCGCGATGGCGTTGCCCAGGAAGCCCGCGACGATGCCCCAAAAAGCACCTGCAGCGGTAATCCGATCGCTCCACACGCTGAAGAACGCAAGGGGCCCCCACGACGACGCGAACAACGTACCCGCGAAATACGTAGTCTGGAGGATTGCGGGCGGCAGAATGAAAGCCAGCCCCAGAATCACCACCCCCACCAGGAGCATCGTGTATCGACTGATGCGCAGATGCTTGCGGTCGTCCTGGGTGTGGTGCGGAAAGATGTCGTGGCTCGCGCTGAACGAGACCAGCGACAAGAACGTCGACGCGGAAGACAGCGCAGCTGCCATGATGCCGGTCATCAACAGGACCCCTGGCAGCGTCGGCATCAGGTTGAGTGCAGCCCACGTCATCACCTTCACAGCGGGCTCGATATTGGGATTGACGAGGTTGATCGCCGCGGAACCAAAAACCAACGCGATATAGAGAATCAGGATCGCAGCGGTCGCGATACACGCCGATCGAATCACGGTGTGCTCGTCTCTCGCCATCAGATAGCGGCTTGATTGCCACGGGCTGACTGCGACCACGAGCCCCCACGACAGCCCCATCAGCAGGGCCCACGTGAGCCCATCGATCGGCGCTCTCCATTGCGACCCCGGCCCCGTGTAACCGTGCCATGCGATGAGACCAGGCTTCGGCTCGAAAGTCGCGAGCGATTCCATCGCCACGAACCAACCACCCGCGCTGTCGATGATGTAATACAGGGAGACGAAGGCGACCACCGTGAACAGCAAAAACATGATGGTGTCGGTGATGATCACGCCCCTCGAGCCCGAGTAGAGCGTGAACGACGTATACCCCGCCCAGATCACGAACAACGAGGCTGCACGCGGGACCTCTGTCACTTCCGAGACGATCAGTAACGCGCCCTGAGTCACGGCCAGCAGGTAGGCCGAAAGCCCGACAATGATCGTCAAACCAGCCGCGATCTGAACGCGGTCGCCCTGGCTTTCGAACCGCCTACCAAAAAACTCGGCGACGGTGAGGGCTTTACTCCGCCGGAGAAAGCGGCCGAAAAACAGAGCACCGAGCACATAACCCATGCCGTTGACCGACGTCAGGATCAATATCTGCGGCCCATGACCTTGATAGGAAAACCCGGTTTCGGCGAGGAACGCGTTGGTGCTCAAGAAGCTCGCAACCAGGGTTCCGACGATGAGAAGCGTCGGCGCGTTTCTCCCCGCGACGAAAAAATCGTCCACGTGCTTGACCTTGCGGCCCGCGTAGCTGCCAACGACCAGGTAGATCAGGATGCTGATCAGGATGCCGATCGCGTAGGCGTTCAACGCCCCCCCCCTGTCTCCGTGACGGCCTCATGATAGGAGAACTCCGTCTCAGCCCGCACAGCGCCCACCGCGCCAAGCCGGATCCCCGCGAAGGCGGCTCACTGGACTCGCCGCCCCGATCGGGATATGAATTCGCCGTTTATGCGGCTCCACCAGGCATATCCAACGCCACGAGGCACTTTCCAGCTCCACGAGACACCTTCCATTGAACAGGATGAAGCCGATGAACCCCACGACGAGTCGATTGCTGGCAATCGCATTTTCATGGCTGCTCTCACCGGCCGCGGCCTGGTCGCAAGCGCCGTACACGGTCGAGCCCGGCTCGATCGAAGCCATCGCGCAGGAGACCTCGGACCCGCGCTTCTCGAGCGCCTGGGTCGCCTCAATTCCAGAATCGCCAGACGTCCCCTCCCCGACAGATTTCCTCGGCCACATCGCGGGCGCGGCGGACGAGCTCCCCAACAGCTCGACCATCTACGCCTATCTACGTGAACTGGCTCGGACCTCCGAGCGGGTGAACGTCGAGGTCATCGGGCAGACCGAGGAAGGGCGCGAAATCCTGCTCCTGGCGATCGCGGACGAAGCGGGGATGCGCGCCCTGCCAAACCTCAAGGCGGCGACGGCGAGGTTCGCGGATCCGCGCTTGACGACGCCGGCCCAGTTGGAGGAAATGCTCCCTCAGGCCAGACCCTTCTACTACTTCAACGGAGCGGTCCACGCCGACGAAACCGGCGCGCCGGACATGTTGATGGAACTCGCCTACCGCCTCGCCGTTTCCGAAGATCCCATGATCCAGCGAATTCGCAAGCAGCTGGTGGTGCTCATCAACCCCGTCGCCAATCCGGATGGCCGCGACAAGATGTCGGACTGGTTCTACCGCTTTCACCGGGGCAAGACCGACTACGACGCGCTGGCCCGCCAGTCGCCCCCCTACTGGGGTAAATATGTTTTCGTGGATGCGAACCGCGATGCGCATCAACTCGACTTTGCGACCACGCAGGCGGTCGCCAAGATGTTCTTCGACTATCACCCGACGGTGATTCACGACCTGCACGAGGCGATCCCCCTGCTCCAGACCTGGAACGGCACGGGCCCCTACAATCCGCATCTCGACCCCATCGTCTACGCTGAATTTCTCGAGATGAGCTTCCACGAAATGTCCGTACTCAGCGCGCACGGGATGCCGGGCGTCTGGACCTGGGATTTCGGCGAGGGTTTCGGCCACCACTACACCGATTCGATCGCGATGAATCACAACGCGATCGGCCGCGGCTACGAGACTTTCGGCAACGCGGTTCCGCTGCGGGTCACGCGGAAGCTCAGCAGTTCGGATCTATCGCGAAAGTGGTTCCGGCCCATTCCGCCTCCCGACCGGGAGTTCACCTGGTCGCACCGGGACAACGTCAACTACTCGCAGAGCGGGAGCCTCGCGGCGCTCGATTACAGCGCGGGCCAGGCCAAACAGCTGCTGCGCAACTTCTACCAGAAGGGCTACAACTCGTGGACCCGCGGAAAATCCGGCGATCCCTACGCCTATGTGATCCCCGCCGAGCAGGGTGACCGACTGCGGGTCGCCAGCATGGTCAATCGCCTGCTCGACCAGCACATCGAGGTCGGCCGCGCGCGCAGGAAGTTCGCAATCGGCGATGAGAGCTTTGCCGCTGGGGATTTCGTCGTTCTGCTCGACCAACCGTATCGAAATTACGCGGTGGATCTGCTTCAAGCGCAGGAATTTCCGGCCGACGCCGAACACGAACCCTACGACGACATCTCGTGGGCGCTGCCCGTGCACTACGGCGTGCGAACCGTCCGGGTGGACGGCTCGGCGATTCTCAAGGTATCGGTAAGAATGCTCAGCGAGCGCGTGAAACCCGGGGGAACCGCCGCGCCTGCCGCAAGGGTGTTCCTGCTCGCGGACACCGGTCAGGAGTCGTTGCTCGCCGCGCGCTACCGGCTCGCGAATTTCGAGATTCAGATCGCGGAGCGCGCTTTTGAGGTGGGCCGCCGTGATTACCCAGCGGGTAGCTGGGTGGTCGAGGACCAGCCGGGACTGGCAGATGCGCTGAGAGCGGTTTCAGACGAGCTCGCGCTCGACTTCGACGCGGCGCGAAGCGCACCCGACGTTGCGCTCCACAGCGCCCCCCTCCCGCGACTCGGCGTCTGGGTGCCCTGGGCGGATACCGACATGATCGGCTGGATCCGCTACAGCTTCGATCGGCAGCGCATCCCCTACACTTACCTGCGCGACGAAGAAATTCGCGCCGGAGACCTCAAGCAAGCGGTCGACGTGATCGTCTACGGAAGCGTGCTGCTCGACCTGCAGGGGCAGATCCACGGCATCGAGGCGAAGCACGGGCCGATGCCCTTCAACCGCACCGCCGACTACCCAAGCCTCGGCTCGCCCGCCGCGTCCGATGACATCACGGGCGGCATCGGCTGGCGGGGACTCGCCAACCTCGAAGCGTTCGCGCGCGATGGCGGCGTCTTGATCACGCTGGGTAGCGGATCCACGCTGGTGCTCGAAAGCGGCCTGGTCCGCAACGTCCAGCGAGCCGATCTCCCCGGCGTGACCACGCCCGGCGCCCACCTGCGCACGTCCTTCCTGCAGCCCGAGCATCCGATCGCCTACGGATACCAGGCCGAGAGCTACGCGTTTCGTTCCCCCTACTCGTTCTACGACCCACCGCGCCGCTGGCTCACGATGTCGTATTGCACGTCGTGTCTGGCCGGACCCATCGATCTGCGCAATCTCGTGATGCAGTGGGGCACCCTGCCCTTTGACGCGGGAGACGACCCCGCAGTCGCCAGCGCGCCGCCCATCCTCATCAGCGGCGGCGGCAAGAATCAGCGCGCCCTCGAGGGACGCCCCGCCATCCTCGACGTGCCGCTCGGCGACGGCAATGTGCTCGTCTTCAACTTCAACCCGATGCACCGGGACATGAATCACGCGGACAGCCGCTATCTCTACAACGGCATCCTGAACTGGCAGCACATCACTTCGCGAAATTCA
>SDBV01014286.1_pt1 | contig 10019 bp, 8 predicted proteins | sample 2277081 | NCBI WGS metagenome assembly SDBV01 (sample SAMN10402039, study PRJNA504765) | marine sediment metagenome | isolation source: marine sediment core GS10_PC15, 223 cmbsf | place: Arctic Ocean: Southern Knipovich Ridge | collected 2010 | reverse complement strand
GAGATAAAGTAACCGCTGAAGTGATAAGGAAATATATAAAGTACCATCGTGAACAAGAGAAAACTCCGAATCAGTTAGATTTGTTTGACTGATGCCCCGCCTTGTAGGCGGGGAGCTTCACTAAATATATAATCAAAATACCGATTATGTCCACTCATATTTAAATATATTTATTTGCCGGCTTTTTCTTAAAAAATCAAAAATTATAGTTACTATGAATGTAATATTACTTAAGTAATATATGTTTTTGTGGAAACTTGCATAATAAAAATATTTTAGTAATGACGGCTTTTGGTCTTGTTTTGAGCTTGACTTGGAAAATAATATAAATTATATTATTAAATCTATAGATAATCATAATTTTAAAATAGAATCGGGAGAAATATTTATGAAAGAAGGCATACATCCTAAATATAAAGAAAGCACAATAACCTGCATTTGCGGCAATATTACCAAAACAATGTCAACAAAGGGTGACTTACATGTGGAAATCTGCTCCGCCTGTCATCCTTTTTATACCGGGAAGCAAAAGATTGTAGATACCGCAGGCCGTGTAGAGCGTTTCCGCAGGAAATATGGCCTCAAAGAAGAAACCGAGACCGAGACCGGAACCGAGACCGTAGCTGTAGCCGAGACCGTAGCTGAGGCCGAAACCGAAACTGTGGCCGAGACCGTAGCTGAAGCCAAAACCGAAACTGTGGCCGAAACCGAAAATTAGATTATTTATTTTTGAAATTTTTTATAAGGCCTTTCCTGATTTCATGGATTGGCCTTATTTATTGCTATCAGGTTATTTTAAATGGATATACAACAAGTCAGAAAGTTGATTTGTTAATAAATTAAAGAAAAAAATGTCGATTAATAAACACATAAAAAACAGTGTGCCGGAAAAAGAAGATTCATCATCTAAAGATATGAATGTCGGGGGACAGGCGGTGATCGAGGGTGTTATGATGCGCTCTTCGGGAGTCATCGCAACCGCGGTGAGATTGCCGGACGGTTCCATAGAGATTAATAAAAAACCGTTTGTTTCATTTATTAACCGTCATAAATATCTTAACATACCGGTGCTGAGGGGCGCAATAAATTTTTTTGAAATGCTTATCATCGGTCTCGAAACGCTTAACTGGTCTGCCGATGTGCAGATGCGTTATGAGGACAAAAAGGAAGGTAAAAAATCTTCGGGCAATTATAATTTAATGAACAATCTCATGCTTGCCGGCTCGCTGATTCTGGCATTAATAATTGTTATTGCAGTATTTTTCACACTCCCGATTTATGCCGCATCTCTGCTCGGCCTTTCAAAGGGAGCACTGACTTTTAACCTTGTTGCCGGAAGCATACGGTTGCTGCTGTTTCTGCTTTACATCTTACTGATTTCCAAAATGCCTGATGTGAAACGTGTTTTTAGCTACCATGGAGCCGAACACATGAGCATTTTCGCCCATGAGTCCTCAGAAACACTCGATGTGGAAAACGCTAGAAATAAAAGCAGATTTCACCCGAGATGCGGTACATCGTTCATTCTCATTGTGGCACTGTTCAGTATGTTTTTCTTCGGTATATCCGATTCACTGTTCCCGCTTGTTTTCGGCCATATGCAGAGTTTGCCGGAACGTCTCGCCACACATCTTTCACTTTTGCCGATCATTGCCGGATTATCATATGAAATTCTGAAACTGTCCGGCAAATTCCGCTCGAACCGATTTGTGAAAAATCTTATTCTTCCGGGGCTCTGGCTGCAGAGATTTACAACCGGTCAGCCGGATGATGAAATGCTTGAAGTCGCTTTGTGCGCATTAAAAGTCGCTCTTGAAATTGAGGAGGCATAAAATTGAGTACCGGTATCTGTGAAAATATGGAGAAAATTTTAATTCGGTTCGGGGAACTTGGGGAGCAGCTGTCATCCGCGGAAGTGCTTTCAAATCCGACTCTCCTTTCAAAAATAGCGAAAGAGCGTTCCGACATAGAACCAAAAGTGAATACTTATGAAAAATTCAGACAGCTGACAGCCCAGCTCGAAGATGCACGTTCGTTAATAAAAGAAGAGACAGACCAGGAAATGGTAGAGCTCGCAAATTCGGAAGCGGGATCTCTTGCACAGGAAATAAAAGAGCTCGAAGAAAAAATGAAGGTCATGATTCTGCCCGCCGATCCCTTGGACGGGAAAAATATCATAATGGAAATAAGGGCAGGAACAGGCGGCGAAGAGGCATCGCTGTTTGCGGGAGAACTCTACCGCATGTACGTTCACTATGCAGATTTAAAGGGCTGGAAAACAGAGGTTCTTTCCTCATCCACATCGGAAGTCGGTGGATTTAAAGAAATCATTTTTTCAATATCCGGTGCGGATGTCTATTCACACCTCAAGTATGAAAGCGGTGTACACAGAGTCCAGCGTGTGCCAGTTACCGAGTCATCGGGACGTATCCATACTTCCGCAGCTTCTGTTGTTGTTATGCCGGAAGCAAAGGATATTAATATTGAGATTAGTCCCAACGACATGAAAGTCGATGTGTATCGTTCTACCGGTCCGGGCGGTCAGAGTGTCAATACTACCGATTCGGCTGTTCGTATAACTCACATTCCATCCGGAATCGTTGTGTCATGCCAGGATGAAAAAAGCCAGCTCAAAAACAAAAACAAGGCAATGAAAGTTCTGAGAGCCCGCCTCTTCGACAAAGCTTATTCCGAACAGCGTGACTCGAGAAGTGCTAAAAGAAAATCCATGGTCGGGTCGGGAGACAGATCGGAAAAAATCAAAACTTACAATTTCCCTCAAAACAGGGTTACCGACCATCGAATCAATTTAACGATTCACAAACTCGATAGCATTCTTGCCGGCAATCTCGAAAAGTTGATCGAGGCCATTAGAATCGAGGATCAGAAAAAAGCCCTGGAAGAGCAGACAAAAGATCTGGCTGTAAAAAAGTGAATAATATAATACCATGCGTATCATTGACTTAATTAATACCGCATCGGAACATTTGAAGAATAAGGGATTCGATAATTCAAGGCTCGAGGTCGAACGTATGCTCGGCAGTGTGCTCGGCATTTCACGGATTGATCTCTATATGGAATTTGAAAGGCTGCTTACAGCACAAGAGACAGATAATTTCCGTTCTTTGTATAAACGCCGTCTGTCGCATGAACCTCTCCAGCATCTCATCGGAAATACTGATTTCAGGGAGATAAATGTAAAAACAGACCGTCGGGCGCTCATACCGAGGTCGGAAACCGAACTGCTCGTCGAGACTGCCCTGGAATTCCTGAAAAAATGTGATGCCCCGTTTGTGGCGGATATCGGAACCGGAAGCGGGGTTATAGCGCTCAGTGTTGCTTTAGAGATCCCGAAATCACGTGTTGTAGCAGTGGACATTTCCGATGAGGCGCTTATGCTTGCCGGAGAAAATGCCCGTATACTTGGGCTAGAAGAGCATATAACTTTCATATCGGGTAACATGCTCGAGGGGCTGAAAGGGCACGGACAGTTCGATGCCATTATTTCCAACCCTCCTTATGTGAAATCTGAAAACATCAGGACGCTTCAGCCCGAGGTAAGAGATTTCGACCCGCATATTGCGCTCGACGGCGGCGTTGACGGCCTCAGGTTTTTTAGCATCATTGCCGAGGGCGCCCCGGAATATTTAAAATCCGGCGGCTTGCTTATTATGGAATGCGGGGAGGATCTGGCACATAAAATCCGGGAAATATTGGATGATACCTGTTGTTATTCGAAATTTGAAATAATAATAGATTTTACCGGTAAAGACAGGATTGTCAAGGCGGTAAAGAGATGAAATGTTTTATTATTAATTTACGGAAAAAAATATAACAATTTAGTTAGCCAGGATTAATCTCAGGATTAATCTCAGGATTAGTCTATAGTAAGCAATAGAAGAATTAACTCACCCGTGTGAGTTAAAAAATACAAATTATAAGGTCCGGAGAATATGAGAGTTTATTCGCTTACAAGAGAAGATAAGGATTTCCTCGGTTTCGAGGATGAAGGTACTGTTATTGACCTGACACAAGCGCTTTCTTTTCATGAGATTACAGTGAATAATAATATTCCGCAGTCATTCAGGTATATTGAAGAATTGATATGGGATAATAAAATTTCACTCGATTTTATCGGCAATGTGATGTCGGTTCTTGAAAAATACGGCATAAAAAAAGATTTTGCCGTAAATGGCAGCTATAGTATAAACGCGCCTTTGTACCCCGGAAAGATAATCGCTCTGGGCAATAACTACCATGAACACATCAAGGAAATGAATCATTCTGTCCCTGAAAGTCCAATTCTTTTCGGCAAATGGTCATCCATTGTAATAGGTAATCGGGATTCGATAGTTAAACCCTCCGGGATAGGCCGCATGGATTATGAGGCGGAACTCGCAGTTATCATCGGTAAAAGAGCTCAGAATGTGAAGGCTGAAAATGCTATGGAACTTATAGCCGGTTATACCTGTTTAAACGATGTAACCGCCCGTGACATCCAGAAGGAAGATCTTTCGGCTTCGCTGCCCTGGATGCGATCGAAGAACTTTGATACTTTTGCTCCAATGGGCCCCTGCGTGCTTCTGGCAAAAGCCGTAAAGGAACCGGTTTCAATCGGTGTTCAAAGCAGGGTGAACGGCGAACTCAGACAGGATGGAAACACGAGAGATTTTATATTTGATATTCCGACTGTAATAGAGTATATATCAGGCATATTAACACTCGAACCGGGGGATGTCATATCTACCGGGACACCGGTCGGTGTCGGGCCGATAGAACCGGGCGACGAGGTTGAAATAACTTGTGAGGGTATAGGAAATCTTATTAATCCCGTTATCTCATCGGGATAACAGTATTATTATAGAAATGCTGTGTGTAAGTACAATAATATTTAAATTAAGAAAGTTTTCATCAGTCAGCGTTCAGCTTATGATTTATTGAGAATGTTCTTTTAAAGTTAGCTTGAAACTGATTAATAAGTTTATCGCATAATGATTAAACCGATAATAGGATTTTGAGGGCGGTGAAAAAGTCCTTTTTCACACACCCCGGAATGAAATGTATGACGGGTGTTGCTGTCAAGAGCATGTAAATCAGTACTTCGCACCGATCCTTGACAGCTTACATACAAAGACCGATAGTTTTTCACAGGACTTTTATTGTTAATTCGGAGGTTTCAATGGACAGCAAGAAACAGAGAAAAATATTACTCTTGAACATGGTTCTGGCAGCGTTAATTATCTGTGTCGTATTATTTGTTGTAGAATCAACAGCGGATTACAATGATATTGGCAAAGGTATTGATCTTTTCAGTCAAGTTTACCAACATGTTCTGAATAATTATGTGGAAGAAAAGACTCCAACCGAGATTTCGAAAGATGCTATCAACGGTATCCTCGGATCGCTGGACCCTTATTCATCTTTCATTGATAAAAGCGCTTTCGGGCAGTTCATGCAAGACACCAAGGGTGAATTCGGCGGGCTTGGCATTGAAATCTCGACACCGGGTGATTATCCGCAGATAATGTCATATCCTTTCGAGGACACCCCGGCGGAGAGGATAGGCTTGAGAGCCGGTGATTTAATTGTTGACATAGAGGGGAAAAGCACCTATAAAATGCCTCTTTCCGAGGTTGTGGGCATACTCCGCGGGAAAGTCGGCACCAATGTAACAATTAAAATTAGACGGGGCGGACAAAAAGAACTTATCGAGCACACTATTACCCGCGGTAAAATACCACTGCACAGCGTAACGTTTGCCGGTGAAATAGCGCCGGGAATCGGTTATATCAAGCTGCGGGGTTTTAACCAGAACGCATCGCAGGAAATGGATGAGGCGATACAAAAACTTCAGGAAAAGAATGTCGGTAGCGTAATACTCGATCTGAGAGGAAACCCGGGAGGTCTTCTCGAATCCGCTCATCAGGTTTCAAATAAATTCCTGGCAAAAGATAAATTGATCGTTTTCACGATGGATCGTTCTAATAACAAAATTGAATACCGTGCCAAAGCTCCTGCTAAATTACCGGCCAAACCGCTCGTAGTGCTTATTGACAGGGCAAGCGCCTCCGCTTCTGAAATCGTAGCGGGAGCGATACAGGATCACGACAGGGGAGTATTGATAGGCGAGACAACATTCGGTAAAGGGCTGGTCCAGACCGTGTATTACGATCTACCTGATGGCAATGGCCTGAAATTAACCACATCCCTTTACTATACGCCATCTCACCGCTGTATAAACAAGGACCGCAGTGCAGATGAAATGTTCGAAGATCCTGAATTGATGGAGCATTCGGAGAAAGCGCCTAAAGATACTCTGAATAAAAAATATACACTCAATAGTGAACGTGTTGTCTACGGCGGTGGCGGGATAACACCGGATATAATCATTAGATACAAAAGAGTCGGAAACATAGTAAGCCAGTTGATTTACCAGAACTCTTTCTTTAATTTTTCGGTAATATACGCGGCAGAAAATGATCTCGACATAGATTTTTCTGTTACGGATGAAATGGTCGAAGAGTTTAAAACATACATCGACGATGAGGATGTATTCGAATACTCGATTCCGGGTAAATCATATTTTGAAAGTTTCAAAAAGAGCGTGTCACGTGAGGAATATAACGGCGATGTAATTACCATAATCGATGAGCTTGAAAAAGCTCTTATTGATAAACGTATTGAAGATTTCGAGGCAAACGTGGAAGTCATAAAACGTAACCTGAAACGTGAAATATCCGCTGCAAAATTCGGCTCTTCCCTGAGGACTATTGCTTCGAAAGACTGGGATATACAGCTTCAAAAGGCCATCGAAGTACTTAAGAATCCCGAACTCTACAATTCGATTCTGGCGCCCGGCGCTGAAACAGGAATAGAGCATTAATACGGCTGGGGGCTTTACATGTCATTACATATGATACCGGCGCTTTTATTTACAGGAGCGCTTGCCGGACTGCTTGCGGGTTTTCTCGGTATCGGCGGAGGAGCAGTGCTTACTCCGCTGTGTCTGGTGATTTATCCTTCACTCGGTATAGAACAAGATGACCTGATAAAGATCATTTTCGGCACCAATATGTTTCTTGTAATGGTTTTTTCCATTTCAGCGGTATTGAAACATCACAGCAACAACAACATTAAATGGCGGACAGTCCTGTGGCTGGGACCTCTTGCGATTATCGGATCGTTTTTCGGCGCATGGTGTGCTTCTGTTACCGATCCGATAAATTTAAAGAGAGCTTTTGCTATTGTTCTCGTTATTTCTTCATTACTGATAATTTCTAAGGGTTCGACAAAACCTCTGAGCCCGGAAAATCCCGGCAAGCCGATTTTACCCATGAAAATACTTCCGATTCTCGGTTTAATCACCGGGGCGATAGGAAGCCTCCTCGGAATAGGCGGCGGAGTGATAATGATTACCACTCTTATAATTCTCTTTAAATTTCCCATTTCGAAGGTAGCGGGGACATCAAGTTCGGTAATTATTTTTATCGGGCTGGCGGGAACAGTCAGTTACATGTATTATGGGCAGGGGAAGGTGGATTTACCCGGATGGTCCGCAGGTTATGTATGGTGGTCTGCAGCTATTCCCCTTATGATCGGCGGCGTTCCCATGGCACAGGTGGGCGCATGGTTGAATTCAAAGACGCATACTAAACTTTTAAAGAGATTATTTGGCATTGTGCTCTTCATTATTGCAGTAAAAATGTTTTTCTGAATTCGATTTTAAGAAGGTTATTCATAAGCTAATACTGCGGCGATTAAAAACCATACATCAATGTTTGGTAAAGATAAGACCCCCCTGCCTTCGGCATCCCCCCTGATAGGAGGGAATCAAAAGGGGGTAAAACTGATGAAGCATACAACTAATTATTATAAAGAGATTTATAAAATATTATTGAATATTCGGTAATAAAAATAATAATCTTATATTTATCCTGTAATCCTGTCAAAAACATTTTGCAGAAATCCATCAAGTTTCAAAAAATTTGAGGGAAATTGCCTGATAATAAAACACATAACTTAAAACTTTTCATTGATTTTGACGGTACAATCACAACCCGTGATGTCGGTGACGGGATTTTTACCAGGTTCCTCAGGGATAATCTTGTTGATGATGGATGGTTTGAAAAAAATATTGAGGATTGGAAATCCGGAATAATATCTTCCCATGAATGCCTGACATCTCAGTGTGAACGTACGGTCGTAACCGAAAAAGAATTTCAGGACGAACTGGAGAAATACATTTTAACTCCCGGTTTTTCCGAAACGGTATCATACTGCAGGGATAAAGGTATCCCGGTGATGATACTTTCGGACGGTCTTGACTATTATATTGAATACATCCTGAAGAAATACGGATTTGAAGATATTCCGTTCCGGTCCAATCACATTTATTTCAAAGACGGGGTTCTCGGGGTTGAATTCCCTTATATGGAAAAAGGGTGCGGAAAGTGCGGTAACTGTAAACGCTGGCATATTGACACACTCCGTAAGGAGGGAGATTTTATTATTTATGTCGGTGACGGTTACTCGGACAGGTATGCCATAAAGAGCACGGATGTTGTTTTTGCAAAGAGCGATCTTGCAGTATACTGCAGCGAAAACAATCATGAATACATTCCATTTGATGATTTCTATACAATATTAAAACAACTGGAAAAATATGAATGAGTAAAAGATTTGAAGTACAGTTTCAGCCCGACGGCTTAAGGATTTCTATCGAATCCGGAACACTCATCTCGGATGCGATGAAAGCTGCCGGTATAAAAATTCAACTGCCCTGCGGCGGCATTGGAAAATGCGGCAAATGTGCGGTAGAAATTCATCCCGACGTACCGGAACCCGGGGGGTTCGACCGCAAGCATTTAACAGAAGATGAGATTGACCGCGGCATGCGGCTTTCCTGCCAGACAAAAGTTGACCGTGATATGAGCATCCTTGTCAGCCCGAATATAAGGGTGATGGATGGAAAGATACTCATCGACGGTATTGACCGGGTGTTCGATATGTCACCGTTCATTTCCAAGACTTATACCGAACTGCCGGAACCCTCATTAGAGGACCAGGCTGCCGATTTATTCCGTATAAAGCGCGCCCTGAATTTACCTGCTGAAAAATGTTCGGATTTCGACTTCGGCTTGTTAAGAGAGTTACCGTCTTTAATCCGCGAGACCGATTATAAGATCACGGCTGTAACCGCCGACAACCGTGTGATAGATATCGAGCCCGGCAACACAACCGATAAACTCTACGGCATAGCATTCGACATCGGCACCACTACCGTAGTAGGGACTATTATGGATCTCCTTACGGGCAGTGAGCTTTCATATTCATCCCGCCTCAATGCCCAGGTGGTTTACGGCGAGGATACCATTTCACGTATCCAGCATGTCATTGAGAATCACAGCGGCCGTGACGATATGAAAGAAAAAATAAGGGGGGTCGTTAACGAAATCATTCATGAAGCCGCATCAAAAGCGGGCATAAGTACCGATGACCTGTATGAAGCGGTTTTTGTCGGCAATACTACCATGTCGCATTTATTTCTCGGGCTTAATCCCGAAGGGCTCTCGAAGATTCCTTTTGTGCCGGTAACAAATTCTGCCGTTAATCTCAAAGCGGCTGAAGCGGGTATCGATATAAATCCCCGCGGGAACATTTTTTTCATGCCGAACATCGCAGGTTTTGTGGGCTCGGACACAGTCGGAGTCATGCTCGCCTGCAATTACCTGGAACCGGGGCCGGTGCAGCTTATAGTGGATGTGGGTACGAACGGCGAACTCGCTTTGAAGCGTGACAGCTCGCTGACAGTATGTTCCACTGCGGCAGGCCCAGCATTAGAGGGCGCACAGCTAAACTGCGGCATGAGGGCGGCCAACGGCGCTGTCGAGCATGTGAGAATTACACCGGAAGCGCTCGAATATGATGTTATCGGGGACACGGCTCCGATAGGTTTATGCGGCTCGGGCATCATCGATATTATGGCTGAACTTCTCGAAGCAGGCATCATTGACTGTAAC
>SDBV01014285.1_pt1 | contig 10019 bp, 9 predicted proteins | sample 2277081 | NCBI WGS metagenome assembly SDBV01 (sample SAMN10402039, study PRJNA504765) | marine sediment metagenome | isolation source: marine sediment core GS10_PC15, 223 cmbsf | place: Arctic Ocean: Southern Knipovich Ridge | collected 2010 | reverse complement strand
GGAAACATAGAAAAAGCAGCATTGATTGTTTCTATCACATTCTTTATATAGTTTATGTTAAAATTAAGAGGCAAATTTAAACCACAAAGTTATGGTTATTTAAAAGATGGAAAAATTCATTCAAGATATAAAAAGATATATTCAATACCACATTTATTTACTAGGACAGGTAACTTTACAGAAAAACAGGTTGTTTTTTATGTTATTCTAATAGAACTATTCTTTTCTAGTTTGATATGGCTATTATAACTGCGAAAACTTAATAAATGTTTTTTATAAGAAAGAGTGACATGAAAGTTGTTGTAATGATTCCAGCCTATAATGAAGAATTGACTATTGGGGATGTTATCAGATCAATACCGAAAAACCTTGCTGACGAAGTGGAAGTATTGGTTATTGATGATGGAAGTAAGGACAAAACTGTTAAAGTAGCAAGAGAGGCTAATGCCGATAAAATAATTTCTCATAATACGAATAAAGGTCTTGGTATTGCTTTTAAAACCGGTATAAATGTTGCTCTTAAAATGGGTGCAGATATAATTGTAAATATTGATGCTGATGGTCAATTTAATCCAAATGATATCCCAAAACTAATACAACCCATAATAGACAAAAAAGCAGATATGGTTACTTGTTCTAGATTCCTAAATAAAAAACTTATCCCAAAAATGCCTTGGATTAAAAAGTTTGGTAATAAATTATTCACCAAATTAATAAATATAATAGCAAAAAAAAGATATACTGATACACAATGTGGCTTTCGCGCTTATTCAAAAAAAGTAGCTTTAAGTATGACCCTTTTTGGAACATACACTTATACCCAGGAAGTTTTTATAGATTTAATTAGTAAAGGATTTAAAATTATTGAGATACCCTGCGAAGTTAAAGGGCAGAGAAAAGGGAAGTCTAAATTAGTAAAAAATGTATTTTCTTATGGTGTTAAAGTACTTTTAATAATCTTAAGGAGTATGCGTGATTACCAACCACTAAAATTTTTTGGTTCTATTGGTTTAATAGTTTTTTTAATTGGTTTTATAAGCAGTTTAACTTTGTTTATAAGGTGGTTAATTATACACCAGATATCACCTTATATGTCTTTGATTTATATTAATATAATATTACTTATTCTTGGTTTTTTATTGATTATCCTTGCTTTATTAGCAGATATGTTTGACAGGCAAAGAAAATTACAAGAAGAGATTCTTTATAGATTAAAAAAATGAATATATTACTCATTACCTGGAATTTTCCACCAAGAATCGGGGGTGCAGAAAATTTAATGTTTAATTTGTATGAGGAATTAAAAAAAGACAATACTATCTTTTTAATAACGCCCAAAAAAAAATCTTTGCTCTTTTTCTTATTTTCATCTTTTTTTAAATCTTTAAGAATATTAGCCAAAAACGATATAGATATTATATTTTCAGGAAGTGCTTTAAGTTCTCCAATTGCGGTGTTCTTAACAAAATTCTTTAGGAAAAAAACAATAACAAATACTTACGGATTAGATATAATTCACCCAAATAAAATTTATCAAGCAATAATACCTTATTTTTTATCAAAAATAGATCATATTGTTACAATAAGTGAAGTTTCTAAGAAAGAGCTTCTAAAAAGAAATATAAAACAAGAAAAAATAAAAATAAATCATCCGGGGGTTAATTTCAACGAATTCCAAATTAATACATCTATTTCCGAATTAAAAAAGAAGTATAATTTACATAATAAAAAAATATTATTGAGTGTTGGTCGTTTAGCTAAACGAAAAGGCATATTTGAATTCATTTCAAGAAGTTTGCCTTTAATCATTAAAGAATTCCCAGAAGTTATTTATATTGTAATCGGAGGTAATCCTAAAAAATCTTTAATCCATAAAGGGGATCTTCTAGGCAGGATTAAGAAAGAGATTAAGATTAAGAACCTACAAAATAATGTAAAATTATTGGGAGAAGTTGATAAGGAAACACTTATCAATTATTATAATGCCTCTGATATATTGATTTTGCCAGTAATCCCGTTAAAAGAAGATATGGAGGGTTTTGGGATGGTCTTTATAGAAGCGGGAGCTTGTGGAAAACCTGTAATTGGAACAAATACCGGGGGAATTCCAGATGCAGTTGATAAAAAATCCGGTATTTTAATAGAACCAACAACTGATTTTCATAAAAATCTTGCTAAATCCATAATTCATTTATTAAGAAACCCCATCTTAATGAAGAAAATGGGGGAGTATGGTAAAAAAAGAGTAAAAGAAAATTTTGATTGGCCCATAATAGCTAAAAAATATAATAAAATTTTTAAAAATGCAAAATAAGGAATTTTACGAATTATGGCATAAAAAGAATGAAAAATATGAGATTGATAAAATAAAACAAAATAATCGTATTTCAGTTATTAAAAAACTTCTTCCCCAAAATTTTAATAAAATTCTTTTTATTGGCTGCGGTAAGGGAGATGAATTAAGAATTTCAAAACCGGGTGTAGCTCTTGATATTTCTTTTACGGCGGTTAAAATGGCTAAAGAAAAAAACCCAGAATTTAAGTTTATTGTAGCCGATGCTTATAAACTTCCCTTTAAAGAAAATTCTTTTGATTTGATTATATGCAGTGAAATTTTAGAGCATATTAAAAATCCTGATAAGGTTATACCAGAAATTAGAAGAATTTTAAAAGGAACGTTCATAGCAACTGTTCCAAACTGGTTCAGTTTTTATGGTCTATTTAGGAGATTAGCCGAGATTGTTCTGAGAAAAGAAGTTACTGCAGCAGATCAACCAATAGACAATTGGTTTACTCCAAAAAGTTTTAAAAATTTATTACAACCCCATTTTAGTATAATCTCTAGTCATGGATGTTGGTATTTCCCCCCAACTGGAAAGGGGAAAAAACAAATTTCTTCTAAATTAATAAAACCGATTTTTAAGATATTAAATCCATTAGATAAGATACTCGGGAGATTATTACCCCCCTTTGGACATATGCTTATATTGAAAGCAAAATCAACCAACTATAAACTTATAACCCCCACCTGGAATAAAAAGATAAATCATTATAATTAAAATATAGCAATTCCCAAACAGAAAAACTTTTTAAGAGTTTATTTTTAGAAGTTTATCAAGTTTAATAAAAAATAATAAGATGAATAAGAGAATCCTATTAGCAAACCCAAACGAAAGTAAAATATTAGACCATTATGGAGACCGTGCTCCATTAAACCTGCTTTATATTGCCGCATATATGAGAAAGCAAGGACATCAAGTTAAAGTTTGGGATGGTAACCATCAAAGCGAATCTGAATTATTAGATATGTGTAACAAGTTAAAACCAGATTATATTGGTATAAGTATTTATACATCACCTATTCTTAACGTGGCGTTAGATCTAGCCAAGTTGATTAAAAAATTCTATCCCCCGGCCAATATTATCGCCGGCGGTTATCACGCTAATGTCATGTATGAAAGTTTACTAAAAGATTTTGATTATGTTTGTGTTGGTGAAGGTGAAAGAGTAATAGAGGAGATATTAAAAAATCCAGATGAAAAAATCGTTAGACCGCCAAAAGTAGAAAATCTTGATGATCTTCCACTACCTGCAAGAGACTTAGTAAATATGGGCTGGTATAACCTTCAGCAAAATGGAAAAAGAACAGTTACATTGATTACTTCACGAGGTTGCCCTTATGATTGTATCTTTTGCGGGAATATCAACAGGAGAGTAAGATTTCATAGTCCAGAGAGAGTAGAAGAAGAAGTTAAAGAATTGAAAGAAAAATACGGATTTGAAAGTTTTTATTTTTATGATGACATGTTTAATTTTAATAGGGAGAGAACCTTTGAGATTATTAAGAAGTTAAAACGTTTAAACATTTCTTATAGGATAATGATGAGGGCAGATAGTTTAGATGAAAATTTAATAAAATCTTTAGCAGATAGTGGCTGTAAAATCATGAATCTTGGGATTGAAAGCGGGAATAATGAAATCTTAAGGCGGGCTAATAAAAGAATGACAAAAGAACAGAATGAAGAAGCTGTTAAATTATGCCATAAACATGGAATAACTGTCAGGGGATGTTTTATGCTTGGACTACCTGGAGAAAATTGGGGCACAGCAAACCAAACAATTGAATTTGCTAAAAGCTTAAAAAGTCATGGACTAATAGCTGATTTTTATGTGATGGTGCCATTTCCAGGTACAAAAATATGGGACAATCCTAAAAAATATGGAATTGAAATTGTTGATAGAAATTTTGCAGAATATGTGCAGGTTGGCAGGATGATGAAACCTAAAATCAGAACAGAAAGTTTAAGTGAAGATGATTTAACCTTATTATTAAAAAAAGCAAAGGAGGAGTTTGAGAATGCATAAAAAATCAACACTCGAAGAGGACTATACTAAAATAGAGAAAATAATCAAAAACAAAAAAATACTCATAACTGGCGGGAGTGGTTCTCTTGGTAAGAACCTAACCCGTGAATTATTAAAATATAGCCCAAAGGAGATAATGATATTTAGTCGTAATGAAAAAGCACAAGCCTCTATGAAAAAAAAGTTTCCAGAATGTAAATTTTTACCTGGAGATGTTAAAGATTATGTTGGGCTAAGGAATGCTATACGTGGAGTGAACATAGTTATCCATGCAGCAGCATTTAAATTTTTATGGCAAGCTGAGATTTGGGTTAGAGAAACAATTCTTACTAACGTTTTTGGCACAATGAATCTAATTGACGCTGTACTTGATGAGAAAAATGTTGAAATATGTTTGGGCATATCGACTGATAAGGTAACAAATTGTAGGAATGTTTATGGTTACACAAAAGGATTATTAGAAAAACTCTTCATTCAAGCACATAATAATAAAGAGTATCTGAAAACAAAATTTATTGTATGTAGATATGGAAATGTGAGCAGAACAGATGGTAGTGTAATACCCTTATTTGAAGAAATGGTTAAAAATAAGCAGGATTTAACTATAACAAGCAAGGATATGACTCGATTCTGCTTTAAAATGGAAGAAGCTATTAAACTAATTATGTGGGCTCTTGAAAATGGTAATAGTGGGGAAATTGTTATGCAAGAGATGCCAGCTTATTCTTTATTGGATTTAGCAGAGGTTATAGCAGATAAGAAGGTCGGGATTAAAGAAATAGGCAGCAGGCCTGGTGAGAAATTACATGAAGAACTTGTTGGGGATTATGAGAGTAAAGACACTATCAAAACAGGAAATAAACTCATTTTAAGACCATCTTCAAATGTTAATAAAAACCAATTTAATCTTACTTCAGACAAGGCTTACAGATTAAGCAAAGAAGAAATTGAGCAAATGCTTAAAGAAACTAAAGAATACATGGTTTTGGATTAGTTAAAAGGTTTTTATATGAAATTTTCAATTATAATTCCAGTATATAATGGGCAAGAAACAATAAAGCTATGTTTGGATGCTTTATTAAATCAAGATTATCCTAAAAAAGATTACGAAATCATTGTAATAAACGACTGTTCAACAGATAAAACTAAAGATATACTAGAAAGATACGCCAAGAGAATTAAGGTTATTGATTTAAAAAAGAACATTGGGGGCATAAGAGCAAGAGAGCTTGGGGCAAAGAAGGCTAAATATGATACTCTGGCTCTTTTAGATGCTTATTGTATTGCTAAAAAAGACTGGTTGCTTACAATAAAAAAAGCAGATTACCAACCATTAATTGGAGAGTGTATAAATGATAAACATCGTGGATCGATAGATTATTTTTTTTACCTTTTTAGAAAAAAGTATTACAAACAATTTAAAAAACCGGTTTTTGTAAATAAAAAAAATTTTGGTAGGATGGGTAAGGGGGTTGGTAATTTTGTATGTTCAAAAAAATTATTCTTGGAATTTTCCCCAAAGAAAAAAAACCAACCAATATCTGGGGATATTTTGTTATTCTACAATCTTCTTAAGAAAAAGAAAATACTTAAACATCCAGGGGTTATAGTTACGCACCTAGAAAGAACGAATCATATAAAACTTTTGAAGCAATGGTTTTCAAGAGGGATGACATCTACAGATTTTTATTTGATTAAAACAAAAAAAAGATACCCCTTGTTTATATTATCTAACCTTACAGTATTACTCTTGTTTTGGATAGCTATTTTTTTCCCTAGGCTTATAATATTAGAAGTATTGTCCATTATTCTTCTTTATGGGGCCATATCAATTTATTTTATTGAATCAATCAAAGAGTTTTTTATATTTTTCCCACATATTATTTTGATTAGTGTTCCTTTTTATCTTGGGATGATGAAAAGAAAAGGTTTTGCTTCTTTAATAATGGTCTTATTGATTATCTTAGCTTTTATAATAAAGATAACCGTCTAATAAAATCCCTAAGGCGTTTATTTTAAGGATTTTTAAAAGAATTAAGACTACCACATATGATTATCATTTAGTAAATAACTAATTCAGGTGTTTCTAACTTTCATGAAACTTTTTTTAAAGAACAACAAATCTTTCTTTGTTAGAATCTTTAAAAATAAAGCTAAAAAGAAGTATCCGCCAGTTAAGAGGGCATATTTTATTATCAATAAAAAACCACTTACAAAAAAGAATTTAGAAATAAAATACAGTATTATCCAGGTTAATAAAATTTTTAAAATAGTTTTAAAAGGCATTACAAGCTTAAATTTAGATTTTATGTAGATCATACAGGCAACTACACCAAGAAAAGCAGAAATTGTTGTTGCAATAGCTGCCCCAACAAGATTATATTTAGGAATTAGATTTAAATTTAACAAGATAGAAACCATCAGAATTAAAAGACTGACCCCCATAGATACCTTGGGGTGTCCACTCCCAGAGATAATTGTTGTAAGAACCAAAAATAAAGCAAAAAAACCTAAACCAAAAATTAAGATAGATAATGGACTACTTCCTAAAATATACTTTTCAGAATAAAGAAGAGAGATTAATTCTTTTGAAGTTGAAGAGATTAAAACAATTAAAGGAGTAATTATAATCAAACCATACTTTAATGTAAGGTTTATATACCTCTTTGTGGTTTTCTTTTCTTTTCGGAAGGTTGATTTTGAGATAAGTGGGAATATAATCAAATTTAATGCTCCAAGAACATAAAAAGGTATTTTGGATATTGTAGCTGCAGCAGTATAATAACCAGCATATAAGTTTGAGATTGTTTTAAGTGATAGAGCCTTGATTAAAAATAAATCTAAGTTCATAACCAAAAGGATAACTGTGTAGAATACCATCAGGGGGGCCATAAAACATATAATTTTTTTAATTTTTAGATAATAATCTTTCTTTCCAAAACCAAATAAGAAAAGATTTAAAATTAACATTACTAGAAAAGCTATTGAAAATCCAAAGATAGCACCCATAATTCCAAAGCCCAACAAGACCAAACCAAATACTATAATAACCCTTAGAGTGGAGTAAAGCGCAGATAAAATTGCTTGTTTTTTAAATTCTCTTAACCCATTTAAGTAACCCATAAAAACAACATATATTGGAGCAAATAAAATTATTAAACTAGATGCTCTGATGTAGGGTGTTAAACTAAGGTCATTAAATAAAGATGCAATGAACTTTGCCAATAAAAAAAAGATTAAAGAGCATAAAAATGCAAACACAAATTGAAATTTTAAAAGAGTTCTTTTAATAGATTCTGCTTTTTCTTCGTTTTCAGAAACAAACTTAGATGTAGTTTGTTGAATCCCCAGAGTTATTATTTGATTAATCATCATAGCTAAAAAAATAACAACCCCTATGATACCAAATTTTTCTGGTCCAAGAATCCTTCCAAGCCCAATATAGATTATATAACTACTTAGAAGCATCGTTAAACTAACAATGCTTAAATAAATAAATCCCTTACCAACAGATGTTTTCATTTCGCTTTTTTAAATATGATCACAACAGGTTGTTTTATCAAACCCGTAGGGGAAGGATAAGATTTTTCTACAACCTCCATTAATTCAAAACCTAAATTGTGTATATAATCTAATTTTTCTTGATTTAAAGGATACATCCAAATTGGTTGTATGTACTCCCAGACGTCTACTACTAAATACACAGGTAATTTTTCCTTTTTAATTTGCTCTTCAAAATCTTTTTTTTCTTTTGCAGGCCCTTTAAGAACCCCCCCATACATATCAAACTCTTTTCCAGAAAAAAGTCTTAAAGTCCTAGTACTATCTGAGAATATTGTTGCATCAGATTCGGCATTTAATCTTAACCATTCTCCCGCTTCTTTAAAACCAGTATAAGTATAAGCTTTTGATCTAACTAAATTATCCCCCTGTTTGTATATTGGTATCATTAATAACAAAATAATTACTATAAAGATCCATTTTTTTATATCGATTTTACCGAGCTTTTTAATATAAACTCTTAATTCTGAAATAGCAAACGCAGAAATCAAAAAAGATGCCGGAGCAATTGGGATCAGGTATCTGGGAACAACATTTGGACTAATAAAAACAAAAAATCCTAAGATAGCAATTAACCAAGATAATAATAGAATGTTTTCTTTTCTTCTATATACCAAAAAGAATAATAAACCCAAGATTAAAAATGGTAAAGTATACCAAGTTAGAACAAAAGGCAATGTTTTAATTGGTAGCCACATACTCACTTTTGTAGTTTTTACGGCAGAAACAAATTCTCCCGGGCTTGCAGTAGTTAATCCACCAAAATGTATAATATTCATAATAACAAAATAAGAAATAACCATCAGAAAAATTAAAACTCCAACTCTTATCTCTTTTCTTTTTAATAAACTAAAAATCTTTGTTTTATACGTTAATAAGAAATATAATGCTAGAAAAGGTAAGACTAAAATTCCAGCATTTTTTGTATATATTGTTAAAGCAGAACTAATCATTAAAAAAATAAACCAGAATTTAGTCTTTGTTTTCTCATATCTAATTAGACAAAAAGCAGTTAGTGTAAACATCGTTGCCAGTGGAACATCTAAAAGAATTCTGTTTGTTAAAAACCAATGTAGATGGTTGAAACTTAACATTATTGCAGCAAGAAGTCCAACAAATTTATTTTTTAATTCCGCCCCAAGGAAATATATCAAGATAATTCCAGAGACTCCAAAGATTAAGACCATTAATTTACCCGCAAAATAACCATCCGTAAAAATGTTAAAAAAGGCACTTACTAAAGAAGGTAAATAAGCAACAACACCCGCAAATTCTTTTGAGAATAGGAAACCAGGATTGTGTAATATCTTATAACCATACCACCCATATAGTGCTTCATCAGTCCATATACCCCCCATAAAAAAATATCTTAATCTTAAAAAAATGGCAATTATCAGAATAGCCAAAAAAGCTAGATTGTATTTATTTTTAAGGAAACTTTTAATCTCTTTTTTAAGATTCATGACAATAGAATTACCAAATACTTTAAAAATTTATCCAATGAGTAGTTTTCTAAAAAACTTATTGTCCTGCATTTTTATTCTCTTTTTATAATGAAATATTTTTTGTTGTAGAATACTAAACAACATAGTAAGCTTTATATTATTGTGAAATGTTTTAATTTCTATGGAAGTAGAAAAAGTTCTTGAAAATCTTGGATTTACTCCGAATGAAATAAAAACATATTTGGTTCTGAATGACCATGGCTCTAATAAAGCTGGAAGAATAGCAAAGCTAGCCAAGATAGACAGAAGCAGCTGCTATAATACCTTAAAATCCTTGATTGAAAAAGGCTTGGTAAGCTATGTTTCAATAGGTAAAATTAAATGGTTCCAGGCAACTGGTCCAAGGAGATTATTAGATTATGTAAAGGAGCAGGAAGAAGATGTAAAATCAATTATATCCAGATTAAGTGAAAGGCACAAGTCAAGCAAAATAGAAGGCCAGGTAAGACTTTTCAAGGGAATTAAAGGTATTAAAAGCATTTTTCTTGACATCATCAGGACTGGAGAAGATAATTACGCTTTTGGATCAGAAGGGCAATTTTCTGAAAGAATGCCAGAGTTTACTTTGCAATTTAATAGATTGAAAAA
>SDBV01014284.1_pt1 | contig 10019 bp, 4 predicted proteins | sample 2277081 | NCBI WGS metagenome assembly SDBV01 (sample SAMN10402039, study PRJNA504765) | marine sediment metagenome | isolation source: marine sediment core GS10_PC15, 223 cmbsf | place: Arctic Ocean: Southern Knipovich Ridge | collected 2010 | reverse complement strand
CCTCGGCATTATCGGCCAGTATCTGCCTCGTGGCCTCGATCCCATTCAAATCGGGCATTCCTACATCCATCACTATGACATCCGGCTTGACTTTTCGCGCCAGTTTCACTGCTATTCGGCCATTTTCCGCCTCACCTACCACTGTCAGCCCATGTTCATTTTCAAGCAGTGCACGCAAGCCATCACGCAGAATCCTGTGATCATCGGCAAGCAGAATCCTTATGCTCATGTCTTGTTCTCCTTGGTTGTTTCGCGATTGGGTTCTAGCGGCGCAATCAATGTTACGGAGGTCCCCCGGCCTGGTTTCGATTCGATCAGGGCGCACCCGCCGATATGTTCTATGCGTTCTCGAATACTGAAAAGGCCGAAGCCTGTCGAGTCAAGGCCGCTGGAAGATACTGACGCAGTGTCAAAGCCGCAGCCATCGTCCATGACCGATACGTAAACATCGTTTCCACTGCTCCAGATTCTTACCCTTCCACTGTTTGTCCGCGCGTGCTTCACTATATTGAACAACAGCTCCCTGGCTGCCCTGAAAAGATGGGCGCGCAGGTTGTCATCCAAAGGCTTGGGACTGCCGTCATCCTCGAATTCTATTGCCAGGCCATGCTCTTCACTCACCTTTTCGGCCAGCCATTCCAATGCGGGTTCGAGGCCAAGCTCATACAGGATCGGTGGGCTCAGCTCAAATGTGAGCGAGCGCAGGTCGGCTATTGACTGCTTCAGCGCCTTTTCTATTTCCGCGAATTTATCATTCGTGCGCTCCGAAACACGCATTTTCTGCAAAGCATCCAGCTTCATTCGTGCTATTGCAAGGGATTGGCCGATCTGGTCATGCAGAAAAGTGGCTATCCGACGACGCTCATTCTCTTCAGTTCGTATGAGTTTGGTCGTCATGGAGCGCAGTTGACCTTGATAAGTGAGCAAATTCCCTTCGGTATGTTTGCGTTCGGTGATGTCCTGCACGGTGCCGTATAGCTTTAGAACGCCGCCTCGTTCATCTTTGAGCACTCGAATAGTGCCTCGGTGATAGACGTGGCGCCCGCTGTGCAGTTTCAAATGATAGTCCGTGTCGAATTCCTCTCCGAAGTCTGCCGCCCTTTGCACTTGCTCCTGCAGTTTGCGGCTGTCCTCCGGGAAGTAATAGGCCATGTTTTCTTCATAGGTTGGAGGACCCACAGCAGGATCTCGCTCGAACAGTCTGTAGACCTCGTCGGACCATTGTATCCTTTGGGTCTGGACGTCAAACTCCCAGTCGCCCATGTGACCAATGCGCTGGGCCTCTTTCAACCGGTTCTCACTCGCCCGTAGCGCCTCTTCCACAAGTTTGTGCTTGGAAATGTCGCGTAGCATTACAAGCAAATGCGGTTCTTCCTTGAAATCAACAATTGATCCCCAAACTTCCACGTCCATCCTCGAACCGTCTTTGCGAATATCAGCGGATTGTGCGAAGAAACTGCCTTTGCTCTTGACGCCTGCCTTTAGCTCATCGAGCAGATGGTGATAATCCGGATGAATAAGCTCGGCCGCATTCAGGCCGATTAGCTCCTCCTCTGTGTAGCCGTACATTTTGGACGCCGCGGGATTGGCCGCGACGATATCCCCGCGCTGTTCGATGATGAAGAAGGCGTCGCCGGGCAATTCAAAGAGCGTCCGTCCTGCCCCTTCACCAATCTCAAAGGCATTTTGGGCTTCTTCAGATGAATCGTCTCGTGAAGAATTCACTTTTCCCACCATCCCCGCATGAGTCCTCTTGCCCCTCATACGATCAATATATCCACCCTTGCACCCGCATATTGCTTGGACTCGTTCCTGGCCCCTATTCTCCCTGTGACGGAAAATGCCCTGCGTCCTTTGCCGGCTCCGCTCGCGCCTCAATGAGTCAAAGCCGAAACTTGCAGTTTTTTGAACGCGCTATATTATACCATAACAACCTGTAATATGGGTCAAAAAAAACACCTGCACTAATAAGATGTGCCGGGGCGGTTCCGTCAGAGGCTTGACTGGTCTGATGGAAAAACAGTTTACATGTCTTTGCCAGCGACCGAATTGCGTAACCAGCCACTTAGGCTGAATTCCAGCCCAGGGCGGAATAATTGCCGATATCGTGTTTTTTTGGCCGCCCCGACACAAGGGAGAGTTGGGCGACGGGCACACACTTGGCTGTTGTTGAGGCAACAAACACCCGAAGCACTTTCTCAGTTCCAGCGAAAGAACCTCTGCATATCATTGCTTCATAACCATTCGCAAGCATCCTCTCGATCCAGCACCCACAAGGAAGGTGCTAATCGGTCTGAAAAATGGTAATCTGGTTTGCCTTGGTGGCCAACAGGCTTTCTGATTAAGGAGTAGAGCATATGAAGAAATTCGTGGCAGGCCCATTGTTAATTTCAATCATTTTTTTGGTATTTAACGTAGGGGCATCAACAAGTCCCCTGGTACTTTGGTACGAAGAACCGGCCGAGATATGGACCGAGGCGCTTCCTCTCGGCAATGGGAGCTTGGGCGCGATGGTCTTTGGCGGCGCCGCCGATGATCGGATTCAGTTCAATGAGGACACGCTTTGGGCGGGCCGTCCGCACGATTATAGCCACCCTGGCGCGTCAGAATATCTCCCCACTTTGCGAACGCTGTTGTTCCAGGGTGAACAGAAGGAAGCGGAAGCCTTGGCGATGGATCATTTCATGAGCATTCCGCTCGGTCAGGCTCCATATCAGGCCTTCGGCGAACTGGGATTACGTTTCCCAGGACACGAAAATGTGGCCAGCTACCGGCGAGAACTGGATTTGGATACGGCCATTGCCCAGGTGCGGTACAAGGTCGGAGAAGTGACCTACACGCGCGAGGTTTTCGTGAGTCATCCGGATCAGGTGATCGCCATCAGAATTCGCGCCGACCAGCCTGCCGCGATCACTTGTGACTTGGATTTAAGTACCCTGCACGAGGAACACGAAATAACGGTTAACGCGGATAAGGGAACCGTCACGCTTTATGGCCGCGTTGGAACTTACGAGACGAGACAGGTGGAAAAACGTCAGGGTGAGAGCGTCTTGCGTTTTGCCGCCAAGTTGACGGCGCGGATTAAAGGCGGGCGTGCCGAAGGTGGCGATGGCGTCTTGCGCGTTGTTGGTGCGGACGAAGTGTGCCTCTATCTTGCAGCGGCGACAAGTTATCAGGGTTTTGAGGATACCAGCGGAGATCCCATTGGCAAATGCGACGGCGTAATTGCTGGTCTTGCGGGACAGAACTTTGATGAAATCCGTGACCGGCATGTGACTGAACATCGACGGCTTTTCCGCCGCGTGTCGCTCGATCTGGGAAGCACCGCCAAAGCCCAATTGCCAACCGACCAACGCATTAAGAGTTTCGAAGAAGGTGGCGACCCGCAGTTGGCCGCGCTCTATTTCCAATTTGGGCGCTATCTCCTCATTTCCAGTTCCCGGCCAGGAAGTCAGCCGGCCAACCTGCAAGGGCTTTGGAACAACAGCCTTACTCCGCCCTGGGACAGCAAATACACCATCAACATTAACACGGAAATGAACTACTGGGCGGCCGAGGCCGGTAATCTTTCCGAATGCGTGGGGCCTCTGTTTGACGCGTTGGACGACCTGGTCATTTCGGGACGCCGTACGGCTAAGACCTATTACGATTGCCGCGGCTGGGTGCTGCACCACAATTTTGATCTCTGGCGCGGCGCGGCCCCCATCAATAACTCGAATCATGGGATCTGGCCGGTGGGCGGGGCGTGGCTGTGCCAACACCTGTGGTGGCGATATCAATACAGCGGCGACAAAGAATTCCTTCGCGAGCGCGCTTACCCGGTCATGAAAGAGGCGGCGCTATTCTTCACCGATTACTTGATGAAAGACCCGCGCAACGACAAGGGCTGGCTCATTTCCGGCCCATCGAACTCGCCTGAGCAAGGTGGTCTGGTGATGGGCCCGACCATGGATCATCAGATCATCCGCTCACTTTTCGGCTGGGTGATCGAAGCGAGCGAAGTGTTAGATGTCGATGATGAATTCCGCGGGCAACTTGTCACGATGCGAAATCAAATAGCGCCAAATCAGATCGGACAGCATGGTCAACTGCAAGAATGGCTTGAGGACATCGACGATCCTGAAAACAAGCATCGGCATCATTCCCATCTGTGGGGACTTTTCCCAGGTGAGGAGATCTCGTTGCGGCGCACTCCTAAACTCGCCGTAGCGGCACGCAAGTCGCTTGAATCTCGCGGTGACCCCACTATTGGCTGGGGGCGGGCGTGGCAGGTGAGCCTCTTTGCGCGGCTCGGTGACGGCGACACTGCCTATACTCGGCTCGCAAGACTTATCAATCGAAATTCCAATCCAAATCTGTTCGACCAATGCAGGCAGGGTAGGCCGGAGCCCTTTCAAATAGACGCAAACTTTGGTGGAACTGCCGGCATCGTCCAGATGCTGTTGCAAAGCGATAAAGATGAAATCTCCCTGCTTCCCGCGTTGCCCAAAGCCTGGGCAAATGGTTCCGTTTCGGGATTACGCGCGCGGGGCGGTTTCGAGATTGACATGACATGGAAAGATGGCGTGCTAATCTCAGGGCAGATCCGCTCGGAACTGGGGCATGCTTGTACACTGCGTTACGGGAATGTTGTAAAGACTTTTCCTACGGGAAAAGGACGTGTTTATTCAATGCGGAAGGTGGACGGCCTCCTATAGTAGTGGTGTGATTTACAGTTGAAAAGCATTATGACTATTAACGTTTTGTAAGTATTCGATAATCCGTAGCACTTTTGGACAAGGCCGCAAGAAAAGGGACAGACACGTCTTCGCTCGAAGACTCGCTGCGCTTGCGTCAGTCCCTTTTTTGCTCAGTTTTGTGTGCTTTTACACGGGTTTAATGATCTATCAGCCTAAATCACACCAGTAGAATTCGTAGAGGCGAATCGAAAACACGAATGGATGAAGGAAACCTGACATGAAGAATAAAACGAGTCTTGAATATCTACTGCATCTTGCGGTGCTTGTCGCGACCTTGTCTATCGCAGGCTCCGCGGCTTGCGCGCAAACTGCAAATGAGTTTCTGGATGTGGCGGGATTGAAGGGTGGCCTGGTTGTACACATCGGCTGCGGAGAGGGAGAACTGACTGCGTCGCTTCGAGTAAGTGATCGCTTCTTGGTTCATGGCCTCGACGCGGACCCGGTCAATGTGAATAAGGCGCGAAACCATATAAGCTCATTAGATTTGTATGGCCCCGTATCGGTTGACGTTTTTGATGGAACCCACCTTCCATATACGGATGATTTGGTAAACCTCGTGATTGCAGACGAAATTGGCGATGTTTCGACTGATGAGATCATGCGGGTTCTATGTCCCAACGGAGTCCTCTTGACTAAGAAGGACGGGGAATGGAACAAGACGGTAAAGCCCTGGCCTAAGGATATCGACGAATGGACCCACAACATGCATGGCGCGGATAACAACGGCGTGGCTACCGATACGCGCGTTGGACCACCTCGTCATTTGCGATGGCTCGGCGGTCCCGCTTGGGCGCGCCACCACGACGTAACACCCAGTGTTTCATGTTTTGTCTCCGCGCATGGCAGAGTCTTCTACATTATCGATGAAACCCCAACTTCTTTCACCGACGGCCCGGAAACTTGGTTTCTGGTCGCTCGGGATGCGTTCAACGGAATGCTGCTATGGAAGAAGCCGGTTCCCGAATGGGGCCAGGATGCATGGTCCACGGTTTGGCATGGGGGTTACTACGGGCGATTCGAGCATCCGCAACTGGGCAAACGTCTTGTCGCCGTCGGCGATACCGTATACGTTACCCTGGGCTACAACGCACCGGTCACCGCGCTGGATGCCGCAACGGGTGAAGGCCTGTGGTCCGGCCCGGAATCGGAATTTGTGGACGAGATCGCGGTCGACGATGGCATCCTGTTCGCCTCCGCGTACCGCAAGAGGCAGGAACCCGCGGGCAGAGATAGTCTCCCTATAAAAAAATACGTTTGCGCCTACGACACCGAAACGCACACCCGTCTGTGGGCTTCTGAGGCATACCAGGGAATCAATCCCAAATCGGATGAACTCAAAAGCATCGTGCATCTTTTTATAACGGTGGGCAGCAAGCGGGTGTTTGCCGTGGACGGCGATGAGGTCGTCGCATTGGACAAAGGCTCAGGAACGGAAGTCTGGCGCAAGCCTCTACCCGCTGCAACTTCGGCGGAGGTCACATACGGATTCAATACGAAGGGAATGTGCAAGCTTGTCGCATCGGAAGATATTCTGCTGGTAAGCCAACTCACCCCGGACCAATATAACAAAGGCAGGAACGATGAGCTTAAACCTTATTGGGATCGGCCAACCAGTAGCGTTCTAAGGGCCTATGCACCAGACGGCAAAATCCTATGGACCGCTCCAGCCGGGACATGGGGACATCATTCGTTGCCGGAACTTTACGTAATAAATGAATTGGTTTGGATTCATGACAAAGAGGCCATGGCATTCACCGCGCTGGATCTTAAAACGGGAGAGGTGAAGAAAAGGCGCGATACCAGGGATGCATTCGAGAACGCCCACCACCACCGCTGCTACGAAAACAGGGTGACGGAGAAATACATGATTTCGAGTTTCCGGGGATTGGAATTCATGCCCTGGGATTCAACGGAGACGGACCACAACCATTGGGTACGAGGCGCATGCCAACTGGGGGTATTCCCCTGTAACGGACTCATCTATGCCCTGCCTCATCCTTGCGACTGCTACATCACAAGTAAACTGACCGGATTTGCCGCCCTGTCGGCATCTGTAAATGCAAATGTCCGTGGAGACAGTTTCCAGAAAGGCAAAGCTTACGGACAGGTCTTGACCGACCACCTGACAGAGGCCGCCACCGATGACTGGCCCATGCACCGTCATGACCCGTCCAGAAGCAGCGCAACCAACATCAACATCCCAGAAAACCTGACCAAGGCATGGCAGACAGATCTGAAGGCGGCCGAACTAACCGCGCCGGTGATCTCTGGCGGCACGGTACTCGTTGCTTCGAAAGTAACCGCCTCGGTGTACGCACTTGACGCAGACACGGGAGCGCAACGCTGGCAATACACCACCGGCGGCCCCATTGATTCGCCCCCGACGGTGTACAGAGGACTTGTGCTGGCCGGTTCAGCAGATGGATGGGTCTATTGCCTGCGCAAATCCGATGGCGCCCTCGTATGGAGATTCCGCGCGGCACCAGAAGACCGATTAGTTTGCGCCTTCGGACGATTGGAGTCGGCCTGGCCTGTACATGGCAGCGTCCTGGTCGAAAACGGAAACGCCTATGTTACCGCCGGACGTTCATCTTATCTTGACGGAGGCTTTTATACATATCGCCTTGATCCCGCCACAGGGCAAGTTCTTGAGCGGGATCGGATACAGAGTGCCTCGGGAAAAAAGACAGACTGGGGACGTTCACCGGACGTGGACTACGGACTACTATCAGACATCCTGGTGAGTAACGGGACGCGGATTTTTATGCGACAGCGAAGTGTTTTTGGTCCCGAATATACCGGCCCCGTTTGGGGTGAGGCCCTGGCATCCTGGGGAGGCTTGCTGGACGACTCTTGGTTCAATCGCGCCATGTTGACCCTCGATGGTGTCCCATACGGAGCCTTGCTGGCATACGACAAAGACACCGTGTTTGCCGTAAGGGCAGGCCGAGTGCCCGGCTCCCACGCATCCTTCAACCCCGGCCAGGGCGAATATCTACTTGTCGCGACCGACCGGCATCCGACCAAACCAGCAGGAAGAAAGTGGATCGGATCCAACAGCATGTATCCGAAGTTAAACAAATGGGAACGCAACATTCCCGTCAGAATAGTGTCTCTCGTTTGTACGACACGCCTATTGTTTGGCGCAGGAACCAGGGACGCCATTGACGACGCTTCCAATCCATGGAAAACCTATCGGGGCGAAGGGGACGGCGTCCTGATGGGATTCGACACGAAGAACGGCAACACCGTCCTTGAAACAGCCCTCGACAGCGCTCCAGTCTACGACGGCATGGCTGCCGCCAATAGCGCGCTGTTTATATCGCTGAAGAACGGCAATGTTGTGTGTTTCCACCAAAACAATGCAATAGACATGGATGAAGCGCGCCAAAGCATAAACGTGCTGGGGACAGTAACAGCAGCAGAATAAAAAAGCTTCGTTTGACAACAGGGCGAGACATGATTCGTTTCTTCCTCTTAGCAAAGTCGTTGTTCGGCTTCTAACACCATGGTTTCGATTGCCGAATGCCCACTACTTCTTGAGCACACGGTCGAAAAAGGCCTCGCGCATGGGGCCTGTCTTCTCGATGTTTTTCATGAAGACGCCGTGGCCGGTTCCGTCTTCGTAACGTTCGTAGTTTACGTCCTTGGCGCCCGCCGCTTTGAGGGCCTCGACCAGTTTGTCGGACTGATAAACGCCCACGGTGCGGTCGGACACTTCATGGAACAGAAGGAACGGGGGCGCATCCGCATTGACGTATGTGATGGGCGAGATCTTTTTCTTTATCTCCTCGGGCATGTCGAAGGATGATCGGCGCTGTTGTTGGTCGCCGGATTGCTGTTGTTGACTTGCCCTGGCGCGATCGCTCATGGATATCATGAAGCTGGCTGGGGTGGCGCTGGAGACAACGGCCTGGACCATGCTCGAGTATTCCTGGTAGGGACCGTCGCCCTCCATGCCCGCGGATTTGGGACACAGGCCAAGAATCGATACCAGGTGTGCCCCGGCGGAGTTGCCGTAGGCGCCGAAGCGTTCGGGATCGACGTTGTACTCCTCGGCGTGGGCGCGAAGCCATCGAACCGCGCACTTGACGTCCTCGATACAATCGGCGATGCTATCCGCTTCTCCAAGAAGGCGGTAATTGACAGTGACGCACACGTAGCCCTTGGCCGCGAATTCCAGGCAGGGATCGAGGAATGATTTGGCCCGTTTGTCGCCGTTCCGCCATCCGCCGCCGTGGATGAACAACAGGGCGGGCCGCGGTTCGCCGCCTTTTTCTTTGGGCATGGCCAAGTCCAGCTTCCATGCCTTGTTGCCCTCCCGGTAAGCGATATCGGGTACCACGGTAACGCCTTCGGGGGCTTGCTTCAGCAAGTCTTCCGTTGACATCGTGGGCTTGTTACGATTGGTGTTGCGCGTGTTTCGTCCGCCACGCAGACGCTGCGCCAAAGCTTCGAGTTCGCTCCGGACAAGAAACCCGTCCTTGTCGGCGTCGTTGCGGTCGAAGTTCGATTTCAACTGGCCCTCGGCCTCGTCTTTGGTCACTTTTTGGTCGCCGTCCTTGTCCATGTCCAGCCACCTGTCCACGAGGGATTCTTGGGCAATGCCGACCAGGGGGCAAAGGCACAGGATGAATACTAGCCATTTGTTCATTTTCATAATCATACCTTTCGTACGTTCATGCCGGTTTCGATTTCCAGATTGTAGCCGAAGCCTACTTTTTCTTAGGCTTTGGGTAAACGCCTATATCGTCCGCCCAGGTTTTCCAAAGCTTGGAAAGCGCGGCGACCTTTTCGGGATTCTTGCCCGCCAGATCGTTTGTTTCGGTGCGATCTTTCTTGAGGTTGTAAAGCTCCCATTTGCCGGCATCCGGACCACCAGGCACCGAGACCTTCGTTCCGACCAGCTTCCAGTCACCCTGCCGGATGGCTGCGTTATCTTCGTGCTCGAAATAAAGTGGGTTCTTCCGTCTGAGGCGCTTGCCCTTGAACGCGGCGTCCAGCGAAATCCCACTGAGCGGCCGGATCTTGTTGCCGTTGTATTCCTTTGGATAGCTTGCTCCCGCCAGCTCGATGAAGGTCGGCATGAAGTCGGGCAGGCTGGCCGGGTCGGAAACCCAGCGTCCTGTTTTTTTGATGCCCTTCGGCCAGTGCGCGATCAGCGGCGTGGCCATGCCGCCTTCGTGGGTGTAGTGCTTGAACTTCCTGAACGGGGTATTTGAGGCGTTCGCCCACGCCCCGCCGTAGCTCGGGCCGTTGCCGTAGGTGTTCTCCCACGTC
>SDBV01014282.1_pt1 | contig 10020 bp, 9 predicted proteins | sample 2277081 | NCBI WGS metagenome assembly SDBV01 (sample SAMN10402039, study PRJNA504765) | marine sediment metagenome | isolation source: marine sediment core GS10_PC15, 223 cmbsf | place: Arctic Ocean: Southern Knipovich Ridge | collected 2010 | reverse complement strand
GGAAAACAGGTCTCAGGCCAACTATCGTTGGATTTGGCGGATTTCATCTGGTTGAAATTCCGCAAGAGGACGTTACGAGCCTGCTGAACCTATACCTCGACGCGGGAGGCAACTACATCGAGACTGCACGGGAGTACGGAAACGGACTCTCCGAATTGAAGGTTGGCAATGCGGTAGCCGGAAGGCGGAACGAGTTCATTCTGGCTTCGAAGTGCGGTGCCCGGGGGCGAGAGGAAGCCCTCAGGTCGATCGAAGAGAGCCTGAGACATCTGAAGACCGACCATCTGGACATTCTTTTCATGCATCACGTGCAGACATGCGACGAGGCCAGCGCGATCCTCGAGTCGGGAGGGGCCCTGGAAGCAGCCGAAAAGGCACGGCAGGAGGGAACGGTCCGCTTTATTGGCATTAGTGGACACGGTCAGCAGGACGCCATGCTCTACGCAATAGGCCAGTACCCCTTTGACGTGGTAATGGCGGGATTAAATTACTTTGACCGCTTCAACTTTCCCAAAACCGAATCCGTGCTTCTGCAGGAATGCCTGAACAGAGGAATCGGGGTGGTCGGCATGAAGGGACTGGCCGACGGCTATCTACACCGATCCGTCGAATCCGCAATACGTTATGCCCTCAGCCTCCCGATTGCGACCCTCGTGCTCGGCATCAACAGGCGAGACTACCTGGAAAAGGACCTCGAGATCGCATCCGATTTTAAACCGATGTCGGACAATGAGCAGGATGAGCTTTTCAGGAACGCTCCTGAGTTGAACGACTACGTCTGCCGCATGTGTAAACGATGTAAGGACAGAGACGGTTTCGAACCGTACCTGGTTTTCCTGTTGGAGGGCCTCTACGATCGCCAGATGGATGATAAGAGACTCCCTCTGACCGAGCGCTACGCCCTTCAGGAACGACTCAAGTTCTGGTTCGGACAGTCAGATCGAGCCCAGGAGATTTACCAGACCCTCGATGCCAAGGTGGAACCTGAAAAGGAGTACAGCAACCTGAATGCCCTGTGCCCCTACGGTATAGATATCGAAAGAAAACTCAAGATAAGCCATTGCAAACTCTCGAAAGAGACTCTTGTTTTTTAGGTTTGTAGTGAACAAAATTGACTTATTCTCATAAAACTGTTAGCGTTATGCTGTGAAGTTGGCCGGTAAACACTATCCCGAGGACCGTGAGAGGACTGGTATGATCAAAAAAACAAGATATCGTTTCAGGATGGTCCTTCCCGCCTTCACCCACTTTAGCATATACACCACGGTGGCGAAGCAAATGACCTCCCTCGGTCCAATCTGCATTGCAACAGCGGCCAATCAACTCGACGGATGGGATGTAGAGGTCGTAGACGAGAACAACTGCAAAGACATCTCCTGCCCCAAAGACAGCGAGGGATACCCCGACCACGCAAAACTGCAGCAGGAACGACCTGCGGACGTGGTTGGTTTCTACGGCTCTATCTCTTCCACCATGCCCAGATTGTTCAAGATCGCCCGGTTCTATAAAAAAATGGGAGCCAAAACCGTTGCCGGGGGAAAGCACATAGAAAACCTGCCGGAAGAGTCCCTGGAAAACGGATTGGATGTGGCTGTGCTCGGTGAGGGTGAATTCACGATCCAAGAGCTGCTCCTGGCATGGCAGGGAGAGAGAACTTTGCGCGACATCAAGGGAATCGTCTTTCTCGAAAACGGCGAGGCCCGCAGAACCGACACCCGGGGCCCGATCACCGATTTGGATGCGCTACCGGCTCCCGATTTCGGTCTACTGAGGTACGCCCGAATCAAGTTCCATCCCGTCGGCAGAATCCGCGGCTGCAACATGAACTGCGAGTTCTGTGCTGTAAAAGATCGAACCCGCTATTCTTCGCCGCAAAAAGTGATGGATCAAATCGCTCATCTCGTCGAAACCAGAAACGCCAAGAGGTTCTTCGAGTGCAGCGACCATTTTGCTGCTGATCGAAATGCCGCAATCGAATTCTGCAATCTTCTGACCCGGTACCGAAAAAAGAACAACGTCTGGCTCAACATGACGGTTCAGACCCGGATCAACGATGCCGAGGACACGGAGCTGCTCAGGGCCATGCAGCAAGCCGGGATCCATCATCTGGCAATCGGCTACGAATCGCCGATCGATGAAGATCTCAAGACGATGAGAAAGGGTTATCTCTCAAAGGATATGATTCAGTGGACAAATGTACTGCACGAGCATGGATTCCACATCCACGGCATGTTCATCTTCGGATACCCTAAAAAAGCGAAGTCCTCGCACCAGATTCCCATTGACGAGAAGGTCAGGAGATTCAAAGAGTTCCTGATAAAGGCCAAGATCGACACGGTTCAGGTCGTCCTGACGGTTCCGCTTCCGGGCACAGATCTACGTGATCGCCTGATCCGGGCAGGCAGACTCTATTCCCTGAAGCAGATCGGGTGGGAGTATTACGATGGGCAGTTCCCCCTCTACGAGCCCGACGATGGCGTCAGTCCCGAAGATCTGCTGAGAGGAATGACCCATATTATGGGCCGAATCTATCGCTTCCGCAATCTCTTCAACATCATAGTGGGCACACTTTTCCACTTTCCCCGAATGCTCATTCTCGCCTCACTCTCCATCGTGACGTTCCGGGTCAAGTATATCATTCAGGCCTTTCTCAAATGGAAGAAGCGATACTTCAGAAACCATTTCATTCGGTTTGGGGGATATTTCGTGCTGAAGAGCTGGCTCAAGAAGTTGAAGGAGGACAATTTCCTCCAGTGCCTGAAACGGGCCAGAGAGCAGCTTGCACGTACCAGGAATAAGCTGCAGAGCAGTCTTAATCGCTCCGAATACCCCTCCAAGTAGCAAATCGCTGGCTGCGTGCAGTCAACGAACGGATCCCCAAGGTCATGCTGAGAAGACGCAATCTGGAATCGTACAATCGCTCTGCTATTGAAATGCTCAACCAGCGAGGGGGGCGGATGTTGAGCCTCGTCGATCTCGTAAAGGCGGGCACGCTTACTCTGGAGCTGGCAAGTGAAATGGTACTAATCGTCTCCCGGGGCGGAAGCTTTCTCACAGCAGCCGGGCCGGGGGGTGTGGGCAAGACTACCCTGATGGGAGCTCTTCTGGCGTTTCTCCCGCCCGACACAGAAATCGTCACGGTAGAGGGACCGGCCACCCTCAAAGGCCTGGCCCGCTCGTCGGGGAGCCAGAGATGTCTTATGGTCCACGAGATCGGTTCGGGTTCCTACTTTGGGTACCTCTGGGGCCCTGCTGTGGCCGAATATTTCTCCTTCCACGAGGCGGGGTTTTCCCTCGCATCGAACCTGCATGCCACCAACTATGAGCAGGCCAGGGGCCAGCTGACGGGCCCGATGCTGGGTGTCGCTGAGGAGCACTTCGGTGCAGTCGACCTTATCGCCTGCATGGCTCGAGATTCGGGCAAGCGGAGGGTCACGTCGGTGTGGCAGGCCGACAAAGGAGGTGAGCATGTCATGAGATGGAGGTGGCATTCGGGAAGGGACGATTTTGATAAAATCGGTATTCCTGATAAGGAAACGGAGCCGGAGCTGGCCCGAATCCGGCAGTTCCTCTCAGGAGCCCTGGAAGACGACTGTCATCTCATGACACAGCTCAGACAGCGCGCCCTGAAGTCACTATTCTGAGCACCCGTCCCGATCCCTTTGGGGCGCCGTCCGCTCCCTTTGGGGCGCCGTCCGCTCCCTTTGGGGCGCCGTCCGATCCCTTTGGGGCGCCGTCCGCTCCCCGATTCAGATCGTGAACATGAGATCCTCGTAGCCCTGGTTGAGGGCTACGGTTATGGGGAGCTGGTTCGAGGTCGGGCCCCACAACTGCCTCGGGCCGGGGGAGGAGAAAAAATCCTCAGAACCCCAGGCTTCGCGCCGGCTGGCAAAGTACAGGAACGCAGGAGAATCTGTCTTTACCAGGGCCTTCTCGATAACCATCTCGTCCTTTCCCCCGCGCCGTTCGATATTCAAAAGGCCGGTAAAGGGAATGGCCAGCGGCTTGCCCCCTTCGGGAAAGGCGTTAAAGGCTGAAATGTAACCCGTCTTTCCGGCGAGAACCAGTGATCCTGCCGTCAATCCCAGATTGTAGGTGTAGATCGCGTCGAACCTCGAAGGCGCCCCGCACCTTCCCTCGTATCCGAAAAAGTGATCCTGCGTCTGAAACCTGACGCTTCGCTCGAGCTCTCTTACCCTTCTCGAGACCATATCGATCAAGAGCCTCTCTGTGGGAATCCGCGATACCTGAAGGTTGCCGTGGGAGTCCCGATCCAGAAGAAGCATTTCCTCGATGTAATCGGGTAGAGAGGCAAAGAGCTGAGCGTGCTCGGGCGTTAACTTTTGAGCGATGAAATCCCTTTTCTCATTTATCGTCATATCCGCCATCTGCTCATCGAAATTGGCCAACGCGTCGTTAAGATCAGCTATAAGGGACTTGAACTCGGGAATGAACTCGATCAATCCTTCCGGGATGATGACGCAGCCGTGATTGATACCCTTTTTGGCCCTCTTGATCACGGTCTGTGCGATAAGCTCCACGATCTGCGCCAGGGATGTCTTCATCTCCTGCACTTCCTCGGAGATCAGGCAAACAGCCGGCTTTGTCTGCAGGGCCACCTCGAGGGCAACGTGACTGGCCGAGCGTCCCATAACCTTCATGAAGTGCCAGTACTTCCTGGAGGACGGCGTGTCCTGGAGGATGTTGCCCACCAGCTCTGAGTAAACCCTGGTGGCTGTATCAAATCCAAAGGTTATGGGAAGCAGATTCCTCACCTGCAGATCGCCATCGATTGTCTTGGGAACACCAATAACCTGGACATCCTCATCGTAGAGATACTCCGCCAGAATGGCGGCGTTTGTGTTCGAGTCATCGCCCCCAATTACGACAATAGCATTCACCCCGTTGTCTCTGCATGTCTTCTTCACCGCTTCGAACTGTTCGTCGGTCTTAATCTTCGTCCTGTCACTCCCAAGAAAATCAAATCCTCCGGAGTTGAAGATCCTGTTGGTCTGTTCGTCGGATATCTCAAAGAACTCACCCTTGATCAACCCCTTCGGTCCTGCAACGACACCCAGCAGTGTATTATCAGCTCCCAACACGCGCTTGATTCCGGTGACTACGTTATGACCACCGGCCGCGGGTCCGCCTGAAAACAGGACCGCAACGCGCTTGCCCTTGGGCGGATTGGTGTTCTGAGTCGAGGCGATGAGAACACGATTTCCGCTGTGGGCTATCGTCTTGGGAAACGACTTGGCAATCGTCTCACTGTCGCCAGTTGCCAGCACCTCTCCCTCTTCGTCGAATGATACGGGAACGATGCGCTCACCCTTCAGAAAGATCGAGCAGGCTGCAGTGGGAAGCTCTCTAATGGCCTGCTCGAAGTGAGAGTTATTCTTTTCTTGCTGCGTTAGTGTATCTGTCAGCATCTCTGTTTCCTTAGGTTACGTGTGGTGGGTATTATACCGCGGCGGAATCTCAAGATCAATTCTTTATCGCGGCCGATTACCTTCCTTGGCTTTCTTCCAGTCTGAAGGATATGAGAAGAGCCAGAAAAATCAAATCAATGACCGCCGCAGCCAGGAGGGGATAGACAGGCAGGCGGGCATGAGCCAGGACACCCATCGCCAAGAGTTCCCTGCCCAATAGCACCAGGGAGGGAATGACCTCCAGAAGTTTACCCAACTTGAGCAGATTCAGAATCCCGCCATGCTTCACAGGATTCATCATCAGAACGATCAGTCCGGCCGGAAGTATCAGCGCCCCTGCCCCGAATGGCAGGATCCAGTACACCTCGGTTGCGCCGTTCGCTGACTCTCTGTTCGACAAGGAAACAATGAGGAGAAAAAGAAATGTGAACCTGATGATCTCCCACAGTGCCGTAGAGAGCAGTACAAGGCTTATCTTCTTCATGTTTATAGGCAGAGTGTATCTTTTGTAGTATACTAAGGTCAAGAATGAGCGGGAAACGGGGGAACATACCACCTCATGAGGGAAACACTTAGCAGCGGAAACTCACCGGTTGCCAGCCAGCAGCCGCCGACCGATCGGCAAACCGCACCGAAGCAGGCCAGAGAGAGAATCCTCTGGATCGGCTTAGCCACGGTTCTCATCTCTCTCCTCGTCATCCTCTCCTTTGCTCCCAGGGTTATGGCCCAAGGGCAGGAAAAGAGTACCCGGGACTATCTCAATATGTTCAACTGGGCCTTCCAGTTTGTACAGAAACACTATGCCGACGAGGATAAGGTGGATCCCCAGAGGCTCATCGAAGGTGCTCTGAAGGGGATGCTCGAATCCCTGGACGATCCTCATTCGGCCTACCTCGCGAGTGATGAAATGCGCCGGCTGCGGGATGACACCCACGGGGAGTTCGGTGGTGTGGGAATATTCATTTTGAAAACCGATAAGGGCGTCGAAGTCGCACGCCCGATCGACGGCACACCAGCCAAAAGGGCCGGTATTTCCACAGGGGATGTTATCATCGCCGTGGAAGGGGAATCCATCAAAGACTTCTCGATCGATGAGATCGTGAAGCGCCTGCGGGGCAGAGCCGGTTCCCCGGTGACAATGACAGTTCTGAGAGGGGAAAGCTATACCTTTGACATCACGATCGTTCGGGAAATGATCGAGGTGCCCACAGTCCGCCAAGCGATGATCTCTGATGACATCGCTTATCTCCATATTCTCAAGTTTACGCCCATGACCCTGGACAGAGTCGAGGACGCTATCGAGTACTTCGAGAAAGAGGTCTACGATTCCCTCGTCCTCGATCTCAGGAGCAACCCGGGCGGATTATTGAGCTCCGTTGTCAACGTTTCGGACCTCTTTCTCGAAAAGGGCCAGGTGATCGTCAGCACCCGGTCGCGTATTCCCTCTGAAAATCGTATCTTTAGGGCCAAAAAAGTTGCCGCCGTAGGCGAAGATATCGAAATTATCGTGCTGATCGATAAGTACTCCGCCTCTGCCGCAGAGATCCTTACAGGCGCACTCAAGGATACCGATAGGGCCGCTATAATGGGTGAGACCTCATACGGTAAGGGCTCTGTCCAGCAGATCATCAACGTAGACGGCGGAGGTTTCAGGCTGACAACGTCAAAGTACTTCACGCCCTCGGGCGAGAGCATCGATACCATAGGCATCAAACCGGACAGAATCATAGAACGCAAAGAATTCTCTGAGGAAGAGATCGAGTCATACCGGAAGTTGTTGGAGCTAAACGCCGTGAAGGAGTTTCTCAAAGAGAATCCTGAGCCCTCCGAGGAGGACATCGACGCCTTCGTTCGGTCTCTCAGGACACAGGGGATCGTTGTTCGGGAAGACCGCATCGAAAAGGATATCAGAGACGTATGGAACCGTATCCACAACATAGAAACCGTGTATGACCTTGAGTACGATACGGTCCTCAGGGAAGCGGTGGATACACTACAGTAACAAACGACGATCCGATGGTTTGCACTTTCCATGTCAAAACAAGCTCGAGAACACAGCTGATCAACATTACAGCAGAAATCAGGAAAGCCATTCGCACGGCCGGATTCACGGATGGAATCTGTGTGGCCTATGTTCCCCACACAACCGCAGGAGTCATAATCAACGAAGCGGCAGATCCGTCAGTGGCCAGAGACATCGCGACCTCACTGGACAGGATGGTGCCGTTCCAGGACAACTACACTCATGGGGAGGGCAACTCCGCGGCTCACATCAAGTCCAGCCTCGTAGGAGTGAGCTGTCAGATCCCGGTTGTGAACGGTGATCTCGCCCTCGGGACCTGGCAAGGCGTGTTCTTCTGCGAGTTCGACGGCCCTCGGCAGCGAAGTGTCCGCCTCTCTCTCGTTGAAGGTTGAGGCATGAAGCAGTTCCTTCTTCCGAATGATTACTCCGGTGAGGTAAAAATCAATATCTCAGGCCGAGACCATCACTACCTGAGACACGTCCTGCGATTGCGGGCCGGGGACGAGCTTCGCGGCGTTGACAGACAGGGCAACCTCTACCATCTCACCATAGAGCGAGAGGAAAAGGAGACATTCATCGTGCAGTCGAGACCTGAAAACCTCGAGTTACCTCTCTTTCCGTTCGCGATCAATCTCTACCAGTGCGTTCCCAAGAGCAGCAGAATGGATCTCATTGTCAGACAGGCCACGGAAATGGGCATCCGCAGAATCGTTCCTCTGATAAGCGAACGCACGGTTAAGAGGGTCGCTTCGAGAGACGGGTCCGAAAAGAAAGTCGCCCGGTGGGCCCGAATTGCAAAGGAGGCCCTCCAACAGAGTGGGGTGCGGATCAAGCCCATGATAGAGAAACCATGCTCCCTGGACGCCCTCGAAGAGAGAGAGGCAGGGTGTGATATCTTCTTTTTTCACCGGGAGAAATCAGCTGACAAAAATCTCCACCAACTGCTTAGGGATCCACCCCGGGTTGTGAATCTTTTAATTGGCCCGGAAGGGGGGTTCTCAGAAAAGGAAATTGAATATATTCTGGGTCTTGGATTCAGCGCGGTCTCTCTGGGTGAGACCGTTCTGAGAGTGGAGACCGCCGCTCTCTATGCTGCGGCCGCTGTAAAAATACTGCTGTTGGAGTCGAAGCTTTGGAAGACAGCCTGAAACGAATAAGCTTCTTGAACGTTCCCGTGGATGCTCTCGAGCTCGATCAAACACTCAAGACCATGGAAAGCTACCTGCAGGATGCTCAGGGGCATCAGATCGTTCTTCTCACATCCCGGAAACTTCTCAGGTCGCGTCGGGATCTGGATTACCTGCAGTGCCTGAGAAAATCCGATCTGGTTCTTCCCGTATCCAAGGGAGTCATCAAGGGCGCCCGGTTCCAGAAAAAACGCGCCCTTCACCGCTACAATCCCTTTGAGTTTATCATCCGCCTCCTCGGACTGGCAGAGAAGCTGGACCAGTCTATCTATCTTCTGGGCTCCAGAAAGGAAGAGCTGGAACAGGCGGAGAAGAACCTGAAGGTATCCTTTCCCGATTTGAAGGTTGTCGGTCGATACTCGGGATACTTCGACAAAACGATGGAAAGGAATATCGTCCTGGCGATTCGTAAGGCCTCGCCCGGTTTTCTTCTCGTGGGCCGCGGTGTGCCGGATCAGGACAAATGGATTGCCCGCAACAGGCAGCACTTCAACCCCGGCGTGTATATCTGGGTGGATAACTGCTTCGAGATCTTCTCCGGCAAAGAGAGGAACATCTCCAAGCAGGTGTTCAAAATGGGCATGGAATCTGTTGCGGATCTACCAAAACGACCGTGGAAAATCTTTAAGATCTTCCCCTTCCTCTATTTCAAGCTTCTCGTACTTATCTACAGAATACGGGGCCTTTAAGACCTCGGCCGTATGCCTCACACTTCGTAGAGCTTGAGATACTCGTAGACCTCTTTGAGCTGTTTCTCCATACGTTTTGTGATCACCCGGCCAATCAGGTTTCTAAAGAAAGGAACGAATAGAAAAAATCCGAACAGATCGGTTATGAATCCCGGTGTGAGGAGAAGAATTCCACCAACCAGTATTCCGGCTATGCTGATAAACTCCTTACCGGGATAGATCCCTTGCTCGATCTTTTCCTTCAGGGTATTGAGCACGGAACGGAACTGGCTCGCTGCTATCATAACACCGAAGAGACCTGTCGAGGCGGCGCAGGCAAGGGTCATGTAGTTTCCCACCCTGCCGCCCAGGTAGAGCAGCAGCAGGAGCTCTGAGAGGGGAAGGAGGGAATACAAAAGTATCAATAGCAGGAGCTTGGCGATGAAATCCTTTTCGAGGAGTTTCATCAGCACCGTTATGCCGGTCATTATCAGGCATCTTATCACAGCGTGTTTGGGACAGCAAGAAATAAAACCTCTCTTTGCGGTCATACGGGCAGCGAACCTTGTTTCTGCTTAGTGAGCGGGATATAGCACTACAGCGTAACATTTGCAGATAATTGTGAGAAGGACGATTGAGTAGTTGATTATCGGGATCGCTATTGTATTTGAATGGGTCGTTTGTCGAATATTTTGATATCTTATTAGCAGTTT
>SDBV01014281.1_pt1 | contig 10020 bp, 13 predicted proteins | sample 2277081 | NCBI WGS metagenome assembly SDBV01 (sample SAMN10402039, study PRJNA504765) | marine sediment metagenome | isolation source: marine sediment core GS10_PC15, 223 cmbsf | place: Arctic Ocean: Southern Knipovich Ridge | collected 2010 | reverse complement strand
CCATAAAAAACCCAAGAGCAAAACCTCCTCGCCTTACCCAATAATCTGTCTCAACTGGTAATGAAACAAAATAAACCATCAGATAGATTCCAATAATTATTGCAATAAAACATGTGATAGCTACAACCTTCATAATATTGAAAAGAGCAAGTTACTCAAATAATTTGAGTATCGCAGATCATAAGGTAATAATCATATGACCACTGATAAATAAGTCAAAACCATAATTGTTGTTACATGAACGTACAAGAAATGACTGCCATAGTAAGCGAAGAATTAACACACATTCCAAGAGGTTACGGAGTTACGCATGGATTGTTACGGTATTCCTACAATATGGCTAGAAGACGCGATCTAGCTAAGGGAAAGACAAAGGAAGAAACACTGTCATATTGCATTGATGAGATACGAAAGGATAATCCTAACTGGAATCCTGAATATGATATTACTTTTTTCAAAATTTAATCATAGTTATATTCCATCATTATTGTTGTAGATCTGAATTGGCAATTTCTATTACTTACCCTAAAACTGTGCAATTAGATGATGGTAGCATTCTTGAGCTTACTGAAGAAACTTGGAAGCAACGTCAATTAGTAATAGTAACAGACAAGGCTGAGAACGAAGTTAGACAAATTTTTCATACTGAAGACTTCATAGATTCAACTTTTGCAAAAGAGATTGTTAAACCTAATCAATTAGGTTCAGGTGTAAAGAAGAAAGTTGGAATTTGGCAAGTTCATGTTAGGTTTTTCCCTCACGGTGAAAAAATCGCAATTGATGCAGAAGCTGAGCTAGCAGATGATTATGGTATGGAACACTTAACTCATGGATGGATTTCTGCCTTTAACGAGACTTGGAATATTATTCAAAGACGAGTAGGAAAAATGTGGGTTTTTCATAAAGGTGTAGGCAAGTATGTAGTTAAGGTAGTTACTCAGGCAACTTTGCAACTAAAAGATCCTAAAACAAAAACTGATCCAAAAATGGTAGCTTTGGCTGCGGTGGGAATTGTTCTAGGAATTGTATTGATTGCATCTGCTTTGAAGAAAAAATAATTCTACCGCTCTACTAACAAATTAACATTAACTACAATATTTTTATCATCCGTATTCTCAATTACAATAAAGTAGATTCCTCTTCGTGGTATCTCACAATCAACCTCAAAATGGGATACAGCTTCACCACCGTCTAAATAATGAAAGGTATTATCTTTTTTGAAACTTTTAAAACTTGATTCAGTCATTATGAAAAAATCAAAAAAACCATCAGAAGAAATCTCCCCTCTAAGTTTTTCATCACGTCTTAAGTATAATTTTATTTCTTCAAATTCCTCTAATCGAAGTTTGATTGTTTTACGAGCAATTTTTTCCTCCTCCTTTTCATCATCTGATTCTACAGACTCTTCTTCGTATTGAGTTTCATCTTCGTCTTTCTCAATTCTGAGTTTGGGATTAATTTTTCCTTTAAAACCCCAAACTAAAACACCGATTATTCCTGCAACTAAAACATATGCTACTGCTGAAGATATATCAGAAAATCTAATCACATTAGTTGCTACTAAAGCCGTAATCGATCCAATTAGAATAATCGTAATAACTATGCTCAGAGGTTCTTTTTTCAAGGTCAAAACAATCTTGATAGTTCTCTAGTTTTAATCATAATCATCGATCCCCATTGTCGTTTCTTTCCCTTGTGTACAGTTAACATGTTGAATTGCTCTGCTATTTGATCTACTACTATTTTTACAGCACTTGGTTTTAGTCGGATATGTCCTCCATCAGTAATCATAAAATCTGTTTTCTTGATTTTTTTATCTCGAACTAATTTTAGAATTCCAAGCTCAACTATCCATCTAAATGGTTCTTGAAGATCATAGATTAGTGGAGCTTTGTTTGTGTAAGTTTTATGAATAAATCCAATGTATGGCTCTAGACCAACTGTATTTACTGCCTTCCAGATTTCTGATTCTAAAATTGAATATCCATAGTTGAACATTGCATTGATTGAATCATCCGCATTTTTTGAAGCCCAACTATCACCAAAGTTTCTTGAGATAAATTCCCACTTTTTGTCAAAAACTGAGGCTAAAGAATTCCAGTAATAGTGTGAAAATACTGCCTCTGCTTCCAATATTTTTTTAAAATTGGTGTTTTTTGAGAATTCAGAATATAATTTGGGGATAGACTTTTCAAACGAGAATCCTTTTTGATTTTCCTTTAACCATTCTAAAACTCTAAGGCTTCCTTCTATTTTCTGTTGTAAAATCCATTTTGCTACCTTGGTTTTTTGTACAGGATCATTTACTGCCTTGTACTGTGCAAGTTTGTATTGACCACGATTAGAAAGATATGGTGACATTGATGTAACAATTCGCCCATTCCAATCCAAGATTACTACATCGCGTTTTTGTTTCATCAACCAACGAATGGCTGAAACTGAAAGATTTCCGTGGTTTCCAGAAATTACTACCTTATCAAAGTCTAGGTAGTTACTTCGATATTTTGTTTTATGCTTTGGTCTGTTAATATGATGACCATTTGTTGCTTCTAATCTTCCTCCATCTACAGATAGATTATAACCATAACCATCAATCGTTAAAAGTCTCATCTAGTTTTTCTCCTTTTTATTTTATGACCGCATTTTGGACATATTATTTCAGTTTTATTGTAACTTTCTACTATTTCAGAAAGTATTATTGTTTTACCCGCATACCACAATTTAGATAATTTCAATAGAGATTCGTTTGAAAATTTTTTTAGATAAGGTACTAACTTGTTATGTTGCTCTACTCCTTCAAAATATGTTCTCCAATTATTTGGATAAGAAGATTTGTAAACCTGCTCATATTTTTTTTCATCTATTTTAATTGGTTGTTTTTTGAATTCTAAATTAATATAAGCTGAAGTACAAACTATACCAATAGGTTCTGTAATCATCAGAAAAGCATTAAATTCATTTGGAAATTCATCAGCAAAATCTGGATCATCAGTTATTTTATATGATTTTTTACCTTGATGTGTAGCATAAGATAATACATATTGTTTGAATTCGTCACTATTAATTAATCCACAAAAAATTTCTTCTTCTTTTTTTGTAAGTTGTATTGCATCACGATCAAGTCGTTGTTTTATCGCTTCAACAAGGTATTTGCTATTTGATTTGTATCCAGCTTCTGTCTTTTCAAAATATTTTTTAAAGCGATCTAAAGATTTGTAGATTTTTTCTGTTTTTGGAAAACCATAAATTACTTTAGCAAGACTATAGCCTGTCTGTGGTTTGATGTAACAATGAAAATACAATTTTGCTGGAAGGCCAGTGTAAAGGGGACTTTCTATCTTCCTAGGCATAAAATAACCCCCAAATAGGCACGATTAGGACACATACCACTGTCATATGGATAGTAGTCTTACGGACACATATGAAAGTATCTGTACTATGGTAATGATGAAAAAACAACCAATTGAACTTGGAACACGAAAACTTTCTCGACAAAACTACTCTTGGATTCTGACCATACCAGATGTGTGGGTAAAAAATTCAGGCATGAAACAAAACGAGATGGTTGTGTTTCTAATGGATGAAAACAACAATCTGATCATTAAACCTCATAAGGTGTATGTAAGTGAAAAGGTTTAGTGATCGATTCCCTACTTTTTTTGATTGGGAACACCAAGCAGGAAACAGCAATTACGCTAAACAAATCAGAAGGTTACATTACTTTTATCCAAACGCAACCTTATCTCAATTATCAGGTAGAAGAAGACTACCCTCAAAAAAATTATCTATTGATTTAGTTGATCCTCGTGGATTAAAACCAAAAGAGAGGATAAAGCGAATTGATTCATTATCAGTTTTAAACAAAATTAGAAGAGGAGAAGATCCACAAACGGCTATTGATGCTTCTGATCTTTCAGATTCAACTCTCAAAACTTATCTTAAAAATAACATCAGATTCCTAAAAAATTCAGTCAAAGTATCTAAAGTCGATAAAATTCCACGAGAGATGATAATCAAAGAAGATAGTAATGAAATACCTATTATTATAAAAAATTCAAAAAACGCTTCTATAATTGGAAAATACCACAATGCAGTAAGGCATTTTCTTGATACTGGAGATGATTCAAAATTAAAAAAGTTCAAAAAAACTCGCATAAAAGACGTTGATGGTATAACTCACTCACTAGAAATCAACTCTGATAAAATTATTGAAATAGAAGACAGAAAGGAGGAGCCTGAAGCTTTTGAGATCTACAAAACTTGATGAAGAACTACGCAATGCAATAAAGGAAACAAAAATTATTGCAAAAATTATTGAATCTGGCTCTACATGTCTTTTGTGTTTTGAATCAAATCATTTTGTAATAGAGTGGCATCACATTGGTGGAAGAAAAAATTCTTCTGTACTACTTCCACTTTGTGCTAACTGTCATCTTCTAGCATCCAAAAATCAATTAAATTACGACGGAATCTGGTCAAAATCAAAGCCAAATAGCCTCAAATTGTTATTTGTGCTCAAGGATCTACAATTTCTTGAACAAAAAATCACACAGTGGTTAGTTAATGAGCTTAGAACAGACTGAAATTGCTGTACGAGCTTTTGTTAAACCAAAAGCAAAAAAATCGTCTTACATTCCATCATTAATTGAAATTCCTAACTATTCCAGAGTTCTAACACTTGATACTGAAACTACAACAGATCAATACCAGAATCTGCGATTTGGATACTATAGAATAGATGATAGTCACATCAAGGTAGATTATGGAATATTTTATGATCCTAAATTTGTTAATCAAAAAGAATTAAAAATTCTCAAGAAGATATGTGACAAAGTTATTTCTGTTAGTGAATTCGTAGATGATATCTTTTTACCAGAAGTTTATGATGTGCAAACCCTCTGTGTTGGGTTTAATCTTCCTTTTGATCTCTCTAGATTGGCAATTGGTTTTGGATATGGCAGAAAATCAAACAGAGAATCATTTTCATTTCAACTATCAGAGAACAAAAAATATCCTAGACTGATTATTAAAAGTCTAGACAGTACAAAGTCATTTATCAGATTTGGAACATCAAAATTAACTAGTCGACAATATCAAGGTAATTTTTTGGATCTTAGAACACTTTCGTTTTCATTATCAAGTAAAAAACATACTCTAGAGTCTGCATGCAAATTTTTCGAGTCCTCAATTAAGAAACACCATTCAAATGAACATGGAAAGATAACTTTGCATTATGTGAAATACAATATCAATGATGTAGATGCTACATACAGTCTTTATCTACGACTTGCACGCGAATATGAAAAATATGGTCTCTCAAAACAAATAACTAGAATCTATTCTCCTGCATCTATTGGTAAAGCATTTCTTGAAGATATGGGAATTTTACCGTTTGATCTGATTAGTAAAGTTTCACCTCATACACTTGGATTAATAATGACTAGTTATTTTGGTGGAAGAACAGAGGTTAGAATTAGAAAACAACCTGAACTTGTAAAATATTTGGACTTTCTTAGCATGTATCCAACCGTATGTATTCTCTTGAATCTTTGGAGGTTTGTCATTGCCAAAAATGTTATTGAAGAAAATTGTGTTCAATGGACAAGGGATTTTTTAGAGAAAATTAGCCTCGAAAACCTTCAAGATCCCAAAATTTGGAAGAAATTTTCAGTAATTGTTTGTCTTAGTCCAGACTCGGATATTCTTCCATCCAGATCAAAGTATGGACACAAACACGCATACAACATTGGAATTAATCATATCTCGTATAATGGAAAACTTTGGTATTGTTTACCAGACATAATTGCATCCAAATTGCTTTGTGGCAAAGCTCCCAAGATTGTTAATGCAGTAAGATTCGTTCCTGTTGGAATCCAAGAGAACTTAAAACAAATCAAAATCTTTGGAGAACAAATTGATCCAGTCAAAGAAGATTTTTTTAAAAAAATAATTGAAAAGCGTCAAGAGCTAAAGGACAATGAGGATTCAAGAGAACACATTCTCAAAATAATTGCAAACTCTACAAGTTATGGAATATATGCCCAGATAAACACCATATCGCAATCTTCTGAATCTGAGATATTTGGATTAGATCACTTTACTACAAGAACTGACAAAACTGAAAAGATAGGCGAGAGATACAATCCGATTCTTTCTAGTTTAATTACATCTGGTTCTAGATTGATTTTAGCCATAGTTGAATCAATCTTAGCACAACAAAATTCAGTCTATGCATTTTGTGATACTGACAGCATGGCAGTTCCTGTAAAGTTTGTTGATATAATTCAGCAATATTTTCAAAAACTTAATCCATATAATTTTGATAAACCTCTATTCAAACTAGAAAAAGAAAACTTTGTCGATGGAAAAGAAACGGATCTGTTGTTCTATGGTATTAGCTCAAAAAGATATGTACTGTATAATATTGTAGATGACAAAATAGTAATAAGAAAACATTCATCACATGGATTGGGGCATATTAACAATCCATTTCCAAAGTCCAAAGATTGGGAAAAAGAATTTTGGACAGATATTTTAGAATATCATTATAGCAAAAAAACAAGAGATGAAATCAATCTAAAATATTCTAATCATTATGCAACATCAACTCTATCCATATCTACTCCAAACATGTTAAGACGATTTAAAAAATTAAACAAAGACAAACCATTTGAGAAACAGATCAAGTCATTTAATTTTTGTATTGTAGGATTTAGGAATATGGAATCTGTAAAACCACTTTCTATTTATAGAAAAAATTCGCAAGAGGCAGTTTTTGATGAATTTATTGACTATGAGACTGGAAAAATCATGAGCGGGATTCAATATTGGAAGGATCTTAAGGATATTTTTTGGGAGTATTTGGCACATCCAGAAGCAAAATTTGATGGAATTACTGGAATTCTAAAGCGAAAAAAACTGATGATATCAAACATCGTTACTATAGGAAAAGAGAGCAATCAGATAGATGAATCTGAAATTTTGGGTTTAGACGATCAATCATATCTTACATATGGCAATCATCTCATTCCTGTTCAAAATATTCTAAAACTTACTCCAAAACAAGCAAAAATTGCAGGGATTGGTAAGAATCAGTTGTATAGAATAAAAAAAGCGATCACAAATAATAGATTTAATCCTAGAAAAAAAACTCTAGAAAAACTTTGGATGATAAAATAACTTAACTGTTTTATTGCTGTTTAAAATCTCAATAGCGATGGTGTCAGTTCTTAATGTATGGCTACTAGGTGCAACTCATCCTAAGGCCGACAAATCAATATCGTGGGATGAGCCCTTTTCTAATTTAGGAGAGCCTGATGTTTTAATAATTAATCTAAGCACATTAACACATGAAGTTTTAGAAAGAATTGATAAAAAAAAACTAGATCAAGCTCGTCAATTCGTTTTGGATAAATTTTTTAACAATGGAATAATAATTGTCTTAACAGCTCCACGCATTGAGATCACTGAGCATTTTACATATTCAAATAATCATGTAGTTCCAATTGATCTTTATACAGAAGATGTTCCACAAGGTACAACACTTCGATTTAAGGAAACTCATGACTTTGAACCTTATTTAAAAGAAATTCAAAACTTTAACTTTGTTATATCACGTGTTGATACAGGATATGTTGAATATTGGGGAAAACAAAAAACAAAATATTTTGTTAGTACTTCTATTCCAGACAAATCAATTAAAGACAATTCTGGTCATGTATTAGGCGATGTTTATACTAATGCATATTATGAGGAACATTCTAATGAATTAAAAGCATTTCCAAATACTGGAGAAATTATTTTGTTACCTCCACCTACAGAACCTATAGAAAATGCTCTAGACAGAATTTTGTTCAGATATGGAAAAACAAATGCGGTAGAAGTACATGTACCTGAGTGGGCTAGTAAAATTTTGTTACCAACTATCAAAGAAAAAAATACTAAAATTGAAGAATTAAGATCACAGCAAAATACTTTACAAAAACAAATTGATGTTTTAGAAAATGAAAAGAATACCATTCAAAATCATAGAAAATTATTATATTCAGAAGAAACTTCACTTGAAGACGCAGTAGCTGAAGCCTTCAAAATATTAGGATTTGATGAGATCCGTCAAATTCGAGAAAAAAACAGGGAAGACTGGATTTTTGAATTCAAACATGAAAAGCAATTCAAATATGGTGTAATTGAGGTAAAAGCAAGCGAAACTAGAACCAAACAAAATAACATCGTTCAATGTAGTAAATAGGTAGACGAACGCTTTGATATAGACAAAAAAGTTTCAAAAGGAATTTTTATTCCTAACCAACATAGATTACAACCATATCCAAAATCAAAAGACGATAGATCGCACTTTGAACCTAATGAAATAGCTTATGCAAAAATGAAAAGTATCTGCATTATTCCTAGTTTTGTGTTATTTGATGTGGTAAAAGATGTACTAGATGGAAAGAAAAGATCTCGAAAAGAAATTGAAAAAAAGATCTCCGAATCTAGTGGATTATTGACTAAGTTGTAGATCATTTTGCTAAACTAATATAATTTATTAATAATTTCAACCATAATATAGTATGAACGATCTCAAGTCGTTACCAACTAAGAAGCTAGAACCTAAAGAAAACCAAATACGATCAAGTTATGAAACACTTCTAGCACGTACAAATAGAAAAAAATCATTTGCATATTGGGGGCCTAGGTTGTTTGGTGGTGGTTTTTTTGGTGGAATGGGTGGACTTGTAATACTAAGTATTCTTGATTTATTGGAAACTATCGCTCCGCTTATTGTTATGGGATTATTTGTTGGATCAGTATTACTAGGAATGGCATTTTTAGATAAAAGCCAAAAGGAAATTTTTGATAAAAAACAAAAGCGGTTTTTTAGTTTTATGAATACTTTTGATTGCTTAAGAAAATTTACTGGAATGGAATCCTTAGGAAATAAAAAAGAGAAAATTCATGTCATAAAATCATTTCAAAGTTTATCTAAATTCATCAATAAATGGATTGATAATACCGCACCAGATTATATGACTAAACTACCTCTAGAAATATCCAATAGAATCGATCAAAGAGTCATACCATTACTAAGACAGGAAAAATCCTATGAAACAAAGATGTTAATGACTTTTGGAAATTTTCTATATGATTTTGCTGTGAAAGTATATGATTCTGATCCAAGTGAAAAAGACTTGGAACAATTAAATGAACAACTAGATGCTTTTCATGAATTACCTGAAGCTGAAACACCAAAGGAAACATCAAAATTTTACGAAAATCTTTCAATGTCAAAAATCATTAGCATTGGAGCTGTAACAAGTACTGGTTTATTCTTCATAATTAATCAATCTGAATTAGGCTGGGGTGAGTCATTAATAGGCAGCCTAGTTGTTGGATTTACCTCAATGGCATTTCTAGCTACAAGTAGAAAAAGAAAATCATCAAACTAAATCATATAACATTCAAAATACTAAATCATAATTTTATACAACCAAACTTTCCTAGCGTCTGAGACTTACGAATTCTACAATCAACAATCTCTTGAGGCGAAAACAACTCTTCAAAGTCTTTAATTCTTTTTTGCAGACTAGAAACCCTATCTTTTGCCAAATACAACTTCAAATCAAGCTCAGTGTTTTCCTTTTTTAGATCATCTACCTGATTAGGTTCTTCTGTCTCTTGCATAGCAACTTCTGCCATGTTACCAATCCCCCCCAGACACCGCTCTCTAACATACTCTGATATTGAGCATCCCTTTTCATTACATCTATCAACCAACTTATCATAATCCTCTGCTGATACTTTAGACGAAATTACTTTTGTAGACATTTTTCGTATACTCTAGTATACTGTGGTTTACCGAATAAACTCTAGTTGTTATTTTCGTCGTACCATAATATGGGCCACAAAAATCCGCTTGTCTATATTCCCCTTAAATGTTGAGACAAAAAATGCATATAGGAACTAAACAAAATAAAACCATGCAATATTTTCAAGCTGTTCAAATTGGAAAAGAAAGAGCAA
>SDBV01014280.1_pt1 | contig 10020 bp, 8 predicted proteins | sample 2277081 | NCBI WGS metagenome assembly SDBV01 (sample SAMN10402039, study PRJNA504765) | marine sediment metagenome | isolation source: marine sediment core GS10_PC15, 223 cmbsf | place: Arctic Ocean: Southern Knipovich Ridge | collected 2010 | reverse complement strand
GTATGCAGGTTTTATTAAAGAATTGACAGGTGCAAATTCGCAAGGAAAAACAGAGGCAGAATTAATAGAAAATTTACATGAAGCAATTCAATTAATCTTAGAATCAAATCAAAAACATGCTTTTGAAAGTATAAAAAATATATAGAAAAAGCAATTGAAGTATAAAATTGAAGTGAAAAGAATTATTAAAATACTTGTTAAGCAATGGATGTATCATTGAAAGAGAAGGTAAAAAACATATTGTAGTTTATAATCCTTCTACAAATCTATCATCAACAATACCGAGACACAGAGAGATAAATACATTTACAGGAAAGAATATTTGTAGAGATTTAGGTATTGCAGAAATAAAGATAAAATAAATTATAGCTTTAACTACCAGTATAAATGTTAATGAGTAGTATAAGATTTTTGCTCCTGTAGTATTTGCGGCAGGAGACTCTGCAACTTGTGCATCACTTGTTGTCAGGGCTATTTATCATGGAAGGCAGGCCGACTCTCACCATCCCTGATTCCGTCGGCATTGGTACATCCATGTACATCAGCTGTGGAGTCGATAAATAGTTATTTTGCTGGAAAATAATAGTATCTGGATTTATATTTTTATTATGACGCTGTAATACTCCGATGTCTTTAAGCCCTCTGGGTGCTCTGCATTCTTCAATATCTTTTCCCTCAGTAATTACTTCAGGCCATTCTACTAACTGTCCCAAATATGCAGAATCTATTTTTATATATTTTGCTGTATAATTTTTAAAAGTCAAAGTATCAGACCTCCGTCCCCCAAAATACTGTATAATTTTAAAAGTCAAGGTATCAGACCTCCGTCCCTCAGAAAATCTAATTTGCAGACCTGACAGGACGGAAACTATAGAACTCACTTCCAGGATCACCTGGAAATACAGCATTATAAACCCTTTTAAAGACAGCACAGGTATAATCAGCACTGTACCAGTGTCCTCCGCGCAAAGCACGGCCATAACCACTTGAATTACCTCTGGGATTAATTTCAGCTGATGAGGTGTAAGCATAATAATTACCCCAACACCATTCAAGTGTATTACCAGTCATATCATACAGCCCCAGTTCATTAGGCCTTTTCTGACCCACAGGATGAGTTTTATTACCTGAATTTTCATCATACCAGCCAACAACACTTATATCATCGCTTCCACTGTAAATATAGCCATTGCTCATATTGCCGCCCCTTGCAGCAAATTCCCATTCTGCTTCTGTCGGAAGGCGATAACCATTAGCAGAAAAATCGCAAACGATAGCAGTCCCGCTTCCACTATAACATGGCGTTAGTCCCTCTTTTATGCTGAGCCAGTTGCAGAATTCAATTGTATCATTCCAGCTGACATTAATGACAGGCCTCATTCCTCTACCCCAGCCTGCATCATCGGATTTACTTCTTCCAGTTTCTTCACAGAATGTATCATACAGCTCAAAAGTAATTTCATACTGCGACATATAAAAACTGTCAACAGTAACACTATGAGCCGGATTATTATAGTTATTATAATCACTATTTCCCATACTGAATGTACCGGCTTCAACAAGGATCATTTTGGGAGAATCAGCCCAACCCACTGAAGATAGTATAGCCAGAATTATTATTATTGCTTTTTTCACCATTTTCTCCTTTATATGACCTGCCTTAATAAATTGTATCTTAAAATATCTACAAACACCAGAAAAAAATCAGAAAATAATAATCTGGCCTGTACTCATCCCGAAGCAGAGGCATCTGGAAAAATATGCATATGAATTTGGCTGAGTTTGACAGGAAAATATCAAAATATAAAATAAGCAAATGTAGATATTTTTCATATACGATCCTTAACTATGATTTGAAAATAAAATAAAGGAAGAAAATTCTGCCATACTGTATACTATGCCCAATTTTCATAATCCAACTGGTATTACAACCTGCCAGGTACATCGTGAAAGACTGTTATCAATATGTGAAAAATACAGAATTCCGCTTATTGAAGATGGTTTTGTAGAGGAGATGAAATATTTTGGTAAAGCAGTGCTCCCTATAAAATCTATGGATAAATATGGTATTGTATTTTATCTTGGCACTTTTTCTAAAATACTGTTTCCCGGTCTTAGGGTAGGCTGGATTGCGGCAGATAGGAAATGCATTCAGAAATTAGCCGACATTACACATGCCTTGAATATTTCCGGTAACGTCTTAAGCCATGCTGCATTATATCAGTTTTGTAAATCCGGATTTTATGAACTGCATTTAAAACGCATACACAAAATATACCGTAAAAGAATGCAAACAGCATTAAAGGCGATGAAAGAAAATTTTTCTGGCAATTTTGTTTCTTATACTAAACCTGCTGGAGGTTATACAATCTGGGTACAGATTAATAATAAAGATGTAAGTGAAGATGAGCTGATAAAACATTTAAGTTTATACGGTGTAGCTGTCTCACCTGGTAAAATTTACTTCCTAAAAAAGCAAAACATCCCCTATTTCCGGATTTCAATAGCTCATCAAGATGAAAAGCAGATAGAAAGAGGGATAAAAAGAATTGGCCGTGCCTTACAAGATTTAGGAGTTTTTTCATGAAACATATAGCTATCTTTTTAGTTACTATTATAAATATTCTCATTCCAGTACCTGTATCTTCAACATCAATCTCAATATATTTACCAGGTTTCATTTCAGGATCAGGCATATTTGTTGTCTTATCAAAATCAACATTCTTTGTCCTAAAGGTCAGCCTGCCGCCTTTGGACATAGCATCCCGAGAATTTAATGCTAAATTCATTATCATATTTTGTATTTGAGTTAAATCACCGTTTATTATTGAAATGTCAGCATCTAAGGTTGAAATAATTATTTATTTTTGGTTTAATTATTTATCCTTATTTGGGGATAGAGATACTGATTAGTGGCAGACTGTTTCCTCTAATCAGGAGAGTATCTAAAAGACAAGCTTAAAGATACTCTCCTGATTGTTAGGTGTAATTAGCACATTAAATAGGAGTAAAGTATGAAACAAGAGTTAAGAAATGAAAAGTTGGAATTTATCTGGAGAATAGCATCAGCTCATACTATAGCATATTTTATTGCTGGTATATTGGCTTTAGTATTTATGAATTATAAAGATGTATTTGCTGCCGAAACTATATCTGCAATAATGCGGCCAGTTGAATCACCATGGGTTGTTTTAGGTGCAGGGCTTCAAATATTTAGAGGAATTATTATTGCTTTAGTGCTACTACCATTTAAAGAAACATTTATATCTAAAAATGGTTGGATAAAATTTGCAGTATTGATTTTAGGATTATCATATGTTTCGACAATTGGACCTACTTTCGGATCTTTTGAAGGATATATTTATACAAAGTTGCCTTTACAATATCACCTTCTCGGAATACCGGAAGCATTGATTTATACTTTTCTTTTAACTTTTATAATCTCTATTTGGTACAGAAAACAAAGCAAAGCATTGAATATTATTTCTATTGTGCTTGTTGCATTAATAATACTGATGAGTCTTCTTGGTTTGCTATCAAATTTAGGAATAATTAAAACCTGAACAATGTGTTGGCCGTTGAACAGAAATCGAGAAAAAGACCTAAAAATATTTATAACAAAAAGTCTTGATTTAAGATTATTAAGCGACTATCATCAACAATACCGAGATAAATCCTGATATTATTGTACTTGTGTCATCGGGATACAGTATAGATAACGAAGCACAGAGTATTATAGATAAGGGGGCAAAGGGATTCATCCAGAAACCATTTCGCACAGGAGAAATCTCTCAAAAAATATCTGAAATATTAAAGATGTAAGGCTATAAGAGGATGTTATTTTCAAAGCAGAGTCAATTAACTAAAGAATACTTCCACTCATCCAGAGGCTATATTCTTTTGGGCATTTAAGTGATTTCTATAGTAAAAAATACTTGAATCAAATTATAAAATTATCTATCATTAAATTATAATAAAAGTACTTAAAACGTGTGAGCTGGCTGATTTTTTTCTTTAGTTGGTGTACTCGTATCCTGAATATAATCGAGGATATTGTATGATTTCCGGAACAAACCTCTTTTTTGGTTTATTCAATAACCTGGTAATTATATTGTATTAAAAGTGATTGATACAGGGCATGGTATCAATCAGGAAGATATTGGGCGTATTTTTGATCCTTATTTCACGACAAAAGAAATTGGTAAAGGTTCCGGCATGGGATTAGCTGTTGTTCATGGAATTGTAAGAAGGCTTAACGGAATTATCACTGTTGAAAGTAAATCAGGACGCGGATCTACATTCAATGTATTTTTTCCCGAAACTAATATGAAGAAAAGCACAGCTAAAGAAACAGAATTTGTTCCAAAAGGAAATGAAAGAATTTTATTGGTTGATGATGAACCGTTAGTGGTTGATGTTACTAAGATAAGATTAAAAAAACTCGGATATGAGGTAACTGCCTTGACCAGTAGTATCGCAGCGCTTGAATCATTTCGTGTCCAACCGGAAGCATTCGATCTTGTTATTACAGACCAGTCTATGCCAAAATATCCGGAGTACAATTGTCCAAAGAATTGCTTGGTATACGATCTGATATTTCAATAATTTTATGTACAGTATAAAGTTCCATAGTTGATGCGGAAAAATCAAAAAGTATTGGTATTAAAGGATTTATTATGAAGCCGATAAATCAAAAAGAACTTGCAGTTACAATTCGGAATATTCTTGATGCCGGAACAACAACAGGCTAGTTAATATTTATCTGGAAATAACCATTTTAGGAAATTGTTCAGCTTTAAATATTTAATATAGATGCTTTTATCATCATGAAAATAATCCCATAATGTCATTCTTTGTAAGAGATTTAAAGATCGTTTTTTCGCCTGTAACTATTTCATCTATTAGCTTTTTTTTCTTTTCCTGAAGTATAAGTATCTTTTCTTCTACAGTTCCCTTTACAATCAATTTGTATGCAATAACTTTTTTTGTCTGGCCGATTCTATGGCTCCTGTCTACAGCCTGTTTTTCCAGGGCCGGATTCCACCACGGATCAAAAAGAATTACATAATCCGCTGCTGTTAAATTAATTCCAAGGCCTCCTGCTTTCAGGCTTATTAAGAATACCCTGATGTCTTCATCATCCTGAAATGTTTTTATTATTTCCTTTCTTTTTTTTGTAGAACCGTCAAGATACAGATACTTGAGGTTCATATCTTTAAAATAATCCTCTATTCGCTTTAATGATTTTACAAATTGAGAAAAAACCAGAACTTTATGTCCTTCCGCGATAATGTCCTCTATTATATTCTTGAATATTTCGAATTTACAGGAAGGAATGCTTTCATATTCTTCATTTGCAAGAAAAGGAAAAATCGCTGTCTGCCTTAGTTTAAGAAGGGCGCTTAAAATATCTATGGCAGATTTTTTCATTCCCTTTTCAGCTAAAGTCTTTTTAACTTTATTTTTGTAGTATTTCTTTATTTCATTATAAACATCTCTCTGCTCTTTTTCCATTTCTACATATTGTATAATCTCCTCTTTTTCCGGCAGATCTTTTGCAACATCCTCTTTTTTTCTTCTTAATATAAATGGGAAGATTGTTTTTCTTAGTATTTCTGTTTTTAGTTCATCAGAAAATTCTTCTATTGGCCTTGTATACTGCTTTTTAAAATCTTTAAGTGAACCAAGAAGCCCGGGCATAAGAAAATCCATTTGTGCCCATAATTCCAATGTATTATTTTCGACTGGTGTGCCGCTTAATGATAATCTGTGTTCGGAATTAATTAACTTTATGCATTTAAATATTTTAGTTGCTGCATTCTTAATTGTCTGGGCCTCGTCCAAAATAAGATATGTAAATGAAAAACTTTTAAATATTTCTATGTCATTCCGTAATGTACTGTAACTGATGATAATTATATCTGATTTTTTTAATCCTTCTATATATGTCTTTCTGTTCTGTCCATGATAACTTAAAGCATTTAATCCGGGTGTAAAGCGTGATATTTCGTCTTTCCAGTTTCCAATTGTACTGACAGGCACAACTATTAATGCATTCTTAAGTTTTTTCTCAGATTTTAATTTGTGCAGGAGAGCTAGGGTTTGAACAGTTTTACCAAGGCCCATATCATCTGCAAGGCATCCGTTTATTTTATGTGAAAATAAAAAGTAAAGCCAGTTAAGGCCGGCTTTCTGATACTCCCGGAGCTCTGTATTAAAACCCGAAGGAAGTTTTATGTCTTCTATTTTCTTAAACTTTTTTAAATTATTTATTAGTTTCTTTGTTTGTTCTAACCCCTCATCTTTATTAACTATTTGCTCATAAAGTTCATCCACCACACTATAATTATGCCTGGAAACCCGGAGAGTTCCATCGGAATTCATTCCCCTGGCTTTTAGTTTTTGCAGCCTTTCTACATCTTCTTTATTTATTAAATAATAATTATTTTCTGTTCTTACAAATAAATTATCCAGAAAACCGTCATCCAGTATAATTTCGTGGCTCTTATTCTCCGAATCCATTGCCTCTGCCCTTATATCGAGCCAGTCCATATTTCTGCTTACTGTAAACATTATTTTTGCATTTGATTTTATACTCTGGCTCTCTCCTTTTTTTCTTATTTCAAACCCGTTTTCTAATAATTTGATTCCAAAGCTAAGAATAAATTCATTTAACATGCAAGACAGGCTGAAGGTAAAATTTATTGCGCGATAAGAACTATAACCGAAATCCTCTATAGATCTTATAATCTTTCCTTCAAATAATGCTCTCAGGAAATAATATCTGTTCTTTTCATATTTAATATTCCTTTCCGCCGCAAGATATTCGTCTTTGTTACCGTCCATCCTGAGTAGTTGTTCATCTCTTTCAATAGGAAATATTCTTCCGTTATAATTAAACATCAGGTTTATTGTAATCCCTTCCGAATATTCTTTTATTTCTATTAAAGGGATGGGAATTGAATGAATAATTCGGAGTCTTTTCTGAGTAAAGTTGACCTTTATATTTTTTATACCCTTTCTACTTATTATTGCTTTAAGGTTTTTTATATCTCCGGATTTATATTCATTTTCAGAAGTAATAATTCGTTTTAAAAGGCCGGTAAAATTATTGTCCTGATCATTATAGAGAATAGCTCCCTTTTCCGCATCAATTAAACAAAATAATAATCCGGAGGTAAAAACCTTGCAATCAGGTGATAGTGTGTATTTAGTATCTGTTTTATAGCAAAAATCTATAATAGGAGAAAAATATGGCGTTTCTCTGCCATTTAATCCGCTAAATTGAAAACGAATTACAGCATTATTAAAATAGTGCAGATTGAGAGGTATATTCTTTCTGTTTTTTAAAGAAAATAATTTTAAATCCGGTATTGACTTTATGAAATTGAAATAATTAAAAAAGTTATCGGAATATCCGTTTTTACTTAAGAGGCTCTCTATAAGACGCTTTTCATTTGCAGAAATTGGTTCTGTTAATTTTTTACTATTAAAGAATTGAATCTGTCCAATTGAATTGTCCTTTTTAAGCTGGCCGATACCCGGTTTGATGTTCCAATTTTCTCCAAATTTGTCTTCAAATATTCTGAATACCAAACAATATTTTTTGTTACCGGAAATAATCCTTACAGCTTTTTCGTTTTCCTCTTTTTCTAATTCAGATTGTAAATTCATTATCAGGTAATTATTTGTGCTGTTTTCCGGTTTAAATGGAATAACAATATCCGGTTTTTCCTCTTTAAATTCCATATCGGAATTATCCAGTATTTCAAAGTGTTTTATTAAGACTGCTCCGGTATGTTCACAGAAGTTCTCACTAAAGCAAGAGCATCTAAAAGTAAAAGAATCTGTAGAGCTGCTGTTATGTATAATATTTATATTTACTCTGAATCGTTTTACACCTTTCCCGGCCGGACCACTAATAAAAAATATAAATGATGGTTCGTAATCTCTATACGAATCTATTACTTTGGATTCTTTTATATATTCTTTAGATTTGTTATAAAGATTTCTTCCCAGAAGTTTTATAAGTTTTTTCTTTTTAATTCCAAACTTTAAATTCAAATGCATCCATATAATATATATAAAAGTTATGTATATTAAAAGTATAGATTTATTAATGTTTCATTTATATCTTTAATGTTTTTTCTTAAGTTGTTGAAAAAACAAGAATATTTACTGAATGTGGTAAAACTTCCACTGTCTTTTTATCCTTTATGCTAAATTGGATAGAGGTTTTTTTAATCTTAACATTTGAAGGATTTTTGATATCATTGAAAGAGTCTTTTGAGGCTCCTGAGATACTGTACATAACAGCTGATGAATAATCTATGAAATCAGGACCTTCCAGATTTAATTCGCTAGTTTTGTCAGGATGCCGGTTTATAATGGCAACGCTAAGGCCGTTTTGCCTGGAATCCTTAGTGGCTATAACATCAAAGACTGGCACGTCAATTTGTTTTCCTTCTAACGTAACAGTGAAACTTTCTTTTTTTTGCAGCCATGTGTCTATGACAGTATCGCCCATATATTTTGTATATAATTCAAAAACAAAATAAGTAGTGCGCAAAATAATACCTTTTTTATATGTATATATTGCTCCACGGGTATTAACTGTCGGTGCAAAATTGGCCATTCCAACTACATCACAGTTTCTGAGACAGGAATTCAGAAAACAGGCACTAAATACCGCATCTGCCATTGTGTAGCTCGAATTGATGTCATTTTTGTCTCTTGCTAATAAATAATCTTTTGTTCCGGAGTCTATATTGGGATGATGCCAGCCTCGTAAATTCCATTCATCAAAGGCAATCCGAATTTTACCAATATATCCAAGTGCGCCAAGTATGTTCCTTGTTTTTGTTATTTTATCCTGAATCTGCAGTGTGTAAGCCATACATGTTTCATAGCTGGAAAGTTTGTTATCCTGCCATAACTGATCCCAATAGTGATGTATAGAAATCCAATCAAGAAAGTCGCCGGCTTCCAATAAGAGATTCTGGTTCCAGTCCAGTTCAGAGATACTGGGAGCCAATAATTCAATATTTGGATCTACCCGTTTCATCATCTTTGCTGCTTCTTTTACATAACGCCCCCATTCTTTAAGGCTTTTTGCTCCTATTTCCCAGCTGCCATAATTTTCATTCCCAATACTCCAGTATTTCACATTAAAGGGTTCAGGATGTCCATTTTCAATCCTGAGTTTTGCCCATTTCCCTTCACTTCTTTGATTACAGTATTCCACCCAGTCACTCATTTCTTCCTGCGTACCGGAGTCGGCATTTGTACAGATATATGGTTCAGAGCCTGTTAGTTTACAAAATTCCATATACTCATCTGTTCCAAAAATATTGCTTTCTTCTACTCTCCAGGCTTTATCAAAAGCCGGTTCACGTTTTATTCCTATACCATCTTTCCAGTGATATGCAGATACAAAACAACCTCCCGGCCATCGTATAACAGCTGGCTGAATATCTTTTAATGTATGAATAACATCTAGACGAAATCCTTTTTCATTTGATAAGGGCGATTCCGGATCTATAATACCGCCGTATATTTGTCTATGAAAATGTTCAAGAAAATGCCCGTATATTTTTGCATCTCTTATTCCAGTTATTCTTCTTGATTCAATATAAACCGTTGATTGTTTTGTTTTACTCATCTTACATCCTCACTATTTATTCCTAAAATCAGCTTTTATGAAATACTAGTAATGTAAATATAAAATAATATCAATATAAAAAAATATATTTTGTAGAATTTTGATATTGCTGATTATCTGTAATAAAATGCTTGCCATTTAAAAAAATTACTATAATAATTTATTGTTGTGAATAATGGGAAATTTTATACCAATTTACCGAATAAACTTTTTAAGGGTTTACTGCAGTTATTAAAGGGAAAAAGATTGCTCTTCTTGGAGAGACAGGTTCCGGAAAAACTTCGCTTGTAAATCTGCTGCCACGATTTTATGACATAACAGAAGGAAATATTTTAATTGATGATAAACCCATAGAATAT
>SDBV01014278.1_pt1 | contig 10020 bp, 11 predicted proteins | sample 2277081 | NCBI WGS metagenome assembly SDBV01 (sample SAMN10402039, study PRJNA504765) | marine sediment metagenome | isolation source: marine sediment core GS10_PC15, 223 cmbsf | place: Arctic Ocean: Southern Knipovich Ridge | collected 2010 | reverse complement strand
TGGAAAAGTTCCTCTCCCCCTACCGATTTACCACAATCCCCCTATTTTCGCATATCTGTTTACGAAAGCAAAGATCAAAAACACTGCAATTCAAGCCGTTTTGCGCCCGGCGGGAATTGCTGGGCATCAGCTACTTGCAGGTAATGTTTCAGCGCCACGGCCTGGGTGTTCCCGATCCACGCACACACAACATGCATGAGAAAAACATGCACCGGCACTTGCGTTCCATCCGAAAGATGTCCCCGCAAACAGAGGTCGTCGTGATCACCGGTTATCGTGATCATCGGGGCCACGGGATTCGTGTTTGCCCATCCATTTCTTCAGCACGCACCTCCGCCCTGAAAAGTTTCCCATGGACATGTCCATGCTGACCGGCCTGGTCAGCGAAGAGCAACTGCGAGAAGAACGCCCGGAATACCTCCACCGCATGCGTCGCGACGGCCGCCTGGATCAACTCAGATTCACGGTGCCGCAGCGAGACGTGGATCGGCTATTGACCTTGGGAGGCTCGGTGGCCTTGGCGCTGGGCCTGGCCTTGCTGGTGGGAATTATCACGTCCGTCCTGGGAGGCTAAATCCTTCACGTTACCACCGGGAAAAGTGGGTTACGGCTGGGAGGGTTTCCTGAAAAGGTTTTTTTGTGTATGATTACTCAGCAGGCATCACTTCCGGTTCGATAACAAGGTGTTATCGGCGTTGCGAATACCGCGCGTTCCCAGAATAGCAGGTGTCAGAACGGGTGTCATAGTGTGTCTGATCCCCCAAGCAAAACATTTGTAAACGCCTTATAAAATAGGCATCCAGCCCTTGTAGCTCAGCCCGGTAGAGCAACGGACTCTTAATCCGTCGGTCCAAGGTTCGAATCCTTGCGGGGGCACTTTTCTTAAGCCACAAGGACTTGCAACAACTGCAAGTCCTTCACTCGTCGCCGGAACACGTTTGCCCGGAGCAACAAGAATCCTTGCGGCAACACGACTTTTTGCAGCAGCACGGCACGGGCACGCAGACCTCGACGGGAACCTGCTTGCAGACTACATGGGGGATGTAGCAGGTGACGTTTTTGGGGATCTTGCGCTCGACCACGCGGGTGACTTCCTCGGTCTTCTCGGCAGCGACCGGCACCAGGATCTTGTAGGGCATCTTGCGGATACAGGGCTCGCACACGAAGCAGGTCTCGGCTTCGCCACAAGAGTCGCAACACCCACTCGCCTCGCAACAAGACTCCTGCGGCCGGCTGCATTCCATCTTCATCATGCGATAACGCGTTTGTTCGACGTATTTCGTAAATGGAACCTTGACCGTCTCCTTGATCTCTTCGTAGACGGTGTCGAAGCAAACCTTCTCCACCGCTTCGTAGACCACCTCGCGACAGGTTTTCATTACCGTGTAGCATTCCTGAGCAGAGCAGCAACACTGGGTTTCACAACACTGGGTTTTACGGCATTTGTGTCGCGTGGCGCCACAGTATCCGGCCGCGGCCGTTTCAACTGTCATCGCCACTATTGCCGCCGCGATCAATACGACACCCGTCAAGGTTTTCATCTCACTCTCCCTTCAGCAACGTTTCGAGACAAGAGGGTTACATTCGCTAAATCCGGTATAAACCGATAGTATAACTATCGGACCCACGACTCCCCCCCTTTAGTCGGTTACTATCTGATGCCCCAACCGCATGAGGGTTGTAGGGATTGCGCAAAGTTTTACGGCCAAAGTGCGGCTCAAATGCAGCAGAGATAGGGTGCAAATAGCACTTTGCGGGATTTTGTAGTACCCCATGGTGCGTCGCGGACGCACACTGCAAAACTTCGGCGGAAGCCATATAGACGACGAAAAAACACGGCAAAAAAGGCGATTCACACAGCACAATCACTTTCCAGCCCCTACAAAAGCGGGCTAAAAGGCAAAGGCAATACATTTTACTGTTGCTCTGCAAGCCCATCTGCGGTAAATTTCGATATAGAGATTAGGCGCTCACACGTGTGAGCATGGTTGCTACTTTGAAGTTTTTCGGCGAGAGGTGAAGTTTGCTTACCGAACAAGAGATTTCGCGAAGCTGGCGAAAATTGTTTAAGGATTCCCCCTGCGATGGACAAGTTCTGGCAAAGGCCGAGGCGTTGCTCGACGAGCTCCGCCCCGAGAGCCCTTTGCGACACCGGCTTTCGATTGAGCTGGAGGAGCTAAAAAAGATTCACGTCCAGAAGTGCGGCTGAACGCCCCATAAACAATTCGCCAAACGGTCGCCACCGGCGTCAGTTGAAGCTATTAGTTGATCAATTTTCGCAACGGCGATACCCCCTGTTGGTGGTGTCGCCGTTGTCATTTGCAGGCCCATTTGATTCTACTCAGTGGAGGGGATAACTCGTGGACGACCGGCAAAACGCATCTGAAAACCCTTACGTCGCTCCGCCGATCGATGCCGATCTGGCCCTGGCGACTTCCCCCTTCGGCCTCGACCTCAGCCAAGACGAGCAAATCCGCCGCGAGCACCTCTCACACGAAGCATCCATCCGCTCGGTTGGGCTTCTGTATTATCTGGGCGCCGGGCTCTGTGTGACAGGGCTTCTTTCGGCGGCGGCTTTCACGGCACTGCCCCTGTTGCTTTTGGGCATGGAACAAGCAAGCTCGCCGAATACCGTAGTAGTAATCACTGGGGCGTTCGACGTTGTGGTACTGCTGTTTCTACTGGGCATATACGGTCTTTTTGCCGCGCTGTTCTTTTTCACCGGACGTGGCCTGCGCCGCCTCCAACCTTGGTCGCGCATTGCGTCGGGAATCATTTCCACTCTCGGTCTGTTGGCCATTCCCCTCGGCACGTTGATCAACGCCTACATCCTCTACCTGCTGCTGTCCCGCAAGGCAACAGTCATCTTTTCGCCCGAATACAGCGAAATCATTGCCCGCACGCCACACATCAAGTACAAAACGTCGCTTGGATGCCGATGGCAGTTCGTCGGGAGGGCGAAGCTCCTGCTGAGCCGATGTTTCGCGGTCATTCGAGGCTCAGCGGGAGCTTCGCCCTCCCTTTTCCGACAAAGCCTAGTTTCACACCCCCCAACCCCGCAACAGGATGCAGAAGAATGAAAAGAATCTTGCCCCACAAACGACTCCTTTGCTTGGTGCTGACCTTGGCCGTTTCGGCCTGCTTCACCACGGCCGTGGCCACGGCCGCGGACACCAAGCTGCACTCGGCCGTCAAACCCGTTGCACGCGACGGCAAATGGTGGAACGATCGCCACGCCAAGATGAACCAACGGGTTGCCCAGGGCAACGTCGACATGCTGCTGATCGGCGACTCCATCACCCACGCCTGGGAATCGGGCGGCAAGGGCGTTTGGGATCAATACTACGCGCCCCGCAACGCCGTCAACCTGGGCATCGGCGGCGACCGCACCCAGCACGTCCTCTGGCGGTTGGACAACGGCAACATCAAGGGCATCTCACCCAAGCTGGCCATGCTCATGATCGGCACCAACAACTGCGGCAGCAACTCGCCCGAGGAAATCGCCGACGGCGTTACGGCCATCGTCGCCAAACTTCGTAAGAAGCTACCCGAGACCAAGGTTCTCATCCTGGCCGTCTTCCCCCGCGGCCCAAACGACGCCGACCCCAAGCGTCAGGTCAACATGAAGGCCAACAAGATTATCGCCAAGCTGGCCGACGGCGACATGGTGAGCTATCTGGACATCGGCTACGCCTTCCTCGCCGACGACCGCACGTTGAGCAAAAAGGTCATGCCCGACCTCTTGCACCTCACGCCCCAGAGCTACAAAACCTGGGCCGAGGCCGTCGAACCGGCCGTGGCCAAGGTGATGGGTCCGTTAAAAAAAAGACGGTAGCGGCAACTGATAGCTGCCCTAGCGATGATAGCGGATTCGTGCCGCTCTTCGACGGCAAGTCGCTCGTCGGATGGCGCAAGGCAGGCGGCGGAGCCACCTATGGCGTCGACGACGGCTGCATCGTCGGCCGAGTAGGCCCCGGCTCCAACACGTTCCTTTGCACCGAAAAGGACTACGCCGATTTCATCCTCAAGGTCGACGTGAAGCTGGACATAGCCGGCAACTCGGGCATCCAAATCCGCAGCCATCAGCGTGAAAAAGACGGCCGCGTGTTCGGCTACCAGTGCGAAATCGACCCCTCGCCCAGATCCTGGTCCGGCGGCATTTTACGACGAGAGCCGCCGCGGCTGGCTCTGCGACCTGAAGAACAACGAAAAGGGCCGCCAGGCCTTCAAGCCCAAGGACTGGAACCAGTTCGTCATCAAGGCCCAAGGCGGCAGCATCAAAACCTGGATCAACGGCGTCTGCTGTGCCGATCTCACCGACAAGGCCGACGCCGAGGGCTTCATCGCCTTGCAGGTCCACTCCGGGAAAAAGGGTCAGATCCGCTGGCGAAACATCCGCATCAAGCAACTCGGCAAAGGTAAGTAAACTCGTAGGGTGCGTCCGCGACGCACCATGGGAGCTGCTGATTTGCCGTTCGTAGTACCGGCTTCAGCCGGCATATTGGGATGTCTCGGCGTAGCCTGTAAGGCGATTTCCGCCTAAAGGCGGTACTACAAACGGGCTCAAACAGTCGAATAACGCGGTTTTTGCAGTTAAAGTCTCTCTATTCCGCGGAACCGCGAAAAAATCCCTAAATTGATATTGCGTCATTTGCCGCTTCCAGGCAAAATACGCAATCTCTTAGCCTGAATGTGTTCCGTCGTTGGGATGCATGTGTTTACTAAGGAATGGATTTCGCTCAGGATCGCGCGCCCGCAATCGTGGCTGTTCGAAACGGTAGGACTTGTATCCGATCCATCGCCGGCCCACGATGCACGATTCAAATTCTGATTGATTAGTCGATCAAAGGAGGGATCGAATGATCTGGTTGCAGGCAGCCGTTTTGACCCTAGCGGCCCTCGGTGATGGAGAGCCGGTTCTACTGGACTTCACCGCCGTCAGTTGCCTTCCGTGCCGACAGATGGCCCCCACTATCGATCGCCTGGCGGCCGCCGGGTGCCGGGTGCAAAAAATCGATTTCGATCGGAACCGAGCCCTGGCCGATCGATACGGAGTGACGAAAATACCATGTTTCGTCATGCTCTCGGGCGACCGCGAGATCGGTCGCGTGGTGGGAATCACCAGCTATGGCCGACTGCTGAAACTCTATCGACAAGCGGACGAAGCCCACAAGTCGACTGCCCGGAACATGCGTTCCAGCGACGAACGACCGCCGCTCATGCCCATGCGGCCCGGTTCCGGGCTAGCCGCCGGCAGAGCGCCCAGCCCCTCAGCTACCAGCCCCTCAGTGCCATCCGCGGTAACCCACGCCGGATGGGAATCGCGACCGAACACAACGCCCCTCGCGCCACGGGGCATCGCACCTGCAAACACCACCCCCGCGAATAGCGACGGCGTAAGCGACGCCCATTTGATCGCCGCCTCGGTCCGCATCCGCGTTGCGGATCCCAACGGTCAATCGTGTGGCACGGGAACCATTATCGACGCCCGCCGGGGCTGGGCCTTGGTTCTCACCTGCGGACACATCTTCCGCGATTACCAGGGCCGCGGCCGCATCGAAGTCGACCTGTTCGGCCCCGACGGACCCGCTCGCGCCGAAGCCGAACTGGTTTCATACGATATCCAGCGCGATATCGGGCTGTTGCGTTTCAAATCGCCCACACCGGTTACCGTGGCCCGCGTATCGCCGCCGACAAGACGCATCACCAAGGGCGACCCGGTGATAAGCGTCGGCTGCAACAACGGCGACTCGCCCACCGCCCGACATAGCCGGATTTCCTCGAAGAACAAGTACCTCGGCCCGCCCAACCTGCAAACCGGCGGAATGCCCGTGGAAGGACGTAGCGGCGGCGGACTGTTTTCGGCCGACGGTCTGGTCATCGGCGTTTGCAACTGCGCCGACCCCGAGGACAACGAGGGCCTCTACGCGGCGGGCGAAGTGATCCGAGCCGAACTCGACCGCGCCAATTTATCGTTCGTCTACCGGGATCAACCCGGCGGTTCGAATTCCGGCCCGGGCGACCAGCTAATCGCCTCGGTGGCAGGCGTGCCCTCGGCAATCCCTCCGGCCATGCCCAAACGGATGCCGCCGCCGGGCAAACCCTTGCGACCGATCAGCCGCTTGCAGCAAACGGCCGTCCACGAACCTCTGTCCGTTCAAACGGAGCCCCTGCCCGCTCAAGCAGCACCCACTCAAGCGGTGCCCGCGGCACTGAGCCGAGCCGAGACGGCCACGCTGGAAGAACTCATGCGCCAACTAGCCACCGGCGCCGAGATCGTATGCGTTGTCAATCCCCGCGGCAGCCCGGCGGCCAAAAGCCAAAGCATCGCTCTGCAGAGATCCTCGCCGGCGTTTCTTAATCGAATAGCCTCCGAGTTGGGGACGGCCGCGGCCGAAGTCGTAAGCATCATCCGCTTGCCTGCAAACCCCGGCGGCAAAAGCGAAATCATCATCCTGGACCAGGCCTCGGCGGCCTTCCTTCGCCGCCTGGGAGCCGAAATCGGTGCCGCCGGCGGCATAGCGGTTACTGCACGATAATGGTCGCTGCCGGGAGTGTACATAAAGGGTAGTTGCGAAGCCGCAAGCGGCTTGGCCGCTCTGAACGACACTAGCGAGCCCGTCAAAACAGCCCCGACAAGCAGCAAATTCGACACCGCCGCCCCATTCTCTCCAAAGCCGGACATCCCAACCGTCCTCCCACCCATCATGGGGAGCTTTCGTAAGCTACATTTGGGCGATAGAGTACGCACTTTGTGAAAAGGATCCCTCCGAGTGTTGTTTGTCGTCTGTTTAATAGCCGTGCTGAACCTTTGCCTGGGCTTCGTGGTCGCCATCCGCCTGGGCTACGGGCCGCCAAGCGTCGTCGCGGCCTGGCAGACATGGCTCGGCCAAGAGCATGTCGCATCGAATCTGTCGGCTGCCTCCGCGGGAGGTGCGCTGCTCGACGGCGACATGAGCCAACTGAACATCTCCGACGAGGATCTCGGCAATCTCTTGGACGAAGACCCGGAAGACGACATCCTTACCGACACCATGCAGGACGAAGAATCTGGCGCGAGCGAGTCCGCTGGGAAGTCAAGTTCAGAGGAGGTCGGGGTAGAGGCGATGTTCGACCCCAACGCGCCTGAGAACTGGGATCTCGACGAAAAATTCGTGGAAACCTCCGTGCTCAAGCTGAACATCGCCATGATGAAAAGCGGTGCCCGGGCGATGGACATCGATTCGCGATTAAGGGCAAGCGGCGGAACGCCGGACCTGGAAACAATCAGAACGTGCGCAGGTTTGTTGAAAGAGGACTGCGAATCCTATCTGCACGAGCAGGAAGAAGCTACCGAAAAAATGCGGGATCGGCTGGAAGAGTTCGGCGAGCTTAAGAGCCTTGGCGAAGACATCGAGCTTGGCAATATGGAACAGGCCGCGCAAATCGAAACCACGCTGAGCAACCTCGCGCACATGGACCTGGAGTCCGACCTGGAAGCGGCCGGCCTGCGTCTGCTCGAAGAGTTGAGCAATCTTCGCGAGGCCCGCCATAAACTTCGCGACGGCCAGGACGTGGCGTTTGTGAAAATCGCCCAATCCGAAAACCGCATGGACAAGATCCACAAAGTGTTGTTCAACGACCGCTTGACGGGAGTGCGAAGCCGCGTGGGCCTGGAGGCCACGATTTTCGAATGGTGGCAGACCGGCAAACAGAAATCCCGCCCCATGAGCGCGGCACTGTTCGACATGGACAACTTCGGCGACGTCAACAGCGAACACGGACCGTCCATCGGCGACAAGGCTCTGTGCGAAATCGCTCAATTGATGGACGACCAAATCGGCAGCGGCGACCTGCTTGGCCGCCATGCGGGCCAGCGTTTCATGCTGATAACCCTGGATAAAGGCCCTCGCGCCTCCATAAAAGGCACCGAGTTCCTGCGACAATCCGTCGAGCGGACCGTGTTCGAATCCGACGGTATGGAATTCAACCTCACAATGTGCGGCGGATATACGGAAATCAAGCCCGAAGACACTCCCGAAACTTTCTTGCAGCGTCTGCAAACGTCTTTGCTCAAAGCAAAAGCCGAGGGGCCCAACCAGGCGTTTTTCCACGACGGACGCGGCCCGGAAATTGTCCAGTCGCCCAACCTTCGCGCGGAAGACCGCAAAGTAAAACTGACAAGAGATTGAAGTTTACCAAGGAATTCAACATGTTCGACGAAATCGACGTTTATCATCGTGGAATCACGCACCAGGAAAAGAAAGACTACGATCGGGCCATCGAGTCTTTTTCCAAGGCGATCGAATTCAACCCCAAATATACCGAAGCCTATTTCGCCCGTGGAAACGTCCTTGAGGAAAAGGGCTTGCACGAGAAGGCCATCGCCAGTTACAGCGCCGTTCTCGACTACAGCCCAAACGAACCGGCCGTTTATTACAATCGCGCCGTTGCATACGCAAAGATGGGCAACAAGCCCCAAGCTCTGGCCGAATACAACGAGGCCATTCGACGCGACCCTGACTACAGCAAGGCATACTTCAACCGCGGACAGCTACACCAGCGGATGGGACGGGACGACGCGGCCATCGAGGATTTCGGCGCAGCGATTCGCAGCGATCCCAAAGACCCCCAGCCGTATGTATGCAGAGGCCTGGCCCTGGCCGACAAAGGAAAGTACGACGAAGCCATCGAAGATTACGATCGGGCCCTCGGCGTCGATGCCGAATATGCCGAGGCTTTCGGAAATCGCGGAAACGCATACGAACGACTGGGCGACAATCCCCAGGCGGTGGAAAACTACAACGAGGTGATCCGCCTCACGCCCGACGACTCCAAGGCTTATTACAACCGCGGCCTGGTCTATTTCAATATGGACAAACTCAGCCAAAGCGTCGCCGACTACGACCAGGCCATCCGCCTTTCGCCCAAAGAAGCCCGCTTGCGCCAGAGCCGCGGCATCGTTCACGCCAAAAAACGGCAGTTCGACAAGGCAATCCTCGACTATAACGAGGCCGTCCGCCTGGAACCCAAAAACGTCGACGCCAGAATCTGCCACGGACTCGCCCTGGTGGGCATGAAAAAACACGAAGAAGCCCTCGAACAATACGACCAGGCCATAAGCATCGACCCCGCATCCGCCAGGGCCTATCATAGCCGCGGCGTGGCCAACGGACTCTTGGGAAAAAATCAGCAGGCAATCGACGACTATAGCAAGGTGCTGGAGCTTCATCCGGGAGACGCCAACGTCTGTTGTCATCGCGGCGTGATTTACACCAAAACCGGAAACATCAAGGCCGCCGTGAAGGATTATACCAAGGCCATAGAACTGCGGCCGGATTACGCCAGGGCGCACTATAACCGCGGCCTGGTCTACCGCATCACCGGCCAGCTCGATCGCGCAATCGCCGATCTCTCCGAAGCGATCCGCCTCAATCCCACGCACGCGCTGGCCTACCAGAATCGCGGCCTGGCCTACGAGAAGAAGGGCGATAAGGCCAAAGCCCGGGCGGACTTGAAAAAAGTCAAGCAGATGCAGCGTTCGCGATAGAACGAAACGAAGAGGAGGGAGCGGTGTCGATGGGCGGCTCGGCAACGGCTCCCTCTCTCTTGTTCCGTCTCTTCCTCTGCTATGTGGTCGAGGCGGACAAGTGCTCGAACTTCATGGGCAACAAATCGAACTTCTCCCTCCGGGATCTGCAACGCGAGAGGTGAGCATCCTTGTCCGCCTCGGCGCAGGTCCCTGCCGATGACATTATAGCAATCCGGTCAACAGAGTCCTGTTTGCGGATTGCCGCAAGATGTTGGGCGAGCTATAAAATTCCTTCGACGAATCCTCTTTCGGAGCCGCCCTTGAATATCCAACTCCGCCAATTCACGGCAGAAACCGGACATTTCCTCAATCCGACGCTGTATTTTCTGCCTCCTCCGGAGAATTAGTGGGTGAATTATGGCCTCAAAGACCGTTTCCCCCTGTTTTCTCGGTGGTTTCAGTGGTTTGACTGACAGCAGAATTTGGATATCAGATCATTATGCGGCCAA
>SDBV01014277.1_pt1 | contig 10022 bp, 7 predicted proteins | sample 2277081 | NCBI WGS metagenome assembly SDBV01 (sample SAMN10402039, study PRJNA504765) | marine sediment metagenome | isolation source: marine sediment core GS10_PC15, 223 cmbsf | place: Arctic Ocean: Southern Knipovich Ridge | collected 2010 | reverse complement strand
CCGGGGCTGAGATCAAGAGCGTCAAAATCAACGATGTGGTGGATGAAGCTTTGGTCTCAGTCGAAGATCAAGCCTTGATGCAGAATGTCGAGCTGCAAAGGGATTATGACGTTGACAAGTCGGCGATCGTGTTAGGCCGAAAGCAAATCAAACAGGCCCTGCACTACATTTTTGCCAATGCTGTGCAGGCCGTCCGAGAAGGCGGGCGATTAAACGTGAAAACGAATAAATATGAAGGCAGGGTTCGAATAGAGATCTCTGAGGCGAGTAGATCAGCGGCCCATGAGCAGTCGAGAAAAAAAACTGATCCACTGTCAGGAACCGGACCTCAAAAAAGTGGTCTGGGATTGAGTATCGCTCAGTTGATAATCGAAAGGCACAAAGGTTCTCTACGCGGAGGGGTCAACATGGGGAAAGGACCTATTTTCACCGTGGAGCTCCCACTCGATGACGAGCGTCAGAAGATTGATGTGTCGCTGAGAACAGTATGGTGAATCGGGAGTGCGTTTTTCACGATTGTCTGTCCAAGCTGAACAGACTGAAGCGTAAAATCCATGGGTCTGATAACTCGTGTTTTTACAGGTGTCCTCGGTGAGGACGATTCACATAACTTTGCGGAGAGAGAGGTAAACAAATTATGCGAAAACGTTACATGTTTTGGGAGATATTTGCCGTAGGATTATTGCTGGCATCAGTCGTCGGGCTACCCATTGCGATATTTCGCTATCACATTCGACATGTAGACGAGCAATATGATGGGAAAATTGTGCGTATCGTTGCCAGAAACGACAGCGTTCGTGGTAAACCCGGGCTCTGGATGGTGCAAAAGGGCGGCATCTGGAACTATCATGATAAAAGCCTACCTAACACATTCGAAGTCGAGCAGGGCGAAAAAGCGACACTTCTACTCACGTCAGTGGAGGTCGTCCATGAGTTTTCATTAGCCGGCCACGACGTGCAAGGTGTAATCTATCCAGGCAAGGTTACGGTTAAAACCTTTGTGGCTGGAGCGCCCGGCGAGTTCAAATTTGAATGCACCAACTATTGCGGCGAAGGACACGAAGAGATGGTCGGCGCTCTAATGGTTGTTTCCAAGGATGTGCAAACTGTTTCCAGCAATTAACCGGGCAAAAAAGAGGAAGCAAATTAGCTAAAGGGGTAAAAACGATGAAGAAAATATGCAAGAAATTTAGGCGGCTGTTTGGATTGACCGTTATCATGGCAATGCTATTGAGTCATTCTTACCTGTTCGCTCAAGATCACGGGTCGAACGGGGATGATCACGAAGCTGAAGCGGCTGAGAGCGAGGAAGCCCACGGGCATGAAGCTGAAGCGGCTGAGAGCGAGGGAGCCCACGGACACGAAGCCGAAGCGGCTAATGCCGAAGAAACCGACGGCCATGGCGGCCATAACCACGCCACGACAAGTTTTGCAAGCTACGGTCTGGTAAAAAGTGAAAAAGGTCTTAAGGTGTTCAACCTAAAGCTAGATCGATTCAGCTTCACTCCTGAGGTGATCAGAGTCAACAAGGGAGATCGGGTGAGATTGAATCTGGATTCAATAGACGTTGAGCACGGATTCTTTATCGACGGATTCGCTATTGAGGTGAAAGTTCCAGAGAAAGGATTCAAAACAGTGGAGTTTACCGCAGATGAATTCGGGGCTTTCAGATTTAGATGTACCTCGACCTGCGGTCAATTTCACCCATTCATGATTGGCAAAATCGTTGTTGGCCCGAATTACCCCTTTTGGGGATCTCTAGCCGGGGTCGTATTTTTTCCTGCGGGATTTGCATTTTATAAAACTACAAAGGGAAAGAGAAACGATGAAAAGGGAAGGAGAAGCGATGAAAACCATCGAACGGAATAAGCCGGATACGGAAACTGCTCTGGATAAGGATAAGTTTTCGAGCTCAAACGGAAAAAAAATGCGCTTGTCGAACTTTGATTTCACAAGGATCAGCATATTCAACAGAGTCATAAAATCGAGATTATTCCAGCCCGCTCTGGTGATTCTAAACCTGTCGGTCTTTGTCGTTCTAATCATGGCCGGTCTCTTGGGTTCACCCACCGGGAATCGGAATGCGGCTATAATCCTTATCTGGATCTTCTGGTTTTTCTTGCTCATACTTCTCTTAGTCCCGCTAGGGGGGAGAATATGGTGTTTGATGTGCCCTCTTCCCGCCCCCGGTGAGTGGTTGGCGAGATTGAGTATTGTGCGGAAAGCCAAACGCAGCTTCCCTAACTTGGGTCTAAAATGGCCAAAAAGGCTGGACAATATCTGGCTGCAGAATATTGGTTTTCTCCTTATAGCGACTTTCAGTCCTGTCATCCTGACAAGACCCTGGGCGACATCCTACCTGATGATTCTCATGATCGTACTTGCCGTTCTCTTCAGCTTGCTTTTTCAGAAGCAGGGCAAACCCGGCAGAATTTTCTGCAGATACGTATGTCCCGTGGGAGGTTTTATCGGTCTCTATTCACTCATGGGCGCTCTGGAGATAAAATCGAGGGACACAGCCGTGTGCCAGGCGTGCAGACAAAAGGCATGTATCAAAGGCAACGAGAACGGATGGGGCTGTCCCTGGTACGAATATCCCGGGAAAATGGACAGGAACCTCTACTGTGGATTGTGCACCGAGTGCATCAAGACATGCCCGAACGACAACGTCAGTTTCAAGACAAGACCTTTCGCTGCTGATCTGCTAAAAAAAAGGAAGCTCGATGAGGCGTTTAAGTCCTTTATTATGCTCGGAAGCGCGATCTTCTTTCTCTCTGTCTTTTTTGGATGGTGGGGTTCCTGGAAGGATATTGCGGATCCCCTGCGCGGTGTTTTCTTTGATATGTCTGCCGTTCAATGGAAAGATTTGATTATCTACGGGGGGGCGCTTTGGGGATTTTGCCTTGGTGCAATTCCTTTGCTCACGCTGGGATTCGCCTGGCTGTCAAAAATTCTATCGGGAGATAAAGAGGTTTCCACAAAAAAACTTTTTGTGGACTTTGCTTATGCGCTGGTGCCGCTTGGTCTTATGGCGTGGATCGGATTTGTCGTCGGCATGATTATGGTGAATGGAGCATACGTTGTCTCCGTCATATCAGACCCATTCGGCTGGGGCTGGAATCTCTTTGGCACCGCCGACTTCGAGTGGCGCCCCTTTTTCCCCACCATCGTGCCTTACATTCAGCTGGCCGCACTGTTAATTGGACTGGCCAAAACTGTTTCCGTTGGATATCAGGTGTCGCTGGACAATTTTAAAACCAGGATCAGCGTTACAAAAACAATGGCGTCTTTGACTACTTTGTCAGTTGGGCTTGCGGCGGTATTTGTATACCTGTTCGTCATGGTGTAACCACAGAAACAACAACTGCAAAATCCAAAAAAGTGGCAAGCGGAAAATGCTTGCAGAAGAAAATCGAGCGCGCTTGTTTTCAATAAACACAATTCCATGAGGAGGAAACTGTATGATTAAGCAAGGAGTCGTAATTATGGCAGTGCTGGGCCTGGCACTGGCCTTCGGCTTTGGTTTGGTCAGCTGTGGCCAACAAGTAGCAGCGGGAGAGGCGGAACAGCATGAGACAGAAGAACATGGGCATGCGTATGTGATTTCCCTTGAACCGACCGGTCACATCCACACTTACCGGGAATCTGCTCTCACCTTCAAGGTCGCAACGGAAGACGGACAAATTGTCAACGGTTTGAGCCCGACTGTTGGCTATCAATTTCAGTCATCTGACACAATGAGAGAATCCAAAGAAGGTGATGTCTTTGATAACAACGACGGAACTTACACCTGGAAAAAAACATTCAATGATACTGGTGTCTACGTCGTTGCTTTCAACTTTCCACACGAGGGACTGACGCATTCGAAGGCTTTTCCAATTGAAACATCAAAGGCCGGCGGAGAACGTATCTACTGCCCTGACAAAGACAATCCCAAGTTTGTCTATCAGGTAAGGTGGGAAGCGGTTCCCGGGCACATCCACAGCGGAGGTGAAGTAACCTTCGAAGTCGAGTTAAAACGCTCCTTTAACAAGGAGATCAACACGGAGCAGCCTTGGAGTAACAAATTCGATCACTTGACGCCGCAAGATTTAAGGCTTTCCGGCGGTCTGCCCGAAATTGCGATTGCATCGGCCGGGGGCGAAACACCGCTCAAGGTGCAATATGCCGGAATGGGCATCTACGAGGTCAAACATAAATTTGGGCATATTTCTGAAGAAACGCTACACTGGCTGAATGTCGGCTTTAAAGATGAGTGCGGCCATGTCGACGAAAGCGGGGCCGGGGAACACGATTATCAATTCAAAGTTGTCCCTGAACACTAATCAGGCGGGCTGAATTTTAGGAAACAGGCCCGGGAGGTTGATGGGCAAATCGACCCCGGGTCTGTTTTTTTACTCGCAGAGAGGGCAGTCGCGTCCGGCTCATTATCAATGCCAATCCCGATGTAATCGGGACATACCCTTACCACAACCTTTTTACCAGATCACCTTCAACAACAGGCCATTCGCCAACGCAATTGTGGGCATTCGAGGTCCATTATCGTCAAATTGCATACGAAAGCTTCATGAAATCGACTGCTTTGCGACTTTAAAGGTCGGAAATTGCTCATGCATCCCTCCCGGCATCCCAATTGATATCACACATCTGTCTATTTTTGCGATCAGGGACCAGCAAGGGGTTGCAGGACAGCTTAAATGAGTTTTCAATATATACATTGATTTCTCTATTATAGGTTTTGAAGACGGAGAGTAGGAAAATGCAGCGAGAATCCGACAAGTTTAATTTAATCAGGTATTTTCTTGTTACCAGTTTTCTTGTGGTAATAGTTATTACCGCTAGCGTTAGTCTGGTTTTTTCGAAGATTGCTCGGGACAACCTGATTGAAGAGAGCAAGAATTATGCGAGTTCAATAGCAGATAATTTAATCCACAAGCTCTACCAGGAACTCACGGGCGCTCTCCTGGCTCAGGGTTCGGCTGTGATATTACGCGATGAGAATAGACAAAATAAGATAGATAGCATTATCAAAAAGAGCATACATGGCTTAAACATAGAAAAGGTAAAGATTTATAACTTAGATAGCAAAATAATATACAGTACCCATCATGAAATTATTGGTGTGAGTGATTATGAAAATTCCAGGTTGCAGCTGGCATTAGATGGCCACGCCACTTCAGAGCTGATCCGAAGCGAAGAGGATCGTGATATCCATGCAGATAAAAATCAAATCGGTCTGATAGAATCTTATCTTCCGATTAAGAAGATTGTTGAAGAATCGACTACGGCAGGGGAAGTGATAGGCGTTTTTGAAATCTATCAGAGCATAAGTAAAGTGCATGCGCAGATATATACGTTGCGGTATAAGATTATAGTCACGTCAATCCTAAGTATGGTAGTGCTGCTTCTCATATTGTTTTTGATAGTTAAAAAGGCTGATAGGATCATAGATGTAAGGACGAGTCAGCTTCTTGAAGCTCGAAATGAAATAGAAAATTACAGCAAAACTTTGGAGCAGAAAGTAGCTGATAGAACCAGGGAGTTGAGGGATAGCACCAATGTCATCATTGAAATAAAAAATAGAAACGAACAGGTTCTGAAGAACCTAACCGATGGAGTTATTGCCGTTGATGATGCTGGGAAGGTTACAATTGTTAACGCGGTTGCGGAGAAATTGGCTGATTTGAAGTCGAAGGATATAATTGGGAGGAATTTTCAGGAACTTGGAGGAGGAATGGCAGGCCAAATCTTTAATATCTTTTTAGATGTGCTCGATAATGGGATTTATCATGATAAAAAAGAGATCAGTATCGGAAAGGAGCAATTCGAAATTAGCGCCTCGCGGATGAAAAATGGTGATGAAATAACTGGTGCTTTATTGGTTTTCGCCGATATAACACAGAGAAAACTATTGCTGGAGTGTGTCGCCCATGAAATCAGAAATCCGCTGGCTGGAATTAAAACAGGAATCCAGTTTATTGGAAAAAGGTCAATTAAGCAGGGTGACGATGAAGAAGTTTATAGCATGGTCTTAAAAGAAATAGCCAGACTGGATGAGGTCGTAACAGGATTTCTAAATTTCGCGCGCCCTGCCAGATCGATTCGTAAGAAGATGAAAATTGTTGAAGTTTTAGAAAAGGCAATTGCTATTACCAATAAACATTTCAAGCAGCAGGGCATAACTGTCAGGAGGGAGTATGATGAGAAACTGCCAACTATTACTATCGATGAAAGACAGACGAAACAGGTTTTTCTAAACATTTTTGATAATGCGATTCAGGCAATGCCTGATGGAGGGGATCTGAGGCTAAAAATCCAAAGCTACAATAAAAAAATGTATGTTGAGGTCAGCGATACTGGGGTGGGCATATCTCAGAGCTTGATAAATAAGGTTTTTGAACCATTCTTTACAACCAGGGCACAGGGGATCGGATTGGGATTATCTGTTATCAAAAGGATCCTCGAAGAGCATAATGGTGAGATCGGCGTTGAAAGCGAGGAAGATAAAGGCACTACTGTGACAGTTGAGCTGCCAATTGATGAGTAATCCTGATTTATTCAAATTCAAGTCAAACTTACAATTCGACACAGGCGATTTGGCAATACACCTGAGATAAGCCGCGGGCGCTCAGCCTCTCTGGTTGATTCGTCATTTACATGTGTTGGAATACTTTCTCTATCTGCGAAATCGGGGGACGGCCTTCCCGCATGGCCTCATAGAGATCGCATAGATAAAAAACAACAGATCCTACAAGTCCTTGGAAAAAGTGGAACCAGCGTTTCGAGCAGCGAAGGATGAGTTTGACATTCGTCCGAGGTATGTGCGCAAGGAGACTCGGATCAGAGGCCACGTCACGATCAGCTATTTTACCCTTTTGATAGAAACGTTGACTAAAAAGAAGCCCAAAGAGCTCTTTTCGGAAGCCTATGACAGAGAAGAGAAGTGGATAAGGAAGATCAGAAGAAGCGGCGAGGAGCCGCTGACGATGATAAGCCTCTTTGAGGGGTTTGACAGTATGCAGCTCATCCCCGAATCGCCATCGATCACCGCAGAATCGATTTCCGGATTTTCGTAATAGGCCGAAAAGAAATCCCCGGGAGGGAGGCTCATAAAGCAAAAGAAAAAGAAGATCGTGACCAACAGGACCGGTATCATAGAGACTACCTGGCGGACTCCTTGTTCAACGATTGGGACAGTAATCGATACGATGCGTGTGTGGAAATGTACCACGATCAGGCTCACTTGCCTCACGGGTTTAACTACCCCATGACCTCTTCAGCGCTCAGCCTTGTTCCGATTCGCGGTAACCATGATACTACTCCACCCGTTCGCAGCGCCACAATAGCACCGATGGGAATACCGTCTATTTTGCCGCCTGCATGAGGCTTCGCATGTAGCCCAAGGCATAGGCCCAATAGCGGTGACCCCATTCGGTGTCCTCGACGAGACCGAGCTTGTGATCGGGTGCCAGATAACTCTCGTAGCCGATCTCATCGTACGCCTTCATGGCTTCGAACATGTCCAGCCGGCCCTCGTCAGGGAAGGCCTCGGTGAACTTCTCCGCCGTGCCGACAACGTTCCTGAAGTGAACCCAGAAGATCTTGTTTCTGCTGCCGAAGTAGCGGATCTCCTCGAAGACATCGGAGCCCATCTCGGTGAAACATCCCTGGCAGAAGAGCAGGCCGTTGTTGTCGCTGGGCACGATCTCGATGGCCCGTCTGAAGGCTTCGGGGCTGCGCATGATTCGCGCCACACCGGCTATGGACGGGATCGGGGGATCGTCGGGGTGCAGGCCTAACTTCACACCTGCTTCCTCGGCAACAGGCACAACCGCTTTCAGAAAGTAGGTCAGGTTCTCCCACATCTCGTCGTCGCTCACGGGACGCCGGTGGCTCTCCGGGATCAGGCTCGTGTCGGCATTTCCTCCCTGCATGAGAGGAACATCCCTGGCCAGGTCGACGTCGCGAAGCTCGTCGCCAGCGCGCCGCCCCTTCCGGGGGTGTCTCTGGAGGTCCTGTAGAACCGCAGGACGTGCATGTTGTAGGTGAAAAGGGGAATACCGATTGCACCCATGTTTCGGATTATCTTCTGGCAATTCTCTATCTGCTCGTCCCGTCCCGGCAGACCGAGCATCCACTTGAAGGCCCAGTTCCAGTGGGACTGAAAGGGACCGACCACCTCCAGTTTCATTCCGTAGGATTCGACCTTATCTTTTTGGGCTTGCAGCTCCTCTATGCTGAAGTAGCCCCTGTCTTCCTGATCGGTTTCGGGATCCGCCATGACGCCCTCGACTCCCAGTTGCTGCAGAAATTTCAGCTTCTCGTCGGTAACTTTGCCTACATGATCCATTCCCAGCTTCATGCGTTCTCCTTGATTGATAGTATTAGCGGCCTTGCCCCCGGTCAAGCGGAGGTGCCGCGGGTCCTCCGAATTATAGGTTCAACCTTGATGGCATGTACGTCTACTCCGGCAGCGTTTACACCAGGGACGGCCGGTTCCGCATTCAAGAGCCTTGAAACTGTTGAGTTGAGACCATTCAAAACGGAAAAATTAGAAATCTCAAGGATAGAGTACTGTTTTCCAATTGGGTTACCCCTTTTTCTTATGATGAACATCGACGGGATTGAGTACAGAAATCAGCGTGGAGAATTGACCGGGCTGTTGAAGCGGTCTGAAGAAGGCAGGTAATGATACAATCATCGACTGTTCCCCAAGCCGTGGATTTTTTGCAGTTTTCGTACGGAAATCCCGGCGGCGAATCTGATCAAAGGCCCTTCATGAACTCGATAAACTCCGGATGTTGCCTTAAGCCGTTGAAGTCCGGCTCCTTTACGATCATTTCGATGTACTTCCTGGATTTCTCAGTGTTCAATGACTTCAGCATATACAGATACTCAATTGCAGGGCTGACCTTTTTGGTCATCCCGTACATGCAGGCTGAGTCATATATACCTTATCTTCCACTGCCAGACCACCGGGGGCGGGATTGTCCGGGCCCATTTCGGGCCCCTCCACGGAAACCGTGATAGATGTATCCTTCAGCTTCTCTTTAACGGGGTTGAAAATGTACTCCTGTCGCTGGAGATCATCTTCCGAATCACCGGTTTTTATGGTTTCTATTGTCTTTTTTGTGAAGGTATCAACGATCCTGATCCATGAACGTATGATATCGACTTCGCCTATTGCACCTGCAGCGGCCTGATCCAGTTCTGCAAGGGCCAGGTATCGCGCATCCTTTGAAACAGCTATGAGCTCGCAGAATGAGTTTTCCGGTAAAACAAAGGAAAAACGGAAAGAACGATCATTGCTATTGCCCTTTTAAGATTTGCCATTTACCTCTCCTTTCCTGCTATCTCGCTATCTCGAATGGACAAGCCGTGAAGATGGCTTATCTACGCCTTATTACTCAAAATGATGTGATATAGGTATTATGCGCATATTGCTTAGCAGTGATAGGGATCTTTCTTTCCCGGAGATCCCGCATCTGGCCTACACAGGAAAGTCTGGCCAGTACATCTCGCGTCCACCTCGTGGCAGGTTTGGGAACCGACTGAACTTTTCACGGTCTCGAGGGTCTCAAAAACATCGACACCTGCCAGGTTATTACGCTCAGTGAGAGTCACGCGGCGGCCGTGATCGAGGATCCGGGGTCTCGGGCCGACAACGGGGGATTAAGCCCCGGCAAGCTGCATCGGCAGTACAGGCACGCCATCTGGTCGCCACGGAAGACGAGCATACCGACGCCTAGGCTCGGCGTTTCTTCCCCAGATCTCTGAACTTTAGCATCGTTTTTCTTATGGGCGGTTTTTCCAAAAAGATCGTGTAGCGAGAGGTCGCGGGAATGTTGCTCAGGATGATCTTGATCGAGGTGGTCATCGGGACGGCGAGCAGAACCCCTGCAGCTCCCCAGAGCCAGCCCCAGAAAAAGATAGAGAGAAACACCACAAAGAGCGACAGGTTGAGGGAGTCTCCCAGAAGCTTGGGCTCCACGAGAATGCCGATCACGAACTGGCAGATGGCC
>SDBV01014276.1_pt1 | contig 10022 bp, 10 predicted proteins | sample 2277081 | NCBI WGS metagenome assembly SDBV01 (sample SAMN10402039, study PRJNA504765) | marine sediment metagenome | isolation source: marine sediment core GS10_PC15, 223 cmbsf | place: Arctic Ocean: Southern Knipovich Ridge | collected 2010 | reverse complement strand
CCACCACCCGGGCCAGCGGCGCCAACCGCTGCAACCGCTCGATGGCTTGGCGGGAGTACTGGCCGGGATACGACTGGGCCACTACGATCAAGTCGGCCGTGATCTGTCCGCCGCTCAGAGCATTCGCCGCCGATTCCACGTCCGCGGCGTGCAATATCCGGCCCGAGGCGTGTAGCGCCGAGCGAGCCCGGCCAAATTCAGACCGATCGGTGTTGCCCACCAGCAGGATGGAGATTTCGGCCACTACAGGTTTCCTTCGGCCTCGGCAATCAATCGGTGGGCGGCGTCGGCGTCGGCCGCCTCGCGCAGCGCGTCCAGGAAGCCGGGCGAAGTGAGTATGCGACTCAGCCGCGCCAGCACCCTCAGGTGGCCGCGGTCCTCCATGGAGCAGACGAGGAAAAAGACGTCGGTCATCGGGGCGCCGGCCCCGAACGGGATGCTGCTGGCGGTGCGTCCCAAGGCCAAAAACGGCTGGCCGAGGATTCGGGACATCGGCCGGCGGGGGTGCATCAGGGCCACGCCGTTATCCAAGGCGGTCGAGTACATGTCTTCGCGGGCACGGACCGCTTCGACCATTCCGGGAGGATCCCATAACCACCCGGTAGTGGCAGCCAGGTCGACCATCCGGGTGATCGCCGAATTCCGCGTCCGCGCCGGCAGCGGGATGGCAATGGCCTCGACCGGCAGCAACTCCGCAATGCGGATCTCTTGCTGCACGTCGTGGCCGGCGGAACGTTGCAGCACGTGCTCCACGTCGACCAAATCACTTTGCTCGGCAACCCCGATCCGCTGCTCGAGCCAATGATGCACGTCCGCCCGGGCGAACCGCCATCGACCGGCGACCTTCCGCCCGGGCAGCTTGCTGCGATCGGCCAGCTTGGCGACCTGTTGGGGCGTCATGTGCAGATAAGCGGCCAGACCGTCAATATCAAAGTCTTCGTGGGACATAGCGTCATGTTCACTGACCGCGGACCGTTTGTCCAGTGCAACGGCAAAAAAATGGTGTCGGCGACCCGTGGCGGGGAACCGCGGGAGAGAACGCAAAAACCGCTCTTGGCCGATCGGCCGGTTCCTGAGAAAATGGGCCGTGGCACGTCGACCGGCCCTACACGGTCCCGATGCTCAACGGAAGGAATCGTACATGCAACGCAAGCGGATTGCTGATTTTTTCGTCTACCTGGTCCTTCGCGTGTTGATCTGCGTGGTGCAGGCGATGCACGTCGAGACGGGCCGGATGCTGGCCGGGTGGCTGGCGTGGCTGTTTTGCGACGTGTTGCGGTTGCGGGCCAAGGTGGTCGACGAGAACCTCGCCCACGCCTTTGCAGAGATGTCCGAAACCGACCGAGCCCGGCTGGCCCGGCGGATGTGGGAACATCTGTTCCTGCTGGTGTTGGAAGTGGTCCACGCGCCGCGGAAGCTCCACGAGACGAACTGGCGCGACTACATCACGCTGAGCAACCAGGCGCTGCTGGTTGGGTCGCTGCTGAGCGACCGGCCGACGCTGATCGTCACGGCCCATTTCGGCAATTTCGAGGTGGCCGGCGTGGTGCTGGGGATCCTGGGTTTTCCCACCTACACGGTCGCCCGAACGCTCGATAACCCTTACCTCGACCGGTTTCTGAACCGTTTTCGCGCCAGCACCGGGCAGTACATGATCCCCAAGCAGGGGGGATACGATCAGATCGTCGACGTGCTCGCACGCGGCGGAACGATGACTTTTCTGGCCGACCAATACGCCGGACCTAAGGGGTGTTGGGTAGAATTCTTCGGGCGGACGGCCTCGGTGCACAAGGCGATCGCCCTGCTGGCACTAGACAACGACGCCCCGGTGGCGGTCTGTTCGTCGCGACGGGTCGGTGGTCCGCTGCACATCGAGTTGGGCACCACCGCGATCCTCGATCCCCGCCACACCGACCTTCAGATCAACAGCATCCGCGACCTGACGCAATGGTACACCAGCCGACTGGAGGAGATCATCCGCCGCACGCCGGATCAATACTGGTGGCTCCACCGCCGCTGGAAAGACACCCGCCAACCGCGCAAGCGGAAGAAGAAAGCGGCGTGAAGCAATAGTCCGGTGATTAGCCCGCGAAGTATTACGCCATGGTGAACATTGTACTTTTGGGCTGGTCATCCGAAGGCGGCGACAAGCCCATCGCTGTAATCAAGGCCATTCGCGAGGCTGCCCGTCTGGAGCTGAAGCAGGCGAAGGAAGCCTACGAACGCACGTTCGATGAACCATCGCGCCTCACCGGGTTGTCAGAGGAACACGCCAAACAACTCTGTTCCGAATTGGAGGACCTCGGCTTTCGCGCTGAGATTGAGCGGCCCACCGCTCCCGATTCTCAGTCGGACTGACCCGTCGCTCCGCTTGACCTGCCCACCACCTTTTTGGTTCATCGCGGATTCGCGTACCCAGCCCACAGCGGGAGTACGGGTTCCTCTTCTCTGTTCACAGGTTTCTGGCAAGATGCGGCGTTTCCCGGCAATTTGACCCGTTCGGCAACAGAGAAGAGGAACCCGTACTTCCCTGCAGCAGATACCAGGGACGCTTCAGTGCGATGAGCCACTTTTTTCTAGCCGGGCGCCCATTCTGGACCACCTCACCTTTGACTGCCCACCAGTCGCCTGCGCGTCGGTTTCTGGCCAACTACCTACCACCTACCACCCGCTACTCACCGCTCCCATCCTTCCGAAACACGCTCCCCCGCCCGATCTGCTCAAAACCGAGCTTCCGGTACAGCCCCAAGGCCGCGGCGTTGTGTTCGGTGGTCTGGGCCTCGACCAGCATGATCCCCTCACGGATGAATAGTCGAAACGCTTCGCTGAGCAGGAAGACGGCCAGTCCGCGGCGTTGCTGCGACTCGTCGACGTTCACGTCGATCAGTCCGGCCGCCCGGGTGTTCCCTGCCGAGCCCGCCGGATCCATGCTGCGGAACGTGGCCGAGGCGACCGCCGCGCCGCCGCGGGGAACCAGTGTGAACCGGGTCAGATCAAACTCGCCAACGGAGCAAGCCTCCCACCAACTCCGCGTCGGCGGGTCGACGCTCACCTCGACGACCATCCGTCGCCGGATCGCCATTTGCTGCCGGTCGATCACCGCCTGAAAGGTGTTCAGCCGCCGACGCAGGATGATCGTTTGCTGGATCTCCCGGTATCCGTGCGAGCGGTAGAGTTCCCCGGCGACCCGATCCGACTGAAGCACGCCGGGCAGCTCGCTGCCGCCGTAGAGTCCCAAATAGAACGGATTCAGCGGCTTGACGGCCCCCCCATAAAGGACCTTCGCCCCACACTTGCGAAGGTACTGCTCACAACGCTCCAGCAGCCCGGCGGCCACGTCGGCCTCCTCACAATCGGGCCGCACCAACACCATACACGTCACCCCCAACTCGGTCGAAACCTGGTCCTCGGCCTCGTTGGGGCCAAACGCGGCATGGGCAAAACCGACCGGCCGATCGCCGTCCCGGGCCACAATCAACCCGTCGTAATCGAAATACAGCTTGGCGAAGACAAGCTGCTCAAACAGGTCGGGGGAGACCTGCTCGGCCAACCCGCCTTGGCAAATACGACTCCGCCAAAGCGCCGTCAGCGCCGGCGGATCAGTATTGCGAAACGTGCGATAGCTGATCATTCGCGAACTTCGAGGCCCGGAAACCGCCTGAAAACAGTCCACCGAATTATAGGTGCGCCATACGACTTCTTCCAGCCCGCTTGAACTGGAAAAAGCGTCAGATGCCTAACGGCAGACCGCCCGGCCCAGTTTCTCCTCGACGCTGGTGACTTTCGCCTCCAGGCGGCCCTCGCTGCCCTTGCGGTAATCGATTTCAATGGAACATTCGATCCGATCGCACTGCTGGGCCATGGTCTCGAAACACTGTTTGACCACGTCGATCACCTGGTCGAACTCGCCCTCCAGCGTGGTTCCCATCGCATGGCACCGGTAGTGCAGACCGCTGCCGTCGATGATGTCCAGGCTTCGGGCCACATAGGGGCTGACGCTTTCCCCCTTGCCCAGAGGAAACATATTGAACTCCAGCAACACCATGATAAAACCCCCTATTTCTCGCATTCTCGGTTGTGGGAAACCTTCACCTACACCTATTCTACGCCATCATCGCGAGAGGTCGAGGTGGAAAAGGCACGGGCGGCCGGGCCGGGTCCTGGCGGCGTTGGCTCGCCATGCCGGATAAACATACTGGGCTCAGTAGTCTCTGGTTCGGAAGGTGGCTTTGCACGGGAACGTTTAGCCGCCGGGGCCACGCGGCGCTCGTTGAGTGCAGAAGAGTAGCCATCGCGCTCCGCGTGATGTAGCTTCGTCACGCGGAGCGTGACGGCTACTCTAAGGCGTCCGATCATCCGCCGACCGAACCGCCCACAGGTATCTTTGCGAGGCGACGTAGAGCACGCCGTTGGCTGCGATGGGAGTGCTGTAGACCGGTGAGCCCAAGCGGATCCGGCCGAGCACCTTGGGTTCCTCTCCGGCGGCCAATACGAAGAACTCCCGCTTGTTGCCCAGATACAGCTTGCCGTCGGCCACCAGCGGGCCGCCCCAGGCTTCGGCCTTGGTTTCGTAGATCCAGCGGCACTGCCCGGTCTCGGCGTCGAGGCAGTGGAGTCGGCCGGCGATGTCGACGGCGTACACCAGGCCGTCGGCCACGGCCACGGTCGAGATGCTGCGGTCCATCCCGTCGTAGGTCCAGATGCGGCCCGTCTGGGTAACGTCGCCGGTCTTCGTGGCGTCGATACAGTGCAACATGCCCTTGCCCCGGCCGTGCGCCGGGTCCTGCCCGATCGCGAGGTAGACTCGGCCGTCGTGAAACACCGGTGTGGCAAGGATCTGGCTGGGGCCGACGTATCGTCCGTCGTTCTTGTTGGTGGTGTAGCGCTTGCGTTTGTCGCCTTCGTAATAGGGGATCGGTTTTCCGTGGCGGAACTTGTAGTGCGGCGGGTTGCAGTCGTAAGACCACGCCTTCTTCAAGTGAACGGGGTTTTCCTGCGCCGCGGAAACCGACTCGAAAGCATAACAGATGCCGTCTCCGCCGCCGTAGAAGATCAGCGTCTTCCGGCCGACCCTTCCCAACGAGGGCGACGACCATTGGCCGTGAACCAGTCGCGTGCCGATCTGTTCGTTGTCGGCGGCCACCAGCCGGCCGGTTCGCTTGTCGAGCACGATCAGGCTGGGGGCCAGCGGAGAAAGCGCCTTGGTGTGGGTCTTGTCGATGCCGTTGGCGGTGCCCACGTAGAGCATGTCGCCGTGGATCAGCGGCGAGCTGCTGGCCGCATTGTGCGGACGCACCGCCAATTCGTCCATCGGATCGAAACGCCAGAGGATATCCGCGTCGGTGGCCTTCAGTTCGACGGGCGGCTGGCCGGGACCGGCCATGTACGGCCCTTCGTCGATGAACGGCCCGTCGTTGCCGTCCGCCTGTCCGTCGATGTCCAGGCAGACCACGTCGCTGGCGCTGGTCACCACGTAGACCCGATCTGCCTGCACCGTCGGCGAGGAGCAGACACCCAGGCGTTGATACTGAAAGAGCATGCCCTCGGGCAGTCCCGTTCGTTTGGCAACGGCCAACTGCCAGAGCAGCCGCCCGGTGGCTTCGTCGAAGCACTTGAGCAATCCGCCTCCGGAGCGTTTGAATCTCCCATCGTCGGCCAGCGTCAGATCGTCGGTGCCGACGAACACTTTGCCGGCGGCGACGGTCGGGTTTCCGTAGGCCCCCGAGCCGAGCCGGGCCGTCCACTTGACGTTCTCGGTGGTGGCCGGATCGATCCCGCCGCCGCGGGGACTTTTCTTGCCGGGCACGAACGAATCGGGCAAGTTCTTCTCGACCGAGACCATGTTCCGCCCGTCGCGTCCGCCCCATTGCGGCCAATCGGCGGCCAAGCCGAACGTCGAAACCAGCATCAGACCGAGCAAACCAAAACCGCACGAATATCGACTCGCGTGCATGGGGTTCTCACTTCATTCTCTATTCCGCAGCTACTTTGATCGATTTGTCTTGAAAGACGGGAGCAGAGAAGAGGCACCGGTACTCCGCTGTCGCATGCCGGACGTGAATCCGCCCACATATTCTGCCGAGGAGCCTTCTTCTGAACGTTCGACAGCAGGCCCTGGAAGTATTACAGAACGACTTAGGTTCGGTCAACAGTTGTGAGACAGTAGAACTACTCATTCTACTCGATGTCAGGGTACTCACCCAACCCCCGCTGCGGCGGGCCTCTTGATCCTTGGCATATTCCCGGAAAACTCGAATCCCGAAGGTACAACTGCCTCGCCCGTCGGGTCCTTGACAGGTGGGGCCGATTCTGGTGGACTTCTAGGTTTGGGCCGTGTCCTGCGGGTGAGATCACCGCCCACCGGACGTAAGAGTTCGTTTGGGACTCGTTGCCAGGCGATCGCACGGAGAGTTTAGCCCGAAGGGCTCGCCGATGACCTGATGTTACCGGGCCGTGAGAAAACAAGGAGCCAAGGATGAAAATTGGCATCGACAGCTACTGTTTCCACCGTTACTTCGGGGAAGTCTACGACAACCAGCAAGACCCCGGCAAGAGAATCACTTACGAGGATTTCCTCAATCGGGCGATCGAACTCGGCGTGGACGGCGTTTCCTTGGAAACCTGTTTCTTCGAGAGCACCGAGGACAGCTATTTTCAGAAGCTGCGGGAAATCCTCGACCGGGGCAACCTCGAATGCGTGGTGGCCTGGGGACACCTCGACGGGCTCGAAGGCGGTAAGAATGCGGCGGCCGTGGTCGATATGGAGTCGCACTATCGCACCTGTGAAATCCTCGGGGCCAAGGTCATGCGGATGGTGGGGTCCAGCCTCTCCTTTCGCAACGAACCCCACGGCCCGCAGATGGAGCGCATCGCCAACTTGATGCGCGACCCGGCCAAACGGGCCGAAGACCGGGGCATCCAGTTCGCCATGGAAAACCATTTCGATTTCACCGCCGACGAGATGCTGGAAATCTTCGAAGACGTAGGCTCGGATCATTTTGGCATGTGCTACGACACCGGCAACGCCCTGCGAATCGGCGACCATCCGGTCAAAACGGCCGAGAAAATGGCCAAGCACATCTTCGCCACCCACACCAAAGACGTGGCCGTGGTCTACGGCGGCGATCCGGCGGATTGGGACTTCTTCGCCAGTGTACCGGTGGGCAAAGGCGTACTGGACGTGCCGGCCATCGTCAAGGCGTTGGAGTCGGCCGGCTACGACGGGCTGTTCGCCATCGAGCTGGACTACCTGGACCCGAAATACGGCGACGAGGATTCGGCCTTGGCCGAAAGTGTGGAGTACCTGAAAGAGGTAAGACGGTCGTTGGCGTAGTGCGGAACGTAGCCATCTCGCTCCGCGGAACGTAGCCATCTCGCTCCGCGAGATGAAGCTTCATCTCGCGGAGCGAGATGGCTACTTTAAGGACGTAGACGGAGAGTTCAACATGGTTATCGAAGGTTTTCAGGAAGTCGACTACGAGGCCATGGACCTTCCCAAGGTGGGGATCGGTTTGCTGGGGTGCGGTTTCATCGGGCAGGTGCATTCGAACGCCTATCTGAAGATCCCTTTTACCTGCCAGCCGCCCGCCGCGCGGCCGCGGTTGGTGGCCCTTTGCGATACGGTGGGCGCGGAACAGAAGGCACGCAAATTCCGCTACCAGGGCTGCTATACGGACTGGCGGCGGATGCTGGAAGATCCGCGGATCGACGTGATCGACAACTGCACGCCCGACGACCGGCACCGAGAACCGAGCGTGGCCGCCCTGGACAGCGGCAAGCACGTGATCTGCGAAAAGCCGCTGGCGATGACCGTCGACGACGCCCGGGCCATGGTGCGGGCGGCCGACAAGGCCGGGGTGAAAACCCTCTGCTGTCACAACTATCGCTTCCTGCCGGCGGTACGATTGGCCCGGGAACTGATCGAAAAAGGGGCCTTGGGAAAGATCTATCATTTCCGCGGACAGTACCTGCAACCCTACGGCCACGACCCGGACGAGGTGATCGAAAACGCCTGGTACGCCGCGGGCACGGCCTCCGGCACCCTGCTGGGTATCGGCAGCCACGTGATCGACATGGCCCGATTCCTCGTCGGCGAGATCGCCACCGTCAGCGGGCTGGCGCGGACCTTCAACACGTCGCGAAAACGGGCCTCCGGCGAAGTGCAGGAGGTCACCGCGGATGAAGGCAATATCGCTTCGGTGGAATTCGACAACGGGGCCATCGGCGCGATCGAGTCGTCGTGCGTTTGTGCCGGAAGAAAAAACGAATTCACCTTTGAAGTCAATGGCTCCGGCGGCAGCCTGGCCTTCGATCTGGAGGACCCCAACCACCTGCACGTCTTCGACGCCAAAGGCCCGAAGGAAGAACTGGCCGGGTTCGCCAACGTGTCGGTGACGTCGGGATGTCACCCATTGCAGACCCCCTACCTGCCGCCGGGTCACAACGCGGGCTGGGAGTACGGTCACCTTCACGCCCTGAACCATTTCCTGGATTGCGTCGTCAACGACAAGCCGGTGGCGCCCTACGGGGCCACCTTTGAAGACGGCTACAAGGTGCAGGTGATCATGGAAGCGATTATGGAATCTTCTCGCACCGGGCGGAGGATTGAATTGGAATATTGAACGGGCTTGCGCCGTTCGAGGGAAAACACCGTTTAGAGCCTATCGCAAGACCCCTCACCCCCTGCCCCTCTCCCCGCAAGCGGGGAGTGGGGAGTCGCCTTCGGGTTAAGCGGTTGGCATCAGGAGCATGGACTACTCGACACACTACATGACCGGAGAGGAAATCCATATCGGGGATCACCTTCTCTACGCTGGTCAGCCGGCCGAAATCGTGTTCGTCATCGGGAGAGACGAGTTCGAAGGCGAGTTTGCGCAGCAGAAAGTTTGGTGGAAGAGAGAGTACGAGCGAGGATTCATGATCAAAGGCGGTGGACTTGGACTTGTTCTGTGTCACGAAGCAGACGAAGACATGGAGTTCGTCTCACGTCACCACGACAGCACAAACGAAAGACGGTGAGCCAGATGGAAATCGGCGTCAACCTGGAGTTCTTCCGCAGTTCCAACGGGTCGTTTCACGAGGGGATCAAGACGGCCGCCCGACTCGGCTACAAGTACGTCGAGCCGTGCGTGGCCCCGGGATACGATCTGCTGGCCTTGGGCGGATACTACCACACGCTCTCGATGGAAGACGACCCGCTGGAAGTCAAGCAGTGGATGGACGAGTTGGGGTTGAAGCCGTCGGCCATCAGCGCCCATTCGCCGTTGATGCGGCCCGAGGTGTCGATCCCCTATCTGACCCAGGCGATCCGCTACGCCAGCGACGTCGGGGCGCCGATCGTCACCACCGACGACGGCAAGAAGCCCGATTGGATGTCCGACGATCAGGCCTTCGACATCATGCGGTATTCCATCCGCCAGGTAATGCAGACGGCCGAGCGTTATGGAATTATCGTCGGGCTGGAACCGCATCAGCAGTACACCGTCCGCAAAGAGACGTTTATCCGGATACTCGAACTGTCCGACAGCCCCTGCTGGAAAGTCAACTGGGACACCGGCAATTTCTACCTCGGCGGCCAGGACGATCCGTACGAGGCGCTCGACGCGGTGGCCGGCCGGCTCTGTCACCTGCACGCCAAGGACATCAGCATCAAGCAGGATGCGGCACTCCGCGGCGAGGTGACCGGCACACCGGTCGGCTGCGCCTGCGGCGACGGGGTGATCGAGTGGCCGCGGGTGATGGAGATCCTCACAAAGCACGGCTTCGACGGCGTACTTAGTGCCGAGTGCGGCACGGTCGACGAGGCCCAGCGCAGCCTGACGTTCCTCGAAAAGTTGATCGCCTAGCCGCTTGCGGCTTCGCAAACAGCACCGTCCCCTCGGGGGGGTGTCGCACATATCACCCCCGCCGGGCTGGCACCCGGACAAAGAAGCTATATAATGAAGGGCCGGTGAACCAGCGCAACCAAGAAATGGGAGGGATCCATGCCTGATCCTGCGGAACTTTACGATGCGATTGTGGCC
>SDBV01014275.1_pt1 | contig 10022 bp, 8 predicted proteins | sample 2277081 | NCBI WGS metagenome assembly SDBV01 (sample SAMN10402039, study PRJNA504765) | marine sediment metagenome | isolation source: marine sediment core GS10_PC15, 223 cmbsf | place: Arctic Ocean: Southern Knipovich Ridge | collected 2010 | reverse complement strand
AGGGATAGGCTCTTACTTGCTTCAGATTGTCTGTGAAACCTGATCAGTGGACTCTTCTGTGCCGTTTTCCGCTACCGAAAGGGAGTGTCTGCCCAGAAAATCGAGCGTCGTTCGTGCTAGTTCGTGCTCTGCGTCTGTCGTTACGATATGCCCAGCCCCAGGGAAGATCGCCAGTCCAGAGTTTCGGATACCGCTCGCGAGCGTGTATGCACAGCTCGAAGGAATCAGCCCGTCATCTGAACCATGGGCGATCAGAGTGGGCGTTTCAATCTCATGCAGTCTCTTCCTCGTGTCGTGGCCCCTCACTGCAAACATCTGCAAGATCGATGTTCTAGAGGGTGTGGCATCCAGGATTCGTTGACGCAGATCCTCCTCCACCCGCTCTGGAGAGCCATTTAACGTTTGCTTCCCGTAGATAGCCGGCGCGATTATCGGTAGCGCTCGCCTGAACCCGATGAGAGGCCTCAACACCATTCCAGCCATAGTTCTTAAGTCTGTCCGCGCCATCTCCTTGTAGCTTGCGGTTGTGCTCCCAAGAAGCAGAGATTTGACACGTTCTGGATAGTTCAGAGTGAGGTATTGCGCAACCATCCCTCCAAAAGAGCCACCTATGACGTGGGCCCGATCCACCCCTGCGGCATCAAGTACAGCGACTGCATCATCCGCAACATCATTGACGCTGAAAGCCCTCCACGGCTTATCACTAAGACCGGTACCTCGATTGTCAAAGAGAATCGCTTTGTATCGCTCTGTGATGTGAGGAGTAAACCTGTACCAACCTTCATGGCTTGCAGCAAGTCCCATGATCATCAGTACTGGCTCGCCCTCACCGCGAGCTTCCCAATGTATCCGTAAGGACCCGTTTCTAGCTATTGGCATAAAAGATTTTCCTCTTTGAACGGTAGCCGAGCGTACTCAACCTACTCAAAAGTAGCAGACAACATCTAACTCTACCATCTGTTCATTTATGGCCCTTTCACGTTTAACGCGATAGTGTTTGACTCGTGACATCTGAGGTTGAGGGGAAGAACCGTACCGAAGAGATAACTCGACTTCGAGAGGAGATCGAGTCTCTTTCGGCGATACACAGGCCGTCTGCATCAGAAGGGGAGTTGGAAGCCGCAGAGTGGATCGAGGATCGGTTTCGCGATCTGGGGCTTCAGCCGAGGATAGAAGAGGAGCCCGCACATGGCACTTACTGGTATCCGATCGGAATTCCTGCAGCGGTTGCATCGATTGGGGGCTTAGCGGCACTTCGTGGGCATCGATGGATCGGAGCAGCGCTTGGCGCGCTTGGGGCAGCATCGATGTTGGATGATCTCACGATCAACAAACGTGTCTTGCGCAAGGCGTTGGCAAAAAAGAAAACCTATAACGTGATTGCCGAGCTGGGCTCAAAGGACGCCGAACGGACCGTAGTTGTAATGTCACATCACGACGCAGCCCACTCAGGGCTGCTATTCAATCCTGAGATTCCTAAAAAGCTGGATGAAGTATTTCCTGGAAAGATTGACAATGTCAACACCAGCCCACCGCTGTTTTGGCCGGTCATCGGTGGCCCGCTCCTGGTGGCACTCGGGTCATTCTTAAACAGTCGAAAAATAATCGGAGCAGGCACCCTAGCAAGCGTTTTGACACAGCTCGCGATGGCGGAGATCGGGTCCCGAGAGGTCGTACCCGGCGCAAACGACAACGCGACTGGCGTCGCATCGCTTTTCAGCATCGCACGTGCATTTCAAGATCGAACGCCGGAAAATCTTAGAGTCATTTTGGTGTCTGCGGGCGCAGAGGAATCGTTTATGGAAGGATCGGAGGCCTTTTTAGCAAGATACAGTGACTCCTTACCCAAGGAGTCGACTTTCTTCATCTGTGTCGATGGCGTTGGCTCTCCGCACCTCAACTACTTAGAGGGTGAGGGTATGGTGCAAATGAATGAATACCCGGAAGACGCGAAACAACTTGTAAGAGACACTGCCGATGACCTAGGAATAGAGGTGTGGAAGGGCCTGCGACTCCGTAACGCAACAGACGGGCTCATCCCCCTGCTTGAAGGATATAAATGCGTTTCGATTCTCAGTTGCACCGATTTGAAACAGGCAATTAACTACCACTGGCCGACTGACACACCGGACTGCCTAACGTACGAGACTGTGCACGATGCTACGAGACTTTTGATCGGAATGATCGAGCGACTCGACGCGAACTGGCTTTAGGCCCTTACACGATCTCTGAGTACTTCAACCTGGCAAGATTCAAGGCTTCGTCCCTGGTCTTGATATCGCCAGCGTACTGAGCTTCGTCCAATATGTTTAACAGCTGACCGACTATCGGCCCCGGTTCAAACGCCAGCTCTTCTGTCAGTTCCCCTCCTGTGACCAACGGTTTTCGCGGAAGCTGAGCACGCCACTCCAGTATGTGTCCAATCATCTCGCGAGCCAGCACAAGGTGGTTGTCGATCACACGTTGCTTGGTTCGCTCACCCTGTGTCGCGAGCCTGTCTGCCACAGACAACACCGTAACCTCGAGCGCGACCGGCTCACAGATCTTTATGTATTGGTACACGTGCCTCCGCGTAAGTGGGCGTTCGTGCACAAGGAATCCGAGCCTCAAGTGGCGCAAGGTGAGACCTTGCAGATATGTGCTGAGCCTGCTGCTAGTTTTCAAACGCCTGCAGATATCTGCGGTCATGATCCTTCCTTCCCGGTCGTGACCCATGAATGTGACGCGACCATCGCCACGTACCGCATGAGTGTTTGACTTGCCCAAGTCGTGGAAAATGGCTCCGAATCTAAGTGCCTGCCTGAAGCTGAGATCGTCTGCCAATGATTCATTCAATCTCTCGTTCACCTGATCGGCAAAGTCTCCGAACGCAGAGCTGTCTTTCTCAATAAGAACCAACTGCCTAAGAACTTCAAACGTATGGTCGTACGCATCGAGATGGTGGTATGGAGTCTGGCCGATGTCCTTGAGGGCGGAAACCTCGGGCAGGATTACCTCTAGTCCTCCCACCTGATCGAGCAGCTCAAGTCCCGCCAGCACTTCGTCCATCGTTATCAACTTGCGCAACTCGTAAAAAATCCGCTCTCCCGATATCTTCTCCAGCCCATCACAGTGGCGGCCGGCCAAGATAAACGAGTTTTTCTCAGCCTTAAGACCGTACTCACAAGATATCCGCGCAAGCCTAAGAACGCGAAGTGGGTCGTTACGATATGCGTTCTCTGACGTAACCCTCAAACATCGATCCTCGAGATCTTTCAGTCCGCCTGTGGGATCGATCGCTTCTCCTCCGTTGACAGGAACTGCAATCGCGTTCACAGTGAAGTCCCTTTGCTTTAGGTCGACCTCGATATCTCCGTCCTTCGCAGGCGATAGATCCACCTGCCATTCCCTACCGGGGCCAATCACTCGCCAAGTCCCAAATTTGTCGGAGAGCGAGAAAACATCGCCCGATACATCCGTGGCTACCTGCTTTGCCACACGCTCAGCAGGCGAGGTTACAACGACGTCAACATCATCGACCTGCCTGTCAAGCAGAAGGTCTCGTACCGTTCCTCCGACGATCCAACCATCGCTCTTTTGAGAGCTCAGAGCCATACGAACCGCCTGCACCGGAGCTAGCTGGTCTAGTTTTGCGGAAATGTTCATTGATCACGGTGAAAAATCCGTCGAACGCGACTTGAGATACCGCAGGTTACCTCGTAATTGATCGTGTCCAGATTATTTGCGACTTCCTCGGCAAGTAAGCGCTCTTCGCCTTGCTGACCGATCAAAGTAACCCTGTCCCCTATCTCGATGTCCGTCTCGGGCCCTAGTTCGATCGCGATGTTGTCCATACTCACAGTACCGGCGATGAGATATCGCCGGTCACGTACAAGAACTTCACCCTTGTTCGAGAGCCCGCGCCTAACCCCGTCGCCGTAACCTATCGGAGCAACAGCCATCCAGGTTGGCTCAGTCGCCTTCCATTTGCGACCGTAGCCAACACTTTCACCGACCTGGATCAACTTCACAGCCGCAATATAGGATGTCAACGACAGTGCCGGATCTAGCCCGTGGTCAGCTGGGTCTTTGTGAAACGGGTCGAGCCCATATATTGCGATACCGCACCTCACCATGTCGAAGTGCGATTCCGGACATTTCAGCGCCGCAGCACTGTTTGCGGCATGCACTATGCAGTCCGGGTAATCGGCCTTGACCTTTTCCACCACCGCATTAAATCTCTCGATCTGCTCTTTTAGATACTCGCCATCCGGTTCATCGGCGGTTGCAAAATGAGTCATCAGGCCAATCAATTGCGTGTGCTCCGATTCAGCCGTCTTCGACACGAGTGCTTCAATCTTGGCCGGATCTCGCTCTCCCAATCGTCCCATTCCCGAGTCCATCTTGATGTGAATTCGAGCCTGCAACTCGATTTCCGATGCGTGCCTAATCACGTCATCAAGAAATTCTTCACTCCAGACTGTCAGATCTGCTCTGCCTCGGATAACGGAGTCCATGCCCTCGCGGGTCAGTGCTCCCATCACGAGCAGCGGCTGATCAGAGTGGTGGCGGCGAAGTTCCGCAGCTTCGTCAGAAGTGGCAACCGCAAGCCAGGTCGCGCCCCCTGATACCGCCGCCTGCGAGCACCATAAATCTCCGTGACCGTAGGCATCGGCTTTGACAACGGCGCAGAGCTTTGTACCTTGGTTCAACTGCTCAAGAATTTTCTTGCAGTTGCGCTCAACGCGGGATGCATCGATCCGAGCAACCGCTCTGTCCGACAACTCTACCGTGGTGCTCTCGCTCTTTCCTTGCACTACTGACTATTGGTGAGCGAGCGCAGCACATCAACGCGAGTGATCACGCCGACCAAGCGACCATCCCGTACTACCGGCAAACGGTTGTGATGCTTCTCTGCGATAATGCGCCCGGCTTCGCTTGTGCCCGCATCGGGAGAGATGGTGTCCACATCGGTCGTCATCATATCGGACACCTTGCTCGCGAAGGCTTTAGCCAGACGTTTTTCAAAACCTGCAAGCGGTTCAATAAATATCACTCCGCCAAGCAGATTGATGAAGTGTGGTAGTGGAATGTTTGCCTGCTCCTCCTCGAGGGTTAGATCGTTTTCTGTAACTATCCCAACGACCGATCCCTGCTTATCCACAACAGGTAGACCGGGCAGCTCGTTGTCCTGTAATCGCTCGACCACTGTGCGCACGTCATCATCCGGTGACACGGTGACCGGGTCTGCGTCCATTACATCAGCAACCTTTGTTTCACTCATGTAAACCAGACTAACTCATATCTACTCAGAACGCATCGCCTTATCGTCGTTTTCGTTCTCCGGCCGGCGTACACGCCGCCGGTCGGTGAGACTTACAGTCGCATCGGCCATACAGCTTGGGGCATCGCTTTGTTCCTTACACGCTCAGCCCCAGATTGCATCGACGATCACCCGCGGTGAACATTTACCCTAACTCATTGAATCTGTTTTGGCAGCATTTCGATCACGTCGGTGGCGATCATCCCACTCTCGCCAATCTTCTTGGCTGCGGCAATGCCTGCTTCGGCGTGCATGTACACACCCAAACTCGCCGCCTCGAAGGCATCTATCTGCTTTGCAAGCAACGCCCCGATGACCCCGGAGAGTACGTCACCACTGCCAGCGCTGGCAAGCCCAGGTGTTGCTCCACGGCTGATCGCAACGCGGCCATCCCGGTGTGCAACGATTGAATCGTCGCCTTTTAGCACGACAACCGCGCTAGTTTTCTCGGCAAGATCTTGAGCAAACCGGAGGCGCCCCTCCCCCACTTCGTCTGAACCAACTTCCATAAGCCGTGCCAACTCCCCAGCATGAGGGGTCAAAACAGTCCGATGCTCTCTGGATCCCAACAGCTCTAAATATCCGATCAGTGCATAGAGACCGTCCGCGTCCACAATTAAAGGCCCGTCCACCTCCTGTACCAGTCTCCGAGCCAACTCAAGACTTCCGTCAGAGCGCCCCATGCCCGGCCCAAGGATCACCGCGTCGGAGCGAGCGCATGCCTCAAGCGCTCCCTCGAGCGCATCACTCGTAAATGCTCCTTCTTTATCATCTGCCGGAACGGTCATGACCTCGGTGAGCTTCTCCTCAAATATCGAGTTCAGTGAGTGAGGAACCACTGCTTGCACGTAACCTGCGCCGGATCGCATGGCAGCTTCAGATGCCATGCAGACGGCTCCGGTTAGCCCTGAGGAGCCGCCTATCACAGCGACCGCTCCAACGCTGAATTTCGTGCTGTTGCGGGCACGCTTCGGATAGAGGTCGATAACGCTCGAACTTATAAGCCCCGCTGCCGGCTCGGTTGGAGGAGCATCACCTTCACCGGATGGAGGTATGCCGATGTCAACTACCTCTACCTTGCCGGTACAAGCTTTTCCGGGGTTAATGAATTGACCCACCTTGCCCTTGTGGAATGTCACGGTGCTCGAAGCGTTCGTAGCCACACCGGCCGTTTCACCTGTTGAGCCATCAACTCCCGACGGCATGTCCACGGCAACAGTATGGGCGCCATGTTCGTTTATTGCCTTGATCGCTGCAGCTGGAAGCCCGCGCGGCTTGCCATTGAAACCGGTACCGAAGACAGCGTCTACTACAACCTGTGCTCCAGTCAGAGCTTCTTGTACGCCCTTCTCGTCGTCAACGATCACCAGCTCACAGTTGGTCGAGTGTAGGCGATCGAGGTTTTCCTTAGCATCGCCTGAGATCTGCTCCGCTGGTGCGAGGAGCACGGCCCTTACAGTATGCCCTTGCTCGGCAAGCAGCCTGGCACATACGAGGCCGTCACCTCCGTTGTTGCCCTTTCCGCAAACTACACAGATCCCATCCGAAGGATAAAGCTCTGTAACTGCACGCGCGACTTCCGAACCAGCCCTCTCCATCAACTCGATGCTCGGTGTCCCCTTTGTATCGATCGCCCAAGAATCGGTTGCCCTCATCTCGTCGGATGTAAATACAGGATCAAGCCAGCTCGGAAGGTTCATCGTTCTGTGTAGGCGATCGCAACAGCGGCCGCAGAGCCTGCCGAATGTGTAAGTGAAACCATCAGCGTTGTTCCCAGCTCATCGGCGCGTGTTTTAGCTCTACCCCTCAGGGACACCGTTGGAGGAACGCCTGCATTGACCTCGACATCGGAAAAGCTCCAGCTTTCTAGGGCAAGTGCCTTCGCAACTGCCTCCTTTGCGCAGAAACGAGCCGCAAGATGCTTCGATGGTCGCGTACGTTCACTGGCGTACTGCAACTCTTTTGCACTAAAAATTCTATCTGCCATTCGTGGTCGTCTGCTGAGTGCGCCTTCTAGACGATCGATCTCCAAAATATCGATGCCGACTCCTAAGATCATTCGTAACTCGTCACCACGGGTAAACATCGATGGAATCTGGGGCTGAGCGTGTATGGAACTAAGCGAAGCCCCAAGTTGTATGGCCGATGCAACTGTAAGTCACACCGACCGGCGGCGTGTACGCCGGTCGTAGAGCGGTAACAACGATTAGGTGGTACGTGTTGAATAGAGACGATCATTCAACCGTTACCGTCTTTGCAAGGTTTCTTGGTTGATCGACATTTAATCCTTTCAAAATAGCAATGTGATACGCGAGAAGTTGTAGGGGTAGAACTGCGAGAAGCGGCTGCAGTAACCAGTCGGTTCGCGGTATGAAGAAGACCTCGTCTGTTTCGTCTTCGATGAGCGGGTCTTCCTCCGTTGCCACCGCGATGACAGTTGCGCCTCGAGCTTTGACCTCAGCAATGTTCGACATAACCTTTTCCTGAACGGGGCTCTCTGTCGCAACACATACGACCGGAGTATTTTCACCTAGCAGCGCGATCGGTCCATGCTTCATCTCTCCAGCAGCGTACGCTTCGGTGGGTATGTAGCTGATCTCTTTAAGTTTGAGCGCCCCTTCAAGTGCGATCGGCAACCCGACTTGGCGTCCCAGGTAGAGGAAAAAGTCCTGCTTGTAATGTTTCTTGGCAATCTCAAGCGCCTTTTTGTCAATCCTGGTGATAATCCTCCCCATCTGCTGAGGCATACCCTTCAGATCGGCCACCAATCGCCTTATGACTGACGTATCCAATGTGCCACGCAGCTCGGCAAGCCGCAGTCCCAGTAGATACATTATCCCCACTTGAGCCACAAACGTCTTTGTCGCAGCGACGCCTATCTCTAGCCCGGCTCGGCTGAACAAAACACCGTCAGCGTCCCGAGTTGCCTGCGTACCGACTACGTTTGTCACGGCCAGCACCTTCGCACCACGCTCACGCGCCAGCCTCATCGCCGCCAGCGTGTCCGCTGTCTCACCTGACTGAGTGATGCCCACGACAAGGTCACCCGGCCCGACGACGGGGTTTCGGTACCGGTATTCGGAAGCGATGTCCATCTCCACCGGAATCCGCACCCACTGCTCGATCGCGTATCTGCCTACAACGCCGGCATGATACGAGGTTCCACAGGCGACAAGAATTACCCTCTTCAGCCCCTTTAACTCCTCGTCACTGATTCCAATATCGCCCAGATCGACTCCGTCAGGACGATCGAGCCGTTCACCCAGTGTCTCTGCAAGCGCGTACGGCTGCTCATGGATCTCTTTAAGCATGAAGGTGGGAAAGCCGCTCTTCTCCGCTGCATCCTCGTCCCAAGCAACCTCCTCAAGCTCACGCTGCACCGGATCGCCTTCCGGCGTAGTGAAGACCGCGCCGTCTGAGCTTGCCTCAACAACTTCCTCGTTTTCTAAGACTTGGATCTGGTCGGTCTGCTTAAGAAACGCGGGAATGGCAGAAGCTATGAAGCACTCTCCATCGCCGACACCTACAACCAGCGGACACTCTCTTCGTGCGCCGACTATCAGATCCGGTTCCTTTGAATGTGCAGCAACGAAGGCGAAGTGGCCCACCAGCTGTCGATACGTTTCACGAACTGCGTCTGCAAGACCTAGGCCTTCCCCCCTTATGCACTCCTCGAGTAGATGTGCGATGACCTCTGCATCGGTCTCAGATGTAAAAACGCATCCACCGCCCTCCAGCTGCGCACGTAGCGTCTGATGGTTCTCGATTATGCCGTTCACCACGACCTGAACCTCTTCTTTACAGCCGAAATGTGGATGTGCATTCTCAATCGATGGCTTGCCGTGCGTTGCCCATCTGGTATGCCCAAGCCCAGTCTTTGCCTTAGCCCATTCAGCGCTTGCTGCTCCGTTTTCGCTAATCGCGGTGCGCAGTTTGCTCAAATTTCCAACCGCTCTGATCGAGTCGAAGTGACCGTCAACGAGTACAGATAACCCTGCCGAGTCGTAGCCGCGATATTCCAGCTTCTCAAGCCCTTCGAGCAGTAGCTCCTTGCAGGGCCGCTTACCTACGTATCCGATTATGCCGCACACAGTTCTAACCCAACTCTTCTCGCACAGTTCGTGAAAGCCTCTCGCAAACAGCCGTACCCTCATCTTCGGTTGGAGCCTCGACCATTATCCTTATCACCGGCTCAGTTCCCGATGCACGTACGAGCACGCGGCCACTATCCCCCAACTCACCCGCCTCGGAATCAACCTCACGACGTATGCGTTCATTCTCATCGAGGCCATCACTGTTTAACACGGAAACGTTTATCAGGCACTGCGGTAGCTTCTCAACCAGTCGATCGGAGTCTAGATCTAGATCTAGCCCAGCGAGTGCCTCCAATACAAGCAAAGCGGTCGCGATCCCGTCCCCCGATGGACAGAAACTGCGGTAGATAACGTGTCCCGACTGTTCTCCGCCTAGAACCCATTTACGCTTGACAAGCTCCTCCGAGACGTGGCGATCACCGACCTGTGTTGTTGCCACATCTATGCTCTCGCGCACCATCGCGTGTTTAAAACCTAGATTTGTCATCACTGTTATAGCTACACCGTTTCCGTCCAACATCCCCTTCATCTTCAAATACTTGGCAGCAACCGCGATCATCTCGTCCCCATCCACCACTCTACCGTCCCTGCTTGCGGCCACCACGCGATCACCGTCGCCGTCAAAG
>SDBV01014274.1_pt1 | contig 10022 bp, 15 predicted proteins | sample 2277081 | NCBI WGS metagenome assembly SDBV01 (sample SAMN10402039, study PRJNA504765) | marine sediment metagenome | isolation source: marine sediment core GS10_PC15, 223 cmbsf | place: Arctic Ocean: Southern Knipovich Ridge | collected 2010 | reverse complement strand
TGCTCGGCCTGGCGCCGCAGAACTAAGGAGAACAATGCACACGTTCCAACCTCACTTGAGCCTAAACCGCACCGCTCTTCGACCGACAATCCCTGTAGAGTCACACAAAGCGGCCTTGTCTCGATGCCAGCCACTCGAGAATCGGGACGGAGACGACGGGCAGCCAGCACCAGAGCAAGAACTCTGGTGCTGGCTTCGGCGTCTTGTGTGCCGCCATTGGGGACGCCAACGAGCTACTGGCCCTGGCCGGCAGACACGGCGTCTCAGGCAGAGGCCATAGAGATGGTCAATGCCGGCATCTACGATGCCCAGGCAGCGCTTGATTATGTTGACGATCCCAAAAAGGATGAAATCACCGCTCGCATGGCAAGGCAAGCTGAAGCCGCTTCGGAAGCGGAATTATTGAAATTAGCAAATGTATTCTCAAGACTGGATACACCCAGAGATACCCTTAACCGTTCCCTCTTCTCTTCTAATGTTAGCTCTGGTTCAAGAATCGTCTGGGGTATATGTGTTTCTTGGTCTAATTTGCCGAGGGCTCTGCTTATGTGCTCCACCTTGACCTCCCTTTTTGTCTAATGGGAATATTCCTTTCCAGCTATTCATTATTGACCTTTTAAGAACTTCATTCGGGTCATCACCAGCATTACGCAATTCCTCAAGTTTCTTCAATAACAAAGTTGTAGCATATTCGGTTGGCGTTGCTCCTTTCTTCTTTCTCATCTCTAAAAACGATTCCCAAACCTCTTTATCAATAAACTCTGGTATCTTTCTTTTGTATAGTTTCTTTTGTATAGTTTCTTTTTTCTTTTGTGTGTCTTCTGAGCTGCTAACTTTTGTTGGCTGTTCTGCTAACTCGGTTAGCTGTTCTGCTAACTCGGTTGACTGAACTGCTAACCTTTCATTGGTTAACTCATTTGCTAACTTTAAGCCTAAAGTTGGCTGTTCTGCTAACTTTCCCCACTGCTCCCAATCCTTCAGAAAACCAACGACCTTACCTTTACGACTTATCATGTGAATATCATTGAGATGGCGTAGAATCCTTGATACGACAGTCTTCCCCAAACCAGTAGCTTGCCCTATCTGGAAGTTAGCAATATAGTCAACTTTCTTACTGAAACCGTATGTCTTTCGGATGATACAAAGAACAACCTGCCACTCATTTGATGATAGGTGCATCTTCATTAAATGCTCCAATATCTCATTCGCTATCCGGGTATGCCCGTTTTCAAGTTGCGGTTTTGCCACTCAGCATCTCCTACCTCATAATGGTTTTGTGGTTTGGAAGTGGCATAGGCGACATTTATAAGCTTTTCGTTTGTAATTTCCCTTTTGATTATAAAAATACCGGACACCAGCTTTCCGTAGTTCCTTGTTGAGGCACTTTGGGCAAATCAAACCTTGTGTGCTTTCATCTGGCGGTCTACCTATAAGTTGTTTCATAATATCTAAATAATAAAGTAATTAAAACTAAATCTCAAGTTCCCCGGGTACTTATTTTAGATGTTCCACTCACTGTATTATCCTAACCCAACATTCATTGCAAGCACGATGTACGATATTGTTCATGCTAGTGTGATGGTCAAGGCATTTCTGATTACCCCAATCCCTTATCCTCTCCATCTCCTGCTTCCTTATCCCTTCCTCATCAGAAAAGAGGGCTAGGATGTCCTTACTAAATGCCATAAAGTTAAGCACTCCTGTCTTTTCGTTAAAGTGCTTAGTTAATATAGGCTCCACTTCTGCTCTGGTTAACTCAGGTCTATCCAGCCTCCGAGCACAATCCTCTTGGTTACTACCTTGGCAGTCAGTCTCGTATCTTGAGCAGTCCCTACATATTTCAGGTCTATCCCTTTGTTCACTCATAATTCACCTCCTGTTAGTTTCTCTTTGAGTTGGTCGGCTTGCTCATTCCAGAGTACCGGAGCATTTATAAACTGTCTAGGCTTACCTTCCCTTGCATTCCAAAAAGCCAATCTAAATATCTCCTCCACCTCTTCCTTGCGTTCCTTCTCACAGGAGTCTAGTTGGGCTTGGAGTATCTCATCTATAGCACCATAGTTAGGCATCCACCTTGGGTACTTATCAGCAGATTTCTTTATTTCCTCATCACTAATCCTTTTCATCTTAATCCTCCTTGGGACGCACTATGTAAGTTATGTTAACAATCTCCTGAATCGCCATTTAATGCAATATGGGATGTAATAAATCTTTGTTAGAAGACCTTTATCCTTATATTTGGGGCTGTTAGGGTAGCTACTCCAATGTCTGCCAACCATCAATTCAAACATAACTTTTCTTAATAGCCATCTGACTTTAGAGACCACGCTCAATTTTAATATATGATACCTTCTCATTTTCTTCCCATAAACCCATCCAAAGCCTTGAAACAAACATAGCTTGCCATCATATTTACACAGACCTCTTAGGGGTACGTCCCAATAATTGGAAATCCATACCCATTTCATATGTTCATAAGGTATTCTAGCTATTAGTTTCTTATTACTCATTTCATCCTTAATGTTTAGTCACCCTGTGGGGGCTGGCTATTTACCACCATTTGAAGCCTTCCTGATGAGTCGGGGTTCCCTAACGCCCCTAGCTCACCCCCACAGAGCTTCTTGCTGGCTCGGTAGCTTTCGCACGGGTTCAAGAATATTGTATACCGATAGTTTGCGTGACACCAGCAAGCTATTTAATTGTTAAGGTATTTTACCTAACTGCTGCAATCTTACTATAGCAGTCTGCCGGCGTGTCACTAATATCGCTCTGGGAGCTGACCCCGAGTTCAGCGATAACTTCTTCAGGTTGCATCCCTTTACCCTCAGCATTTTTGAAGTCCGTATTACAAGCTTTGTAGAGGTCATTGAGTGTTTTGATAGCATCTAGGTCACGTGTAACCTTTTTCGTCTCTGTTTTGGATTCTGTGGGCTCTGGTAATGGTTCTGGCTCGGGCTTAGCTTTATCCTTCTCGTTGCACCACTTACCACCATCCAGTTTATGAGCGTACCAGATTGAACTGCCTCTAACCTTCTTATCGAACTGGCAGTTATGCTCTGCGCACCAGTGTTCTCTTGTCTCCAGTCCTGGCTCTGGTTCTGGCTCGGGCTCAGAGGCTAGCTGGCTAGCCGATTCAGTTATTTCGCCGGTCCTATTATTGACAACTTTATACTCCGGCTCAATAAATCGTTCATCGATTACTTCCAACCCTTGAGGCATTTCCCCAGGATACTGTCTGTCAAGTGCCAATCTCTCAGCACGGATACAGGCCATATTGAGATGAGTATTGCCCTTTTCTATACCCTTGATGTTGTCAGTTTGAGCTATGCCGCGAAGACCGAAAGCTTCAGCCCCAGTATCAACGTCTTTTATGTGGACAAAGCCATAGATACATTCCGGGTTAGCCGTATCCCCCAGTATCTTTTCAATCTCCGCTTTAGTGGCCTTCCGGGGGGTCATATCTAGGTAAGAATAGTTATGCTTCCTCTGAGCCAGTAATCGAGTGGCACCAATGCCGATTTGAATTGACCAATCCAGAACCGGTTGGCCCTGATTATCCACAACAAGCTTCCTGTCTTTGTAGTGCTTATAGCCTATTAGGTAAATATGCTTCATCAGTGGATTCAGTTGATATGTCTGGCAGAGAAGTATACATTTAGTCTTTTCGGCCATTGGCGCATCGCCCCAGAGAGTCTCCACAATATCGGTAGCGACCCTCTTGGTGATGGACACTGTGTCTCTGTACCTATCTAGCGCCTTTGTCTTTTCTGCTCCGTGTTCCTGTACCATCCTTTTTTTCCTCCCTCTATTTAGATTAAATAGATTGAAACCAGGTATGTCGTAGGGACTTAAACTAGCATCCCTCGCAATTCCGTCGTGCTTGGGGTCATTGCCACATCGTAGCATATATTCGTTGTGTCCATAGAACCCACCCCAAGCTATTGATAGAGGAGCCCCACACTCAAGACAGACACAACCTTTATCAATGACCTTTTGCATCTCCTCATGCGGTAAGTTACTTTCATAAGTTGGCATTATTTCCTCATCTCTGACGATGTTACACCTTCTGAATATGGTTTGCGCCATTCACCCCGCGACCACTCTTGATGCTGGTCAATGGCTTCACAGAGGAGGTGCGCATCCATCAAGTGCTTAACCGTCACCAGTGTCATATGTAAGATGATGCCTGGATGCTTTACCTTGCCCCTGAGATAGACCCAGCGACCTCTGTTAAGGTGGTTCCACAACAATTCATCCATCCCGAAGATTGTGTAGCCCTTGCGATATTTCCTCTTAGGATATGACATCTCTACCTCGCTCTATTGGCAATTATGGGTTCATTGTAGAATCGAACCCCGGGCACCTGCTTCTGGTCGTGGTGCCTCTTGGCGATAGCACTCAGTTGAGCGTTGTCCACCATTTTGAAGGCATCGGGTAACTGAGCGAAATCGACAACCTCATACTTCCACATGTCCCTCTGGCCGCTGGCGCCCATATCAGTAGATACACTCTTAGAGACCTCTGGTGTTACCTCAACGAGATTTACCGACTCGGACAGCTCACCTTTCAACTTCATTTCCTGTTCGGCAGCCTCTTGCCTCTTGCGGTTAATCTCTTCCTGCACTTTGCGGACCCGCTCTTGCTCGGCATTGTAGGCCAACATCTTGTCTCGGTAGATTTTACTAGCCTCAAGTACCGGTGCCATCAGGAAAGTATAAGTCTCTCTGATAGCATCTGCCTGAAGTTTTAGAGGGTCTAAGAGTGATTTGCGTTTTGCGTCCATTGCTTTCTTGAGCTTAGAGATGAGGGAGAGGTCATCATTGGCCAGTTTGACATCTTCTACCGTGGCAATAACCCTGCCCTCGGCATACTCCTGAAGTTTCAGTGCCTCTTCAAAGTAGCCACGAGCCTCAAGGTCTTCCCCAGGTCTAAGAGTTATTGCTGTCTCAGGCTTTGGGGCTCCCTGTATCTCGGCAATCGTCTCAGTCAATTTGACTATCTCGCCAGCTACCTCTTCTTCCTCACCCTCAGGAGCGCCATCAGGAGCGGTCACCTTAATCTGTAGCTGTACTTTCTCCCCAGCGTTCCTCTCCGCAATACACTGAGCACAGCCTTCTCTCAAGTCAAACTCCCCGTGTTTACAAGTTCCTGTTGTCATAATTTCCTCCATTAAGTTTTACTAACCTGCTTCATTGCCCTTGGCTTCACTTAACTCTGTTATCCTGACATCTTCCTCAATAATACCACCATCTTTATAAAACCAACCACATTTAATGTTTGCCTGAATAATCCCACCATCATTGATTAAAATTGCTCCACCAAGGTTAAGTGAGTGCTCAAGTATTCCCCCATCAACGAATATAAGAGTATCACTTTTTAACGATGAGTTACTTTCCACTTCATGCCAAGACCAATACTGAATAACTTGACTAGGTTTAGGTATTTCTGGATGCGACTTAAAAAATCTCTCGCAAATCTGACTATGGTGTAGATTTTCAAGCGGTTTATATTTTTTAGCTTGGATTGTCACCTCCTCTATCAATGGCTTCCCTGCAGTATAGCCAGCCTTGAGTATATCTTCTTGGGTTATGGGTTCAAAGTAGGGCGTATGAGCCTCATTAAATAGCAGCTTATCCCATTTAGGCAACTCTCCCTCTACCTTTATTCCTACACCTTCCCCATCCAGATAATGGCAGAGTTGATAGGAAAAGATGTAGTAGGGTTTGCGTTCCTCCTCAGTCAGCGTGTCAAATGCAGCAACAGTTCCTTCCTCCCCCAAGAGCAAATGATGCCAGATATAAGCATTCCTGGCTATCCCTTCCCTTATCTCTTCTCTAGTTGCCATTACTTACCTCCATAGAAGCTCATGTGATGTTCCTCAGCGCCACGCCAGACCTTAGCCCAACCACGGCACTCCTCATAGTCGCAACTGCACGGCAATGTCACATACCATTCATTATAATAAGCACGAGTCATGCTACTTAGTCTACAATAATCAGCCTCAAAGACCTCTTTAGTTATCTCTTCTTGCTTTTTCATTTTCTCAGAGCTTCCAGGTGCTGTGCTGAAAAATATCCGCCAGCACGCCTCTGATTCTCCCGGCCTATTTCCTGCTCATGGCTTTCACAGACATGGAGCCATTTCTTTTTGCCATTAGAATATGTCCTATACAGTGCCCACTTGGCTGGATTCCTGCATGTCTCAACTTCACATTGTCCTTTCATTTTGTCACCTTCTTTGATAGCCTTGCCATTGCTCTCCATCCCACACCTTGTTGTACTTCTCTTTCATTACAAAGGTTAGCCATTCCTTCAGTACTTTGACATAATCCATACTTCACCATCCCATATTTTATTCCAAAGTTCCTTCATTACAAAAGCTAACCAGAGTTGTTCCATTGATGTGAACTGTCTGTAATATTCTATCTCCTTATCGTCACCTTCCCCATATCCAAAGTCATCATTCCATTGATATCCAGGCACACCAAAACAGAACCAACCATGAGGGTTTCTATCCTTTAGCTCTTTATAGTTCAACATCTCCTGCAGCTGGTCTTGATGTGGTAGCCAGATGAAGAGCCACCTCTCTAGGGTAATATCCCAAAACCTTTCAATGTTGGGGTTGCTTAGTTTTATTGTCCCGAAATGACCGCCCTCTAATATTTTATGGCAGATGAGAAATCCAAACTTTCTCTGCCATAATAAATCACCGGCATTGAGATTCCTTACAGGGGGTTCAAAGCATTCTTTGGGAGCTTTCCCCTGTAGTTCCTCACAGTCACACATCTTGATATAAGTTTCAGTACGGTCCATCTCTCACCTCAAATTAGTAACTCATCCTTGTTTGGCATTAGCCTTCTTAACAAATATATGCCCACACATTTTACATTGATAACGCTGTAAGCGAGCACCTTTAGCTATACGAAATCCCGCCTTTACTACTCTCCGTGACCTACATTTCTTACATCTCATAAAGCCAGTATATACCTACCTACACAGTTTGTCAAGTCCCCCTCACGCCTAGCACTAAATTACTTGCAAAATATATTTTAGATATAAACCTACACGGTATCGGATACTTATTAAATGCAAAAAGCACCCCCTCTCCGGTGAGGGAGAAGGGGTTATAATACAGACCTATTCAAATGTGAGTTAAGGGGGCTAGATTGTGATTCTGGTGCGTTAGGTTACCTTTTCCGTTGATACTTCAAGGGTAATCAATCAGCAGTATGATAATCCTACGACCTTCCTTGCTTAGTCTTTGTATCTTATTCCATAGTTCCCATACAGTATCGCCCATCTTATTACCTCAAGTAAGTAATTGATATAATTGCAATACCAATGTGATGATTACGAGTATTCCTCCTCCTCCATAACCAAGCATAGCCTTTTTGCTTATTTTACTAACAGTCCGTTCTTCTACCTTTGTCTCTACTGTTACTAATCTTTTAGAGTGGTCATCAAGGTGTCCATTTAACTTTTCAAGGTGTCCTTTTATATCCGGTATATCACCCTGGAACTCACCTTCGCCATACAGTTTAAGGTTGATTGCCCTTAGCTCTGTTAGGATTTCATCCGTCTTAGCCATTACTTTCCTTTCTGTCCAGGAATATGTCTCGTGCCCCATAGCACGTGTCCTAGTATAAAGAATATTGTTCCTGAGATTACTAAGATTGCAAACTCTCGGAGTGTCAGATGTGGGTGGGTAAAGTAGCCTAAAGAGAAGAAACCCATGATAATAAAGAACTCGAACTTAGCATAGAAATCCCTCATTATATAGGTCCATGGGCGACCGCCTATCCAGTGCCAAAGTCCCCACTTATAGGGATTAGACCAAAACCTTTGCCACTTCGTTTTCATAGTATACCCAGCCTCCCTTTCAAATTCCTAGAGCCATTTAGGAATCCAGCCAGCTTTCATCTCATCCTTATCAGCCTATAAATAAGTATAGCCAGCCCTGATAATACCGCCCATATACCCAGCAAAGCTACTATCAGGAATGTTACAACAAATATAGAAATAACTTGGTCAATTGCTTGAAACATATCTCCTCCTTCATATAGACAGTGTAACTAATCAAGGGCAGTTTTAGCCTGCGAAAACCAACGAAATCGTGTATGTGACGCGGAGCTGGCCGGTGTCGGCCACGGCTACACCACTGCCTAGTTTGTCTCGGGCTACCAAGAAGTTGGTATCATCAGTGTCAGGAGCGTACGCATGGGCAGCCAATCCCACCTCGTTGACAGTTATTGAGCCACCACTATTATTGTTAAAGTATCTAACTAAGTCTACTTCATAAGTTTTGGTACCTGCCGTGTACGTTTCGGCATGAACGTCGTGAGCACCATAGGCTAACTCCGTAGCAGCATTACCACTGGCAATCTTGGTCTGAAGAGCATAATCCTCAAAACTCTCAGCATTTGTTCCAGTGCCGACTAGTATTCCAAAGGCATCCTCACCGGAGGTAGCCAGGTAGCCGTTTGTACCAGCAGTATCCACTGACTGCAAGACGGTTGAGGAGCCAGGGTCTGATATTGAGGCTGGAGAAGAACCGTCTAGGACAGCGCCACCGGTATTTTTTATATTAAGAAAGCCACCGCCAAAGGTGGTAGCATCATCACCATCCTTGCTAGCCAACTGCATAAACATAAGGTTATAGGCGTTCCTAGTCCAACTATGGCTTCTCTGCTTGTGGTAGCTTGTCCTCTTGCCCTTCTTATCAAAGGTTTCCACTGTCAAAAAGGCTTCAAAGACAGGCACACCTAATACCTTGCCAAGCCTTGCCAGCTCCCGATAATCCTCTTCTTTCTTTAGTTCTGGATTCATATTGACCTCCTTAGTGCGTTCCTATCCAAGCCTGAGTTGCTTTTGGCTGCGTTACTATTGATGTATAAGCTGATACCCTGGCTCTTATCCAGTATAAGTTCTCTAAAATAATAGTTGACGTTGCCCAGTCATCAGGTCTTTTGAAAGCTATGCTATAATGGCCAAGAGAGCGTGTCGTCCATACTACTGAATTATCATTTACAGTTTGCCCCGGGGTTGTAGGCCAAGTCGGCTCAGTGGCAGCGTGGGACGTACCGGCCGTAGTACATTCATAATAATAACCATTCGGCGCCGTAGGAATTACTATATCACCCAAGCTATAGGCTGTATTTACAAGCCACGTACTATAGCTATGGTCGGCCTCGAAACCTTCAGTGGTATCTGAGAGTCCTGTTAAAAGCTCCCAGCTATCGCCGTCATAATATTCCCAAACAATAGTCCAGACTCCCTCTCCTGGTGTGTCTATCTTCAAAGTCAGCCAGTCCCATTGTGAGTCTTTTCCGAAATAGTAAGCATCATTCACTTGAGGGACTGCCGGCAATAAGGTCATATCATCTTGCGTACCTTCATTTGCTTCAGTAGTCTCATCCGTCTGGGCACCGCCATCATCAGCAATAGCACCGCTAAGTGCCCCAGGAGTATTTACGGCAGTAGTCGGTTCAGCTATTGTAGGAGCTGGAACTGAAAGTGCCTCAGTAGCAGTGAATCCACCGCCTGAGTGGTCTTCAGCCGTAACTAAACTCAAGACTGGGACTGGTATCGCTAGAGCAACAGCAATAGTCTTATTAAGTCCACCCGAAATGAAAGTGATTAAATCCTCAATATCTTCCCAGACTGGAGATAAACCTTCACCTCGGCTTCTCAGGAAGTTGTAACCCTTGCCTGCGTCTGGAGTTAATCTCAGAGCCTCTAAAGGACCGCGATACATTACATCGCCATGAGTAGTAAATATTGACTGGAGCATAAGTCCCCATCGGCGCTGCTCTTCAAGATAGGTAACTATCTCCTCAAGAATATCAGTAATTGTTCTCATAATAGGAGATTGTGATTCAGCCACACTTGCACCACTGGTTAAAGTGCCGAGCCAACCAGCCAATCGAGGCTCACCAAATGCAAATCGCATGGTTGGTATCTGCCCTGAGTCCACATCCCAACCACGAACCAGGTAGCCAATATTACCAGTAACACTATCACCGG
>SDBV01014273.1_pt1 | contig 10024 bp, 8 predicted proteins | sample 2277081 | NCBI WGS metagenome assembly SDBV01 (sample SAMN10402039, study PRJNA504765) | marine sediment metagenome | isolation source: marine sediment core GS10_PC15, 223 cmbsf | place: Arctic Ocean: Southern Knipovich Ridge | collected 2010 | reverse complement strand
CAGTTCGGGCGAATAGGCCGACACCACCTGCTTGCAGCGTTCGGTGAGATTGATCTCCTGGAAGCCGCGCAGTTCATCCGTGCGTCGGATGGTTGGACAAAATCCGGCATCTCCCAGCAGATTGTCGTCGATCTTTTGGCGACGGACTCGACGTGGCGGGGAGGCAGTGAAGTACTTCTCGGAATCGAGCAGGTCGATATACCCGCCCTGTTTCAGATCGTCCAGGGGAAGGATCGACCCGGTCAAGAACTCGTACAGGAACCACAGCCGCCGGGCATATTTTCCCCTCGGCTTAGACTCGACATACTCCTGGAGTTCCTTCTTCGGGGCTATCTGGAATACGACAGAAAGAATGGCCAGATTGGTCCCGTCATATTTGAGCGCGAACTCGAGGTGGTCTCCCAATGTATCGCCGGGCCAGTACTTGGCTGGATAGACCTCTTCTGTCATACCTGCGGTCGTTTCGATTCTGTGGAAATTACCGGCGGCGACAAAGGACTGGTGCCAGTTGGAAATGACATCCAAGTCGAACCGGACAATAAGAGCCTGGTAGCCAGCAGGCCTCACGCCTGTTGCTTCGAGATCGTGTTCGTTCATGGCTTCTCCAAGAAAAACGTGCAACTGCGGAGAATTATAGGTAAATAGTGCCGCCTGTCAAGAAAAATGCGACACACATGGGAATGGGGAAAAAACCGCCCTCGTTCGAGATAAATGCGTTCTGGCCAGGAAATATGCGCCACATTATCAGCTACGCAGGAATAACGCGCATATTCTATCCCGCCGAGGTCTCGTAGGTCGTCATGCGCCGCCCGCAGTAGCGGCACTCACGCCGACGTAGCAATCGACCGCCCAAAGCCCGGCGGGTGTAGAGCACCCGGAAATGCCCGCAACCGCACTTGGGGCATTCCAGGCCACGTTTCTGAGTGGGCGTCCGTTTGTCGATTGCCTGGGCCATCTACCGTTTACTCCTTTGGAGTTCCGAGAGCTTCATGCGTTTGGGAGATGTGCGCCCGGAGACCTGCGTCCCAAACAGTACCGCCCCCTGAATCGACGCCGCCACGGCGCAGCCGACCAGACAGTCGAACCAGTGATTGTCCGGGTTTCCGGCGCGGAGTTTCCATTCGTCGACGATTCGCCCGCGAGCCTCGGTCCGCACGCGATACTCGGCGGTGATGTGCTCGGCCAGCATCTGATGCCTGCCAGAATCTCGCCCGAACAGCGACAGACAACCCCGATCGCCCATCGCCACAGACAGGCGGCCATGGATAAAACTCTTCCAGTAGTTGGTATCAATCAGGACGTGTCGTACCTGGCGTTTACCTTGGACGTTGGGGATCCGCCAGTGATGACCGACACGCTCACCGCGTTTGCGCTTGTACTCGCTGAAGGGAACGCTCGAAGCGCCTGCGTATCTGCCATGTGAGGGTAGAATAACTCCTGCAAAAGAACTCTGGCGGCAGAATTGATAGACCACGTCGGTTGACTGGCCCCAGTTGGCGTCGATCAGGCAGCGGTCGATCTTCAGCATGGCCCCGTCGTCTCGCCGCCATTCACGCGACAGGTAATCGCCCGTGAGTTTTTCCAGCCCGGCATAGATCGAACCTTCAAGTCCAGCCCCCTGAGCAGCACGGCCGAGCGTCTTTTGTATTTCTCGGAGGGTAAAGTATGGCCGCTGTTGATCGGGATATGTGCCGTAGCCGACAACATGACCGGTGAAGTCGTCTTCCCAGGCGACTACGGTGTAAAACAGGGCCTTGCCCTGCACGTCGATGAACATCGTCAGGTGGCTGGCCCCGATAGGAATCTGACCGCGCGGATGGCCGTTGGTCTTGGCGGCGACCTGCTCGGCTGTGAGCATATCCATGTCGCCTTCGTCTTCCGGTAACGGTTCATTCTGATACTCGGCCCAGAATGCCCGCTCATCCTGGAGCTTCAGGTTCATCGCATGCTGGAGGGCGGACAGTTCATCCGTGTTGTGACGCTGCGGCCAGGCGACGACCGCACCAGCGTCCATGGCCTCGCGGTGTGTGCGATAGAACTCGGTCGCTTCCGAGCCATCGCCATCGTTGCGGAAACTATCCGCCCGGATCTGTGCATACTGATCCCATAGTTTTTCATTGGTCCCGAACGAATAGACCAGCTTCGTTCGCTCCCCTTGCCAGGTGGGGTGTTTGTCGCGGTCGAGGATTTGGTCGGCCATGTCACCGGGACGAATGACGGTACATGGCATGACGCCCGCGATCTTCTGACCAGGCCCGGCCATGTTCAGGATCGCGCCGCTGAGAGTATCCATCCTGGCCCTGGTCTGTGGGTCGCTACGGGCCGATTCATCGGTTTGCGGATCGTCGAGCACCACCAGCGACGGCCGAACAGCTCGACCGTCGGCACGCTTGAACTTCATACCACGAATGCGGCTCTCGATACCGGCTACGCGAATGATCGCTCCGCTTGCCTTCGAGTCTGGAATCGTCGGCAGTACGATCTCGTCGGCCGTCCAGACGATGCGGGTATGTTGGCCACTACAGAGCTGGCCCTTGGCGCGATTATGAATTCGCTCCAGGGCATGGATCGGGAAGACTGCCTCTGGATAGTCGGCCAGCAGTTGCTCGTTGGTCTCGAATTCGACTTTGATGCTCTCGAGCATGTTGCGGGCGTGCCCGGCGTCCGAGCCGATCAGACAGACGAACTCACATGCCCCGGTCAGCATTGCCCATATGCAGGCCGTCTCGGCCAGCGAGGTCTTGCCGCTGCCGCGCGGCATGGCCATGGCAAACAACCCGCCGCGAAGGACGGCCTGCTTGATCTTGGCGATCACCTTCAGGTGGTCATTCGACCATGGCAGGCAGAAGGTCTGGGGGAAGTACGCTTCGCAGAAGAACCGGAAGTCCGTCTCGGCCTTCGCCTTGCGCTGCGGATCGACCACTTCTGGAATCTCGCCGATATCACGACCGATGGCCGACAGCTCAGAGTTGCGGGCACGGGCCGCTTCCTTGAGCGCCTCGTAATCGACGGCAGGCTTTTCGAGCTTGGGCTCGGTATTGTGTCGCAGCCACACCAGCCAAGCGGCGTAACGAAGCAGGTCCACGTGCTTCTCGTCGCCGATGCGATATCCGGCGCGGTTGCGATGGCGGCGCAGAGTTCTCTCGGTGAGCACCTCGCCCAGCGGCGACGAGTTCAGCATCCGCGTCAACATCGATGGGCGAAGTTTGCGGGGGTCAATCGCCACCGGCTTCTCCTCTGCCACCGCCGCTGGAGGCCTTGACCAACCAGGCCGTGTAGTGGATCAGGTTCATCGTGCCGTCGGCGTTGACGGGCGCACCGGCGTCGATGTCACTGCGGACCATTTCCTCGGTGATCCGCCTGCTACCGGCAGCAGAGAGAACCTTGGCCAGCTGTGCCGGCGTCAGGACCGTGATTGTGGGCGTTTTAGCGGGCATATCTATAGTTTCTGGTTTTCGACCCGCTTGGCCTTGCAACCTGTGAACTGCTCCCATCTCTGTACGATGACGTCGCAATAGAGCTGGTCGAGTTCCATCAGGTATGCCTTGCGTCCCGTCTGCTGGCAGCCAATGAGCGTCGATCCGCTACCGCCGAACAGATCGAGTACGTTGTCGCCAGGCAGCGACGAATACTGGATGGACCGGACAGCCAATTCGACGGGTTTCTCGGTCAGGTGAACCATTGCCTGCGGGTTGACCTTCTTGACATGCCAGAGGTCAGTGGCATTATTGGGGCCATGGTATTTGTGGCCCGCGCCTTCCTTCCAGCCATAGAAGCAGATCTCGAACGCGCCCATGAAGTCCTTGCGCGTCAGCACCGGGTGCTGTTTATCCCACACCAGCCCCTGCGAGAAGTACAACCCAGCGGCCTTGAGCGGCGCGGGGTAATTGCCGAGATTGGCGTAACCGCCCCAGATGTAGAACGACCCACCCGGCTTGAGCACGCGCGATGCATTGGAGAACCATGCCAGGAGCATCTCATCAAAAGCCTCGTCGGTGAGGAAGTCGTTCTCCAGCGGTCGATCCTTGGCCCGCATTTTCTTGCGGGCTTTCTTGGGATCGGTCACGCCACGAGCGACATCAAAGCTCTGGTGGTGCATCTTCCTGGAAAGGTCGGGATGGGAGCTGAGACCGGCTGCGATGGCTGTGCTGCTACGTGGTTCGACCTTCACGTTGTATGGTGGATCGCACGCCAGAAGATGGATGGTCGCTCCATCCAACAGGCAGTCAAGGTCGGCCTCGCTACTGCTGTCGCCGCACAACAACCGGTGGTCGCCCAGAATCCATAGGTCGCCTCGCTGCGTGATCGGATCATCGGGAGGCTCGGGAATCTGGTCCGGGTCGGTAAGCCCTTCGGCCAAATCGCCATCGAGCAGATGGGCCAGTTCGTCAGCGTCGAAGCCAAGTAGATCTAGATCATAGTCGGTCTGCTGGAGGTCTTTCAGTTCGATGGACAGCAGATCGAAGTCCCACTCAGCCAATTCGCCGGTCTTGTTATCGGCGATGCGATAGGCCTTGATCTGCTCGGGGGACAGATCCTTGGCCACATGGACGGGTACATTGGCCAGGCCCAGCTTGCTGGCAGCCTTCCAGCGCGTGTGGCCGGCGATGATCACGCCGTCGGCATCGACCACGATCGGCTGGCGGAAGCCAAACTCTTTCAGACTGGCCGCCACGGCATCTACAGCGTCGTCGTTGATGCGAGGATTGTCCTCGTAAGGCTGGATTTCATTGATATTTCTTGTGGTCACGTTCATGGAAAATCTCCTTGTTGAAAAACCGGCGACGTAAAACAAACTCTGCCTATGGGTGCGACTGTTCCCACTGGCCTCAGGAGAAGCCCTGGCCGGGAAGTACCTATTCTCACGTTTCACCTTTCACCCCCCCTCACGTACACACGCATAAACACGCGGGCGGGCGTCGCACGAGGAGGGGGGTGTGAAAGTGTGTAATATGAAGAGAGATTTGTTGTTTTCCTTTATATATAGGCCTTTTCCGCAACCAACCTCTTTCACCCCCCGTACTTGTTTCACCGCCTTGTTTCACCGCCCCGACAAGCCGGTAGGCCCGCATGTTGCGACCGGGCGTGGACGCCGTCACGACCTCGATGTCGCCTTGCTGAACGAGGGTCTCAATCAGCACGGTGAACGTCTTGGCATCCATCTTCATCCGCTTGAGCAGCACGCTGTGCGGTAGTTCATTCCCCGGCGTGTCACGCAGCTTCTCCAATAACTTGAGGCACTCGGCATGAAATGGGTTGTCCGCCACATGCGACGCGGCCATAAAGAGCATCCGCCGCGTCTGGTGCATGACGAACTCAGACGCCCACTGCACGGCGGCCAGACCGATACGCGGCGACTGGTGGTTCTCGCTGACGGCATAGAGCAAGGCCAATTTACGAGTCTGTTCACTGACCCGGCCCCAGACGGTTGTGCCCACCGGATCGCTACCCGCTTCGGCCTTGCTGTACTCGGCCTCGGCCTGCAGGCGGGTCTCGATCAGCAGGCGTTTGGCGTCGTCGGTGTGCTCGATGATCGTGGGCACCGGATGCCAGTCCTCCAGATTGCCCGTGCCGGGCTGATAATCGGCCCACCATCTCGCCGTCGCCAGCACGCGGGCGGGAAGATCGCGGATACTCGGCTCCTGACCCGGTGCTCGCGGCCCTGCTTCGAGGATGATCATGCGGGCGAAGAAGCCGTTAGTGAGCATTCGTTCGGACAATGCTTCGTAGTAGTGGTTTGGAATGGCCGTGCCGAAGATGATCAGATTGGGCTGGTCGATGACGCCGGGCGACTCCTTGCCAGCCTTGCGCCGCATGGGATAGACGCTGTTAGCCGAGGAGTACATCGTCAGCATCGTGCCCATAATCGCCTCGTGCCGGGCGTCCTTGGCCTTGTTGATCGACTGGAGCATGCCGTCGATCTCGTCGGTCTGAAACAACATAGTCGGCGTCTGGAACAGCGCGTCCTGGATGCCCTCGCCCGAGGCGAAGTGCAGGCCCAGGCAGTCGCCCAGCCCGATGGCGTGGATAATGTCGCTGTTGACCTTGCGGGACTGGTCCTTGCCCGCACCGGAATGCGCCAACCCCAGCAGGTACAGGTTCGTGCGATTGTCGCCGCTGTCACGTACCTTGCGCCCGGCCAGAAACGCCTGCAGCGCCAGCGCTCCGCCGAACGCCATGACCCGGTTCGGATACGGGGCGATGGCCAGGGTGTGGTCCATGACCTCGCTGATGAGGCCCGGCACCCGCAATATCTCGGCGGGCATCGGGCCGGGGTCGGTGATGTCTGGAGGACTGTCGCCATTGTGGGCGTAGTTAGCCGCACAATCGCCCACCGTTGCCATGATGGAGGAGATGTCGCCCCCTGTGGCATTGTGGGCCCTGCAGTCGCCGCCGTATCCGAGTTCTCGCAGAGACCGAGCCGCTTGTTCGAAATCCCCTCCATGTTCCAGCACCGCACAGACGGCGAACGGAGAATATGCATGGTTCGGCTCGAACGGCGCGGCGTTGGACGAGAAAACGTAGAAGACCCGCTCCTTGAGGGTGGCCGATGTGCCCGAATCCTTGCCAGGCCGTCGCCAGTATTCGTTTTGACCGCCCTTGGTGCGAACCCATCCGAATTGTTCGAGCACCGTCCGCACATCTCCGCGATGGTTGAAATCATCGCCCGGCCTGTTCGAATTGTCTGACGGACAGCCGCATTGTCCGACGGACAACTCGCTTGTCTGACCGACAACGCCATTGTCCGACGGACCATCGACCACCGGCGGCAGATATTCATTCAGTTCCCACGCCGCTCGAAGCAGAACGTCACGCTCGGAATCAGTTAGCACGGGCGGATTCGCCAGGTCGCCTTGGATCAGATCGTAGCCAGGTGTCGGGGCACAGAGGAACAAGCCGCCCTCACCGCGTGTTTCGATCAGCGTGATGATCTTGTCGTCGTCGCGGCGCTGGGCAAGCTTCATGTTGCCGCAGACCTCGGCCTCGCAGCGGTAGTACACGTGCCGTCCGCCGGATTGAGTGGTCTCAATGACCAGCTTGGCCAGCAGGTCCGGCCCGATGCGGTCTTGCCAGGGACCGAACAACTCGCCGCCAGCATCGAAGTCGATCATCTCGCCGTTGCCCGACACGCGCCCGCAGATGATGCAGATCGCGTCGGGAGCGTTGGCGAACCATGCCGATAACTCGGCCTCGGTGGGCAGACGCTTGCGATACTGCTTCCAACGGCCCACAGCTGGGCGTTTCTGGTCTCGCCTAGCTGGCAGGACGCATATTCCGGCATCAATATATCTTCGAGCCGCGGCTTCTATCAAAACGGCACCTCACAGTCATCGGGTGGCCAGTTGCAGCTGGGGAGGTTTTCGTCATCTCTTTCATCGCTGCCATCAAGTCGTGGTGGGATTGATCCAAGTTGCCAATCCGTGATCCGGTCGTACTTCTCGCCTGTTACCGATCGGACGGTGATGGCTTTGGTTTCGGCGAGGCCGCCTGCCTGGCAGATCTCTACAGCCTGTTCGATAGTCTCGGGTACAGTCTCGTTAGATCGCCCGCGCCACCACGCCTCCGCCTTGGCCCTTGCATAACCTGTGTGCTCGAAACATACCCATTCACTGTGGTAGTCATTGAAGCCGCATCGGTAATCGACCCGCATCGTCCGTGGGTGATCCTCGGACGCTCCGCGTTTGGCATGGATGCTGAAACAGACATCGCTGACCAGATGCTCGGTTTCGGATACTTCACCTGAGAGGATTCCGGCCGTGGAGGCCAGACTGTCGTGTTGTTCCCGTTGTGGTGGGGGGAACTCGTAACCACACTCGGGACAGATGCTGTAGGCGGCATGGATCACGGCGTTGCATTCGGGGCACTCCTTGGCCGGTGCTTCGCCGTTGCCTTGTCCTGGTTCCTTAACCTGTAGATCGTCCACCGGGCCGTGGCGGAGTATGTTGCCACCGAAGTCCAGCACCAGGCAGTTATCCTTGCCCGGATGCAGGCGGAAGCCGCGACCGACCATCTGATAGTAGAGTCCCGGCGAGTTGGTCGGGCGCAGCATGGCCACGCAGTCGATATTCGGGGCGTCGAACCCGGTCGTCAGCACGTTGACGTTAACCAGGTACTTCAAGTCACCGTCCTTGAATCGCTGCAACGTCTCGGCTCGCTCGAATGGCAATGTCTCGCCGCAAATGAATCCGCATTTGTGCCCGCACCCGGTCAGGACGCGTTGCACGTGCTGGGCGTGTTTCACACCGGAGGCGAAGATCAGAACTGAATGCCGGTCGGCGCTATGTTCGATAATCTCCCTGCATGCTGATCGAACGAGCGAATCGTCGTCCATGAGCTGCTCGACCTCGCCCGCAATGAACTCGCCGCCGCGAATGTGCAGGGCGGATGTGTCGGCCTTGACCTTGCCAGCCTTGCTCCGCAAGGGGCAGATGTAGCCCTGGACGATCAATTCGCGAACACCGACCTCATAACAGACGTGATTAAGCAGATTCTCCGGCCCGCAGATCATCCCCGTTGTCATACGGTAGGGGGTAGCCGTCAGGCCAATCAGTCGCACGTTCGGATTGACTACCTTCGCGTCGGCCAGGAATTGCCGATACATACCCTCCCCGGAAGGCGGAATGAGGTGAGCCTCATCGACCATGATCAGGTCGAATGTATCCAGTTCCGCCGCGCGTCGATACACACTCTGAATGCCCGCGATGGTGATAGCCTTGTTCGTGTCGCGGCTCTTGAGGCCCGCCGAATATACGCCGGTTTGCATCCACAAATCCGGGGCCATGATGTGCAGCTTCTCGACCGCCTGTTCGAGCAATTCCTTTACGTGGGCAAGGATCAGTACACGCCCGCCCCATTTGTCCACCGTGTCGCGGCAAATGGATGCCATCACAGGTGTTTTGCCACCAGCTGTGGGGATCACCACGCACGGATTATCATCCCGGCGGCGCAGGTGCTCGTAGACGGCATTGACGGCCTCGACCTGGTATGGACGCAGTTGCATCACCATGTGATCACCGCCGTCAATGTCGCGGCAGCCAGCCAGTAGACGACCTTTCGCCAGTCGCCGGTGGGCAGGTAGGCCATCGCGGCACAGACATCCAGAATGACCAGTAATGTTGGGAAGATTTTCTGCATGTCAGTTTCGGCTTGCTGTGTCCGGGCTACCGCCGCAAAGAGGGCAGCGGCGCAGGGGAAAGTCATGAATGCGGATTTCCAGTTTGCCACCTGGTGTCGTCTCTCGCCGCCGGATGATCAGCAGGTCGATTTGTGAGTCGTCTTCGTACACCCCTGCGTGGGCGAGAGAGTCCAGAACGGCCTTGGGCAAGTTATCCAGATCGCGGCGACGGCGATCCGGCGGAAAGGCATCCATCGCCAGAGCGATTCGGCCAGCGGTTGGGGGCCCGCCTCCGCCCAGGAGGGCGCAGACGTTCCTGCGGAACGTTCGGCCCTCCCGGCTGATCAAGGTGCGATGTCCAACCCGTCGCCAGTAGTGGTTTATCGAGGGTGGATAAGGGAGCGTCATTACCACGGCGACCTCCTTATCGTTTCCATGGCGGTGTGCTGTCAGTTACCGCTGCTTGAGGCTGTTGATCGGCAGCTTCCTTGCGAGCGTAGCCCTTGACCTCATTGGTCAAGTCGCCGGTATCCTCACGCTTCTTGACCTTGACGGTGATCACCAGCGGCAGGTTGTGCAGATCGACCGAGTCCCGAGGCTGCATGACTCCGATCGCCCGGCAGATCGCTGAAAGATTGCCCCGCGCGATCTTGACTGCCGTGGCGTTGGGGTTGTTGAGATTCAGTCGATCCCAGAGGAACCGATTCTTGTACTCGCCCTCCAAGATGGTGAAGGTCAGCTGGAGGTAGCTTCCGGTTCCAGCCTTGGTCGGTTTCATCTCCGATTCGGTGATGGCGGCCAGGTACTTGCCCGCCGGCAGCGGCTCGAAACTGGTGGTCGGTTCGACTTCGGTCGCGTTGAATCCATTGAGGTTTGCCATCGATCAGTTCTCCTTACTGTTGGTGTCTG
>SDBV01014272.1_pt1 | contig 10025 bp, 15 predicted proteins | sample 2277081 | NCBI WGS metagenome assembly SDBV01 (sample SAMN10402039, study PRJNA504765) | marine sediment metagenome | isolation source: marine sediment core GS10_PC15, 223 cmbsf | place: Arctic Ocean: Southern Knipovich Ridge | collected 2010 | reverse complement strand
CCCTATAGCTAACCTGCGGCCATGCGCGCATGGCTAGCGCCCGGTCATGACGGGAAATCGACCGAGATTTCAACCAGCCATTGCCGGTTAAAAGCATGTTCCTGGCCTCAGTAATCCGATTTCCGTGAACTCCTGTTTCAGGTCATCAGGCCACTCAATTTCCGAAAAACCCGCATTGTGGAAATTGAATCCCAAGGCCTGCTGGGATCCCCTGCCATGCCAAATCGCCCAGACGCTTGATCTCAGTGCATTTCAGTTGAATTCAAGTGATTTCAGTGCACGAAAGTTGACGAAACAGCACGAAAAAGCACCCCAAAGGGTGTAGTCACTCAACCAGCAACAAGAGCGTAGAAGGCCGGGAATCTATTATGGTTCTTGGTGTCTCGGTTTCAAGCAACAGCCAGGGATTGCAGCATCTAAGTTTCCACCAATCAGCCATTGACGAGATTCAGCTCTGGGATAAGCTGGCGGGGTTCACCGAATGAAATTCATCCGTCATTTTCCCTTGACAATCTCTTACCCATTTCTGAGACTCGGCCACCTACTTACTGAATCGTCTGTTTTCTTGTCCTGGTGGGGTGTGCGACGTTTCCCCCAATCTGTGCTTCTTGCTGGCCTCGCACGTGTGATCTGTGTCCGAGCGATGTCGGAGTGTTCTTTTGAACTTGGGTTTCTGTAGAGGTAGAGGTGAACAAGGCTTTTTCTCCGCGCTGCTTACAAACCTCGGGCGCAGGGAAATGACATCGAACGAGGAGAGAGTAATGAATCACATAGCCAAGTCCTCAAGCCGCTTGATCTTGTCTTTTTTTTTGACCCTAGTCTTCATAAGCGTATCTTTCGCAGAAACAGGCACTTTTCATCAGAAATATGATCCTTGGCCTAACAAGACTATCCCCGATAATGGAGGATACTACAATCGCGTCAATTTTCAGATCAATGCTAGTGGAATACCTTCGGGTGCCAAGATAACGAGCGTCAAATATACCTGCTGGGTTGACCACACGTATCGGGGGGATTTATCTGTCGATCTGACCGCCTACATTAACAACCAGTGGATATCCCACCGGATTTCCGATAAGCAAGGAGGATCTGCTGACAATGTCGATCAAACAGAAACATTCACTTCTTTCAACGGGGGCTGTGTCAGCCCGGATAATCCGAATCCAACACCAAGGTCTGTAAACCTCTATAACCCAAATGGGCAGTGGTATTTAGTTGCCTGGGACAACGCATCCGGCGACGAAGGCGCACTCGATGGACTAGAAATCTGGCTGAATTGGGAAACGAATGATCCGCCCGATGATCCTCACAGCGAGGATCCCTACGATGGTGAGACGGGAGTATCGCGAAACGCGGATCTTGACTGGATCTGTACCGATCCCAACGGGGATACGCGTTATTACACGGTCTATTTTGAAAAGAACGATTCAACACCAGACACTATTATTAAGAACGATGCCACAGGATCGTACGCTGATCCCGGAACGTTGGATTATGGTGGCCACTATTACTGGTATGTGAAGGCGGATGATCACAAAGGGGGTGTCGCTTGGGGACCTGTTTGGGATTTCTACGTTGAACCCAATCCCTATGGCAATCTGAATGTCACGGTAAAGAACCAGAATGGAGCGACGATAAGCGGCGCGGTCGTCCAGCGCTATACGAGCAACTGGGTTTTCATCGACGAGAAAACCACGCCTTCGGCTTCCTGGTCGAATATTCCAGCGGGCTCTTACAACCTTGAGGCCTACTACAGCGGCGAGTATTGGGTCAATGACTCGGCCTCGGTCACGGCTCGCGGCACGACAAACAAGTCGATGCAGCGCAATGAGCCCTACGCCTATGACTTCAAGGTTTTCAACGGCGCCACCGATGTTACGGGGCAGAGCGTTCCTGTGGGAACACCGCTGACCTACAAGGTCTACGTGCGCAACAGCAGCCCGGTAGCCCGCACCGCGCGAGTCAAACTGTGGGTAGATCAGAGCAAGACCAGTCCTTACGACTTTTATCAGCTCAGTTCGTCACAGAGTGTTTCCAGCGGCGGAGGAACGAGAATCTACACCTTTTCGCATACGCCCAGCGCGGCCGGAACCTACTATCGCCGCCTCGAAGTGGAGACGTTGGTCAATGCATATGCGAAAACCGACTCATGGGGCTGGGAACAAGCGTTCAAAACACCAATGATCACTCAATTCATCGTGCCTACCGGCACGCATTTGCCCGGAACGCAGCAGGAGGTCACGGTAACTATTACGAACACGGAGGACACTCCGCGAAAGTTCTGGATAGGTCTGAGTTTTCAAGGTCCCAATGCTGAAGAGTGGCCAGGAAATGGTTGGCTTGATATTCCTCCTGTCCAGATTCCTCCTGCGAACCAACCGGATTTAGCGCCAGGTGGATCAGCGAGCGTGGCCTTTAATTGTTTCCTGCCTGAATGGCTTCTCGACGGTCCTTATGTTGCGCACACAGCCGTATGGGATAATTTCAACGATGCGAAGAGAGAGGTTACAACGACGGATGGCAAGGTCTATACAGTTGCGGGTTTAATGGAGGGTGAACTTGATCGAGACGAAAAACCAACGTTCATTGTTGAGCCTTCGTCTCTGGTGGACCGTTATGGGTTGGCTGGATACGATCCGCCCGGAGGACTTTATTCCAGCATTCCGAAAAGGCACCGCAATGCGAGCCTGCTTGAGCTTCCAGGAAACAAGACAACCATACTTAGGGATGCCAATCAGGAAGAGCTATCGGCATCGAAACAGAATGTACTAGTTCTCTTCCATGGATGGCGAGACAGCAATGCATATCAGGAAGGTGAATTCCTCGATCTTAAGAATAACCTACTTCAACCGAATGGGCTTCCGGAAGACTGGAGCCTGGTTCCCTATGACTGGGGAGAAGACTCCGAAACAGGTTTCTTGTTTTGGCGAGATCGCAACGCGACCAACAATACCCCGGGTCGAGACGTGACGGCGTCCAAAACAGTGGAAATGACTCTATCTGAAGACGGAAAGTCCGTTGAATCAATAACGCTTATTACCGCAGCGTTGGCAGTAACTTACATTGCCATAGAGGGTATGGAGCAGAACGCTGCAGCGAACAGCACTGTGGCGGCCTACCGCGCCTACATGCACGGCCTTGTCCTTGGCGATGGTCTTGCGGTCCGGGCCGATGCGTTTTTGGATGCTGCCCTCAATAGAGAAACCCAGGCGACGCTCGTCACCCGCTTTTTGTAGACTCTGCGCCAAATCCCATATTTTATTGCCGCGCATCGAGTCCAGCAGGTAGCCCTCGGACCAGTGACCGTTGCCCGGAGCAGCCTGGCCATTGGGTAAGGTCTCACCCTTCTGGACGTACTTGAGCGAGCTGGAGTCAGGATAGCCCACCGGACTGTCGGTCTCTTTGCTGTGATTATCGTTGAACCAGCCGCTGTTGAGGAATTCAGAGAAGTCGAGACCCTTTTGAATGACGACTTCACCCTGCTTGTCACGGTTGTCCGTACTGATGAGCCCACCGATGCGCCGCTGCTTGCCCTCTGGGGCGCCCTTGTTCAGCCACACGCTCAGTCCAGGCGTGTAAATCTGAAACGGCAGTCCGGCAGCTACATCGGTCATCGGTCTCCAAAACGCAAAAAGGGCGGCACCAGGTAACCCGGTAACCGCCCCTCACGAACCTTCGTTCCTACGGGCCTACTTCACTCGGGAGTGTATCACCCAGACCTCTGGAGTCTGTCAAGATCTATCTGGAAGGCGGAAACCACCGCTAAATGATCACGCACCACCATCACCGAAGATCTCGCTCAGGAAGAAATTGTTCTCGACAGGTAACACGGTCAGTCGAAACTACGGGATTAAAAAGGTGAGAGAAGTGCTCCACCACTGATCCAGGATCTAACTACCAACAGTCTGATTAATGAATCAGACAAGCTACCACTGCAAGTTATACGACGTCGAATCTCTTGACGATCTGGGCGACCGTGTAGCCGAGGACAGGCAGCAAGTCGTCACCCGCCACTTGGATCGTTATGGTTACGCTGTCACCTGCCGCGTAGACCTTGGTGGACCCGGCGTCGGTGTCAAATTCAACCTCCAGTATCATATTGCCGCCGATGAATACGGGCGTTGCGGGAAGATCCGCCGCGTACTTGGCGGTTGGAGCTGCGACATCTACATCGGCTACGGACTCGGCTGTGGCGATCACCGGGGTGAACGCCGCCCACCACTGATGCCGGCCATCGGTCGAGTCGAGGGATACCGCAAATTCCTTGGTGAACTCGGTAGCGGCGGCTGCATTAAGATCGGTCGCCAGTACGTTTTCCGCAGCAGAGTCTAGCTTGAGAATCGCTTTTCCGTTCAAGCCGTCAGCCAAAGCTTGATGCTGCTCGGACAGCAGGGTTCGCAAGGTGTCCATAAACTCAAAAGGATCAGGCTGTCTCTCCTGTAGCTTGTCTCGTAGATCAGCAATATCCCCAAGATAATCAGGCTGTCTCTCCTGTAGCTTGTCTCGTAGATCAGCGATTTCCCCGAGATAATCAGGCTGTCTCTCCTGTAGCTTGTCAACCAACGTCAGTGTGGATTCTTCTCCGCTCGGAGTTGGCTGCACTATTAGTGCTGGAAGAACCTCCTCAATGAGACCCACCCTGGATCTTAGACGTGCAATTTCCTCAGTTAGGGTCTCCGCTATGGAAGCACTGACAGTTTCCTGCTCTTTTTCTTTTTTCAGCTGACGACTAAGCACGGCTATCTCCTCGTTCGACTGTCGTCTACGGGATTACGAGATTGCGAGATTACTCTACTTCTTGTTCCGTCATGAACCCAGGCTCCGAGTCCGAAATCACGTCCCCGATTCCGCCGGAGACTGCTCCGTCCCCTGTTACCTTATTGTTGGAGCCAGTGTCGTCCACTGTCCTGAAATGGCCCGCCGCGACGCAATTGAAGCTTCTGTCCGTGAAGCGCAGCTCGGCATCGCCCGCATCCATAGCGGTGAGGTTGTTGCCTACGACAGCAGCCCCACTCGATGGGACGTTACGGAAGTTCGATTCTACTCGGATACCGTCCTTGAACTGACCAATGACTGTGTTCTGGGCAACATACGCATTGTCGGAACCGGTGACCCGCATAGCAGCCAAGGGTCGATTCGCGTTCACGTCATCTACCTTGCTAATGATCGTGTTGTGTTGGTGGCGGGTTCCCAGAGGTGGTTTCAAAAAGACGTTCAATTCGAAAATCCCAGCCTGATCCTTTGCCCGAAGGACTATTGTGTTATCCCTAACAATATCCGGTTGAGCGAAGGGCTCAACAACGTGGATGGAGGCAATTCCAGAAGCCGCGTGCAAAACACGCTGGTGGTTGAACTCATCTCTGATCGTATGCACCCCGGTCCCCGCATCGGTGATGTCGATCGCAGATCCTCCGCTAGTGGTGGCGAGCTTGAAGTTATCATCGTCAACCAGGATTACAAAAAACGGGGTATCAACAGTCAGCGGTGAGGGAAGCGTTCCCGTCGTCATTAGAAAAACACGAGCATCGTCCGAATAAGCGTGGTCCGCTGCTGTAAGGGTGTCAGTTGCCGGGTTCGCTGTAAACGCCTGGCTGCGGCCAGGTATCCAGTCGGCGGCATCTATGAAGTTGTTCAAAATCTCCACGGTGCCCAGTGAACGGCTCTGTGCGAAACTATTAGTACTAGCGTTCCTAACCACGTTCCGCTGCACCAAGACACGGCTGTCGCTGCCATGGAGTACGGCCTCCATCCCAAAGGTGAAGAGGTTCGTTCCGTCTGCGGGAGACGTGTCGGTGAAGAGATCCAGCGTGTTGTCCTCTATCAGACCGGTCTTATTGGTCCCTAATATAAGGAGACCAAAACCGAGATTCTCGTTGGCGCCTGCGATGAATCGTTTGAAGGTTCGCCCCACCCAATTCGCTTGCGTGAGGTCACAACGCCGCATCGTTGCATTGAGCGCGCCCGAGACGAACATCGTCCGAAATCGCCAATCCTTGAATTTCAGATCCTCGAAGATGATGTCCTTGTCTCGGGCGCTGTTGAAATAGGAGAAAACGCTCTGATCGATCGCAGTATTCCCACCGTTTTTGAAGGTAGGCTTGGACCCGGCCGTCAGGTCGCCGGCAAACGTCAGCGTCTTGTTGACGATGAGTACCCGGTTGCCGGCAGCCCCCATGTCGAAATCTTCACCGTTGGCACCAATCCTCAACAGGAGGGTATCGCCATCAGCTGCTGCATCAACAGCAGCTTGGATGGCTGGTTGATCGGTTGCGGGGTTGTTCGTAGCGGTAATAGTGGTGACGGTCATATTAATTTCTCCTGAGAAACCTTAGCTGAAAGTCAATTTCTATTTACTGAATGTTACCGAATAAATTTTGCGACAGTCCAACAGCGGACCACCGACAGAGGGCGCACAGGCCCCGTACACTGTTCCGTCCTGCAGATTTGTCAATTTACACTGAAATCGTCCGTTTTCGTCGGTAAGAACAAGCAGAGCGGCGCTCCCTTCACCATCAATAATCGATCCCTCCATTGCGGTGGCGAGCGTAGCTAAGATCGATGGCGTTCCTAAATACAAGTCATCGAAAGCGATAAACTGGGTCTCGACTGCCGCAGCAAGCGGATCTCCAGCGAAGTCCGTAATCTGAAACCCCACAGTCGCCGTAGTTCCGCCATCAGACACATCCAGGACGTCATCCATTTTGACATTGCAAAGCTCATTGAGAGCGTCACGGAGTTTTGAAGGTTCTGACATAACAGTTTACTTACCCATCGCGATCCAGCTCACGTCAAATGGATTAGTTCCGAGGTTGCCGTCGTTGACTCCGCCCTTTTCTACACGCAGCGTAACAAAGCGTCTGGAGGGTGGGTTGGTGAAATACCAGGTGACATTCTGTTCCTCATCAGGAACAAGATTGTTAACAGCAGGGTTCACCAGAAAAGACTGAATATTTCGCACACCGGGCTCGATGATCTTCTCACCAGTGACGGTCTCGATGTCTCCCGCCAACTCTGGAATGTGCGTGCTCTTGTGCGGCATGGCCCGAATGTATCGCCCGAATTTTGAGCTGACGTCAAGACCTATCTGTATTTGGAACGTAAGCGCGAGCAGAGCGCGTCAAATCAACCCCAAATGATCACTACCAAACTCCCGGCTGGCAGGTGCCTGGCCGTCGTTGCTTGAATCGCCAATCGGACAAGCAGTCCTGTTGACACCAGACATCCACCGCGGGAGCGCCGGCCGTCATATTGTAGGCGCAGCACCTGTCTGAAAACTCCGGGTACCACATGCAGGTGCAGAGAATCATCCTGTCGATGGACTTTGGGGGCTTCAAGCACGGGTCGAAGTACATGGGCGACCGCGCGTAGCTAGCCAGCTGCTCGATGGGCTCGGGTTCCGCGGTAGTCTCGACTGTGGGCTGACAGGAAGCGCAGGAGGATAGCAATAGCCCTAGGAGAAAGAGCGTTGGTTTCATGCCCTGGTGGTAACTCAGATCTCTGGTTCTACAAAGACTTTGACTTCGAACCACTTGAAAGGCTCGGTGAAGAAAACATCCGTGGTGACCTGGGGCACATCCGCGTCTTGCTGGACGTCCCGAACTTCCCCTTGCATAGAGTGTCAGGGGATCCAGGCACAATCAAGTATCTCCTCTGGAACGTCGATGTCGGCCGCGCGCAGCTCGGCGGCAGTGATATGCACCTTGGGGTTGTAGACGTCAGTCATCCCTTGGTTCCAGTCGCTCATCCCGGACCGCCTCAATGGACTGGTGCTGGCCGAACGGCCAGATACTAAACGTCACCCAGACCATAAAGCTCGTGAACCGACTCCAGCGTCGCAGCTTCACTTTCTGTGTGATGCGAAAGGCGTCACCCTCGCGAGTCACGACCTGGATGTCCTTGGGGAAGGTAGTGTCGTCGCGGAATTGCGGTCGTGTCACGTTGATTTTCCCAATTGCCATGAGTCAGCCCTCCTTTACCGATAGTTCCTCGGATTGTAGCCTTTAACAATAGAACGAGCCTTATCTGCTACAAGCTTCAGTTCCTTGCTCAGCGCAAACACGCACTCGTTGGCGTGATCGTGCGGACAGTCCCCACTAGCACAACCAATCGCGTCAGCGTGTTGCAAATCATCCAGCTCATCTCGCAGCCGTATGTTTTCTGTGCGGTCTTTGTGCAGCTTTGCGTAATCATCCGAAGAAAGCATCACGTGTGAATCCATCTCTCCCCGCAGCTTATTGATCTCGCCCTGCAGCTCCGCCCTGAGCGCCCTCACTGCTTCGTGACCTGGGTGACACTCACACTCGCATGGCTTGCCGAAATGCACTCCGGGGCAACCGAGGCAATTGGCATAGTCGTAGCGCTCCGGGTTGCAGTAGTCTCCTATGAAATGTGTCACCTGTAGCTCCTAAGGTGTCTGCTCTATTGCTGCAGCCGCTTTCTTGTCATTCATTCCGCGCACGCAATCGACGCAGGAGTAAATCACATAGGGCTTGTCACATTCGTGGGCGGACCCATACATTCTGACCTGCGGCGGTTCTATTGGTTTGTGGCACATCTCGCAGTAGCGTTGTTTGCGTGGCCGATGGATGAGTTTTGCGCTGATGGTTGGCATGGTGCGTAGGCTCCTAAGTCCTCAGTTCCGGTATATTCACGCACGACACGCACCGAAATTTACCATCCTTCCGCACGCCGTCCTGCTCGTCCATCTCGCCGCACTCAACGCATTGGTTAAGGCGCATTACCTGGGCCACGGTATTCGTTCTCCACTGCTGCTCAAGCTCAACTCTCTCCCGCAGCCGCTGGTTTTCGAGCTTGAGATGGTCAAGCGCATACGCCTGATCGTGCAGGCCCTCGATGAGCATTTCCTTTTCACTAGGTTTTTCCTCACGGGTCATCAATTCTTCTCGAATAGTTTAGACAGACCTATACCGGCTGACGGCGCATTCATGAGATCTTTCAACCCTCGCCCCAACACTTGCTTGGGACGAGCGCGCGGCTTCGTCTCTGGAACGATTTTGAGGGTTTCCTTTTCGAACTGCTGCAGCTTCTTTTTCGACCACTCGGGAATCATCACATAAGGATTTTCGAAACAGAACATAACCATCCCACATTCCAGGCAGAAACGGATGGGTGTATGAAGATCGTTGTCCGCGTTGACCAGCAGGGTCATTGGGTGTTCATGAGTCATTGCAACTCCCGTGCTCGCTCGTGACGTAAACGATCTTCCTCCCACGCACCCATCCAGGAATTCGGATCGTCACGACGCAGTCGACGTGCGAATCGCCGCTTGAGCTTCGTAATTTCCTCCAGGTTGTCGCCGCATGCGTCCGGCCAAATGTCGAAGTAGATCGTGTGCCACCTTCCGACCAAAGTATTCTGGTCTTTCAATCTGAATGCTGACCTCGGCGGCAACTTCCAATCGAAGATGTCCTCACAGATCACCAGGAGCTTGTTGTTCTCCGATGACGACATCTTGGCGCGTATGCCACCCTCTACCAGGTCAATGACCCCCTGGTGCTTTTCGATGACGGTAACAGACTGCACATCCCGCTTTCTCAGCACTGGTATGAGCACCATCCCCAGACCGAGACCTGCGATCAGCACATCACCGGCGGCCATACTGACGAACCAACGATTGGACCGCTGCTCGGCTGGTGTATCGGACATCATCAGAGCGCGTCCGACATTGAGGCGTGCATAGCGCCCGGGTGATACCAGAGTCGACGGTCCGTGTTGCATCGCTTGGATCTTGGAGAATTCAAAATCCTTTTCGGTGACGTTGAAGTGCTCGATCGAGCAATCGTCAGAGCGTCCCTCTGGAATCACGTCCACCATGGGTACGAACGTCATCGCTCACACCGTGCCAGCGCCAGCTCACGACTACCGAAGTCCTCAATGGTCTTAGCTTTGGTCCCGAAGGGGGTATGCAGTCGAGCGTAACCACCTTCCAACATTTGGAGCCCAAAGGTCTTTGCGTCGTCGCCTTCACCGACAGTGACCCGTGTGTGCCAGGTACGATGTTTGCC
>SDBV01014270.1_pt1 | contig 10026 bp, 14 predicted proteins | sample 2277081 | NCBI WGS metagenome assembly SDBV01 (sample SAMN10402039, study PRJNA504765) | marine sediment metagenome | isolation source: marine sediment core GS10_PC15, 223 cmbsf | place: Arctic Ocean: Southern Knipovich Ridge | collected 2010 | reverse complement strand
GATAAAAAATCCGAGCAAAATAATAATGATTAGTATAATAGTTCCGGAAATAAATATTCTATTCTTTATTTTACTGCCTCCTTATTTTCACTCTATGTAATAATAAGTTTCCTGTTGCATCCCTGCCACAGTGCTACTTGAGATTATCTTACCCCATAAGACATTCTACTGGCGGTAATAGATTTGATATTCTTCACTATCAGGGTCTATCTCAGTGGGATAACCATCGTAGCTAATATTTACTTCCATTGTTTGATTATCTGCATGAATCTTAATTAACTCGTATATTAATTCATCACTTTCAATACCCTCAACTTCTAAAAAAAGGTTTTCCTCTGGGTCAGTCCATTGGTTTGTCACTGTCATGGTAACTGTTCCAAAGGGTTCAGTATCAGAAACAGTTATATACATTACAACTGTAAAGGTTCCATCACCGTTATCGGTAACAACTGCTTTTGCTGGATAGCCTTCTCCATCATAGTCTGGATTGACCCATGTACCAGATATCGTAGATGTCCCGCCGGGTGTCTCGGCACCATCCCCATTGCCAGTGGTGGTACACGAAGCAAAAAAGAAAATTGCTACTACTACAAAAATAAAGATTGGGATTACTAATAACGTTCTTGTTTTCATTTTCCTGCCTCCATTTCGTATGAGAAATATAACAATATTTTAGCATAAATCTATTTTTTGTCAAGCACTTCACAATTAAATCTTTCATTTGATTGACTTCAAAAAAGATGTACTTTTTTGGTTGTTCTCTGAGGTCACTTTTAAGATTTGATTATATTGACTTCACTAGTACGTTTTTATTAGTGATCTGTTAAAAAAATATAAAAAAATATTGACAAAGGGCGAAAATGGGATAAAAGTTATAATGAATCTGAAAGCTGGCTAGACCGGCCGGTAGGATTCCCCCGGGGGTGTAAAAACCCCCTTTTTTTACATTTCCACAATACTTAAAGGATGCCCACTAGAAGTTACATGGGGATTAATTACCGGGTTTAATCTAGAATAAAAATTATGCCCCCCTTTCAATTTTACATATTTATTAGGGTTATAATATTGCATTGCAAAATATACAACAACATCGATTATTTGAATAAAAAAGGAATGATTGGAGTTTCTTAAAATAGGATCTTCGATAATATATTTTATTGGTATGTTTCTATATCCTTCTTCATATTCTGGTCTATTTGAAATAGGATTATATTTTCTCATTTTTCTAGTTAATTTTGTTAATTTTTCACCATCAGTATTATCTACTAAAATTAAGCCTCTTTCATCGGGATTTGCTGGACCCGGAAAATTTCTATATCTTATTGTATTTTCAAATCTTTGTATTAATCTACCCCATGCCAATTCAAATACACTATCTGAATAATTACGTTTATCCGCTCTAACGGTTATAATACTTATGTCATCACTAGAAGCGACCCAATCAATACATTTTTTTAAAATGTCCATTCTATCATTTCTTTTTATTTTAACTTTACTCCGTGCATTTACAAAATCACCTGCATGTATTTCTTCTCTAAGTTTTAAGCCTTTATGATCTCGTAAATATTTTCTAAATTGAACCAGATTTTCTAGTACTTTTTTCCATCTGAGTTCATGTATTACCATTCCTGATAATATAAAGTATTTTGTTGGACTATTATTAATCCCCGGATCTCCACTTTCATCAACATACATTAGATACAATTGTCACACCGCCCTTTTGAATATTTTAGATAATAACTTGAGAAGCAGGTCCAGGATCCATGTCACCGGCCTCATACCTCGCCCAAACGACTCAAATCCATAAGGCTCAGTCATTGTGTCTCATGCCTCCCCAAATAGGCCTGTCTCCTGGCCTCTCACGCTGTTTATTTGACAAGCCCGTAATATAAAGCACCCCTGAAACCGATGCGATTTATTGATGATACCCTCAATCCACCCTGCCCCCTTTTTTAACCTCATTATCCTATCTTCGATTTTAACCCGCTACTGTCCTCACAAAACAGTCCCAACCGTGACGCCCAGGCCCGCCCCCAATGGAAAGTTCCCAAGGATATTCACCCCCAGTGTAAAACGGTCAGTTATATGAACTCGTAATCCCAGCTCCATAGTAGGTAATGAAAAAGGATCCACAAATTCCCCTTCATAGGCCAGAACACTAGTCGAACTATATAACTCCACCTTATCACCGGGCCAGGCGGTGCGCTTAACCAAGAAAAAACCGGTACCGAGGGCCCAAGCCAAGCCGGACTCATCAAAGGTATCAAAATAATATGTATATAGAACCGGACCGGTAAAAAAGATCAAGTGAAAAGGCCATTCATAGACGAAAGGATCCCATTTTACAGGGACAAAAAGCGCACCCAAATGACCGTAGTCGACAAAGGCATAACCATAGGGCAGGATACCGATTTCAAAGTGCTCACCCAATCCTCGGCCGACATAAGCATAGGCGCCCCATCCCGGCGTGTCACTGGCCGAGACGGCCGGCCCACCCCCCGCCTCGAAGATCCACCTATTTGGTTCTACTTTTCGCACCAAGGGTGCCCCTAAGGACACTAGGCACCCGGATAAGAAATACATTCCGAGAAAGGAAATCAGGACGAGAACGATAGTGACACGCCGGGCGGGTGTAGCAGAACCCCGTTTAGTTCCGTTGCCACTACTATTTCCGCTATTCTCATTTTGTTTTTCACTTTTCCCCATTAAGTCCCCCTCTAAATCCGATGTAAATGTTTACTGCTTCTCTTACACCACATGCTAATATAATCTCTCCTTTTTGAGTTATATATCTTCTATATCCATATACTCTTCACTTATTATTCTTTTTCCTGCAGATATGATTGTTTCAGCCCCCTCTTCTCATTCTTAAGCTCAACAATCATAATGCGTCTCCTAAATTATTATTGCAACAGAAGGCTAAAAGCCTTCTGCTTCCTCAAAACAATTTTCATAACGATCTGTGGAAGATTTTACTCTTCCACAAGATACTCACTTAAAAAATTGTAGTAAATATTGTACCATACTTCTTTTTGATCCTCATCAGTAAAACAATCATTGATAACTTTTATTAAAAATTCATAATCATCAAACATTGCAAAGGTTTTTATAAGTCTATAAATCGCAATAGAATCAATCTGCGTACCTATATACTCTTTGTAAGTTGCTTCCAAATAAGCACCGGATAAACCCCCGAAGTAACCCCGAAGATATATTTCTTTCTCACGGTCAGTAAATGAAAGCCAATCTTCTTTAGTAAGTTCATACGCCATTGACTGAGAAGCAATTAAAGCAAATATCACAACTAAAACTAAAATCTTTTTAGCACTCATTTTGAGTACCTCCAATCCTTTTTCATTATTTCTATATCCTCTGGTAGCTGGCCGGCACTACTTATAAACTCTTTATTATAATTATTTCAATCCCTCCTCTTTCATATATCTCGAAACTGCCATTCGAATGCCGGCACTTAAACTAAGTCCATTGCTTTTGAAGTGCCTTCTCAACAATTTCATTTCAGTTTCAGAAAACCGGATATTGTATACTTTCATTTTTTCGTATATTACCTGGCTTAAGCTCCTGCTTTTCATTTCTTTGTCTGCCTGCTCAACTAATCTTTCTTTTTTAATCGCCATTTTAAGCCTCCGCTAATGCAGTTGCTAATCTTTTTAGTTCAGGTATCACTCTACTCTTAGGTTCAAAATCCATTAAAGATTTATGAAACATCTGACTTTCAGGGATATTTTTATCCTGTCCAACTTCAAAAATCTTATAGTTCAGATTTCTGATTTTATCCCTGTATATTTTGTGTCTCCTATATCCCTCATTCATTGAGTTGATTACTATTTTTTCGTGTTTGATTGTGCGCTTAAATCCCTTTTTCACTCGCTCAAGAAAATCTGCAAATATCTCAATTCCATCCAAACTCAAATATTCGGGAGTAAGAGGTGTAATCGTTTCATCACTTCCTAAAATGATACATCTCTCGAGTCTTCCGATCGCTGGAGATAAGTCATACACTATAAACTCAAAATCCAGCCTGGTTGCTTCTTCTTTGAGTTCATCAAAAATATATGGCTCTGATTCTAATTGATTTTCAGCATAATTTCGTAAATTGCCCCCAACTCCAAAAGAGGGGAGTATAAATAGATTTTCATTCAGCTGAATTATCGCTTCTCTCAAGGTCGCTTTCCCTTGAAGGACGTCTGAAAGTTCATACTCCGGACTCTTATTTAATAACCAACTGCTTAGGGAAGCCTGGGGATCCCCATCAACTAAAAGGATTTTACTATTCTCAGAAATTATATAAGCAACATTTCCGGATAAGCTCGTCTTTCCTTGGCCCCCTTTTTGTATCGAAAAAGCAACTGCTTTCATTTTTGTACTCCTTATGAGTAGTGAATGTACTGTCATTAACGGTACATTCACTACTCATTAAAAGGTTATTATACTTCTTTTCAGTATACAAAGCAAGTCTGTTTAGTAGAAAGATTAGGAGCATCATGTTCCGAATCTAGTCTGAAATAGCTCCCAGAATGTCCACCAGAACGATTTTTTGCCTTCAAAAATCAATTTTAATCAATTAATGTGGAGATTATATGTCTATTTGATTTTAATGCTCTGAGGTCGATCTTTCTTCGTATCTCTTATTACCTATTTCCCTTGCTTTAAATGCTGTTTTTTTATTTATCCCTTCTGGCAATTCTTCTTTAGAAGTAGAAACCTCGTCAACTAGATTAACGAGGTTTCTTTTCTTTCCTCTTCTGCCGACGGTAATAATTCTCCCATTCTTGACATTGCCATTAAGTGTATTTTCCCTATATTCATCTTCAAAGGTAAAGCGCTTCGACTTTGATCACTGCCAATAAAAAAAGAAGGGACTACCTCTTGAAATAGCCCCTTCTCGCCTGAGGAAAACAGCCTGAAATGAAAAAAGCACTTAATGAAGCCAGGATCCTTTTTTAAAAAACTTCTCATACGCTTTTGGCAATGGTAAATTTTTCCGAATTCTCCCTTCTAATTTTGTCACGGCCAATGTATCTATTTTTCCATCTATATGCAGATCGGTAAGTCTATCGAGGGCCTCTTCCTGCGTAAGTCCGAAATAATTATTGAACTCGCTTTCATCACCAAATTCCTCTCCTGGTGTTGCAATGTCTTTTCCTTTTGTCGGTTGCCTTTGATTAAAACTCGGATTGTAGCCTACGAGATCAGCTTTTGAAAGCTCATCATCATATTCAATTCCTAGAAAATTTGATACTCGTTCAGGAAGAATCAAGCCTTTATTTACGCATTCCTCTGTTCTGATCAATTCAACGAGTGAAATTTTATCTGATTTGCATAACTCTGTACACTCAGACAAAATTTGACTTTTCATATCGCTTTCATATTCGACTTGATTTGATTTCTTTTTCTTTTTCTTAATTCTTTCCTTTTCCTCCTCTTCATTTTCGTACTCGTTCTCATCATCTTCCTCGAACTCTTCACCGTATTCGGCTTCTGTAGAATAATCATCTTCGTCTTCGTCCTCATACTCATCATCTTCAGAGCCTTCATAATCATCATCTTCTTTTTTCAGTTTGCCCTTAATCAGCTTAATCCATTTGCTTTCTAAGGCGATCCCTTTATTAAGACGGCTTTCGATCTTGGTTAAATCACTATCGCTTATTTGTCCGCTTTTACTTAATTCCAGTGCAATTTCTAAGACATTTTCTTTATTCATATTAGATACTCCTATTTGATTTCTATTTGTTATTGTGTCAATCATATTATCAAAGCTCTCAAAATATTTTTTCTCATTCAATTTGAATCTGTGCACTCTCTTTGTTTCTATTGTTATAAGTGCTCTATCAAGTGCTTTTTCCAGCTTATCATTATCGTAATCATCCGTTTCATAATCACCTGTTTCATAATCGGGTATCGGTTTCAACCACTCCGGCCTTGGTTGCAACTTGCCGGAAATAGCCATCTCCCATTTTTTATTAAATGTCAATTCAAGTTCCTTTTCTAAAGTTTTTTCCAATTTTTTCTCCTTTTTATTTCACTCCAGGGGTTTTTCTGAAAAACTCCTGTACCGGACAAATATACACTTTTGTCGCTATACTTTTGAAAGCATATTTTTGACATTATTACCTTTTAATCTTAGCATATTTTCACCCACTGTCCAGCTCATCGAGCTCCTTTAATTGCTTGTCAATTTCTTCTTCACTCAGATCCTCGTATTTGGTCACCACTGTACTTTGTTGAATTAATGTTCCGCCGCTGTTGACGTCCTGCACTCTCCCGAAACTTAATAAATTGTACCCGATCTTTCTTCGTACCTCTGCAGGCGTTTTTTTGTCGTCAAGCATCTTAAGTAAACTTTCAATTATTCGATCCTGTTTTGACTCCAGTAATGACATCAGTCTCGCCTCATTGTTTTCTAACAATCTATTTATTTCTTCCTTAACCTGCGGATATGCCATCCATGTTGCAATCGTGGAGGTGTGCACTTTAAAATGCTTAGCAAAATCTGTAGCTGTCTTTCCTTCTCCTTTATTTACAAAAAGTAAAATAAATCTCTTTATTTTCGGCGTTAATTTGTGATCGATACCGTTAATCTTCTCATCCCAGGTTAAATATTTCTTCTTTTCGCTACTTACCTCTTCAATTTCCGTTTCTTCTTTTCCTTTATTACTCACTTTTATTCACTCCTCTCTTCAACATCAGGTACGATATTGCGATTCTGTTATACTCGTTCCACCGGTGGAACGAGTATGATATTTCATTTTATCCTCTATTTTTTATAAAAGAGTTAAGGTGGTTCCACCGATGGAACCACCTTTTCCTTTGTATAATGCTGTTTTGATGGTAACACCGGTGTTACCATCAAATTTCTTTTTATCCTCTATTGTAATTCTATTATAATTGGTTCCATCAGTGGAACCAATTATAATTCTTTTTATCCTCTAACAAAGTTAAAGCGCTTTCACTTTGTCTTGGGTGTTATTTCTCGAAACACCCTGGTAATCATCTTCTTGTCACCATTAATCGATCAATAATTTCTTTCGGTGTCTCATTGTACTTTTTCTCTTTTTCATCTAGTAGCCGGATCTTCTTATTAAGCTCGCTTTTAGCATTTATAGTTGCCTTCCAATCTCTTTTTTGCTTTATATAATCCCGCATTCTCTTCTCCCTGTGAGCCGACTCCTTTACCCTCGATCTTTTTAGTGATTCCTCTCTACTAACCTTCTTCTCTTTGTAATTCCCTTCACTGATTTCTAAAAATGAAATTATAATCTCCTTAATCAGTTCATCTGCTTTCTCTTCATCGTTTATTTCTTCCCGCACTATTCCGTCAATACTATTCAATAATTCTTTAAAGACTTTTTGAGCTTCAATTCTTATATCTATTCTGTCAATTTCATTTTCTATTTCAATATTCACTATTCTCTCTCCTTTCTTTAAGTTCCATATACTTTTTAATCACGGTTTCCGCAATCTCGTCAATTATACTATAAATTTCACTTATATCTTCATCTTCTTCTGAAAGCGACTTCCTCAAGGTGAAGTCGCTTTCTTCCTCTCTGAGTTCTTGGATTGCTTGTTTTGTATATTCTTTCTTTTTCTCTTCGAGTTGATTCTTTAAGCATTCAATGTATTCATAAACTTTTCTTGACGGGCAGTCACTAATCATTTCCTCTAAAGATACGTGTTCTAAGTTTCCATTTTTATCTATAAATAATAATCCGTTCATTTATCCCCTCTTAGCTTTTTAATTCGCTCTCTTAACTTTTCTATTGAAATGTTTTTCGTTTCTTTTATATCATCATATTTTAAAAGAGATTCCACTCTTAATCTCTCATTTACCTGTTGTATGTAATTGTCTCTTATAAGTGTACTTTTCATTTTCTTTATCTCTCTTAAATAAGATGTATCTATGAAATCAGCTTTCTATAAAAACTAACTTTCTCCGCCTTAATGACTTTGGTTTCTTAAAAGGAATCAACAATCTCAACTTCCTTAAAAGAAAATCAAATAATAATGTTACTCTAAAGATATTTCTGGAGTCGATTGGTTTTTTAATCGACTCCAGAAATTCCTTTTAAAAAAGTTATTCACAAAAACGACGTCGACGCTTGTCAATAACTCATTTAAAGCATTGATCATTTAAAGCATTTAAACCTATTATTTCAAGCATTTATCTTTGTCATTTAAAGCATTTGTCGCCCGGAACCACACACATGGATTATCAAGCGCTTGAAAAGCACACTAGTGGACTACTTTTTGAACACTTTATCCACCACTAGTTTAAAAAGCACACTAGTGGTGATTTTTTGATTTCTTTTCATACTTTCTTACGTTCCATCTTTTTTAACTTTCTATCCTTTATTAATTTATGTACCCTTTTTTCTAATGTTTTAAGGGGCCACAGGTGAATTAATTTGATATAAACCTCTGTAAATTTTCCAGTTTTTGGATCGACTCTTCTTATATATTCAATTAATCCCATTTTTTTTAGAATTGACTTTGTTCGTTTTACTTTATCCCCACCCCATCCTAGTCCTTTCTTTAAATAAACATCTTTCGCATAAACTGAGTTTGTCTTTTGACGTCTTGCTGTAAACATCAAGTGACTATAAAGTAAGAAAGCATCTCCTCCAAATTCTAATTTCATAAACATCTTATACATGCCGACTGTTATGAAAATCAAATCATCATCTATATCAATCTCAACTTTATCCGCATTCTTTGTATCGAGTTTAATTTCACCTTTTAAATTTTCGTATTCTTCTTCTTCAATTTCTTCGTTTTCCCAGTTCAGTTTTTTTTTGCAGTTATAGCAAAATTCATCGCCTTCATCAAGTTCAACTTTACATCTCGGACATTCAAGCGTTTCTTCTTTATTTTCTTTCATCATTCTGTTCCCTCCCGTATAAATTAAAAAAGTGCCAGAGGATTATCTTTCTCCCCCGGCACTTTAAGTAGACAAACTAAAATTATGCTATTATACTTTTAGTTGTAGTGGTGTCGAGGGGAAAGGGCCTTATCTCAGAAAGTTCGGGCCCTTCCCTCTTTTTCTTTCTCAAAGAGCTATTTCTTCAGCACTTCCTTTTCTTTTTCTATTTCCTTCAATTTTTCCTTAATATCTTTTATAACTTCGTTCTTCAATCCTGTATCGAGCTGAAAATTAACAGCTTGGCTTAACTTTTCAACCGTAAAAACTGCTTTTTTTGCAGTTGTTAAAAGTTTCTTATAGTCCTCATCTTTTTTTGTCAAATCGTCTACAAGCTGATCGTGTTCTAATGTGCTTATATACCGAATATATTTACTACGATTCATCTTCATTTTCTTTGCAAGTCGATCCATTGTTTTTAAAATCTCTGGTGATACCCACAAATTTATTGATATTGTTTTATTCTTTTTATATTTCATAAAATATATTATACCTCTAATTAATTAATTCGTCAATAATTTCTTTTTCGGATTTTTATTTATAGGTATAAAAATTTTTGATTCCTTTTAATTTCTTTTATATCAAATGATTAAACAGTTAGTTAAAAGTGGTATTGAATTAAGGTGAGTATATCGGCAGGTTGAAAAGGAGGGCTTTAAGTGGCTTTTAAGAAGGTCTGCAACACATAAAAATGCCTCGATTTTTCATCAAGGTTCTTGACTATAGACCTGCTGTCTGGCTAAAGTGAGGAGCCAAATATTAATTTTTCTTATGAATTAAACACATATATAAAATTGTAGAAACGATAATTAAAGCGCAAACAAACGAATTAATAACTAAACTTAATGCGGAATAAGTTGCAATTTTCCACTCAATATATATTTTTAGCGACACAAGAAATATCAGAAACACTGGGAAAAAGATTGTATAAATAAACCATGTCCAATTTAAAAAATATGGATAATTATCTAAATAAAACTTCCCCTCTCTAGTAAATACAACCGTGTTTGGATACAATCTGTTTAGTTCATCTTCAATTTGATGTAAATATGTATATTGCCTTTCTATATGCGAATTAATCTGAAAATATC
>SDBV01014269.1_pt1 | contig 10027 bp, 18 predicted proteins | sample 2277081 | NCBI WGS metagenome assembly SDBV01 (sample SAMN10402039, study PRJNA504765) | marine sediment metagenome | isolation source: marine sediment core GS10_PC15, 223 cmbsf | place: Arctic Ocean: Southern Knipovich Ridge | collected 2010 | reverse complement strand
TAAAATTCCGCTTCGAATCCCGGATAGCCAACAATTCATAGAAACCCCATCCGGGCCCCTGACCGGCAAGCTCCCTGGCGTGTTCCTCGAGCAGCATCATCCTCCTTTAGCCGCTTGCAGAGCTGCACGGTATCCGCACTGATGCTCGTGGCGCTGCGGTTCTAGGCCAAATCCGCTTTCGCTGGCGTCGGTGCCAACACAAGTACAAGTAATCTCGCAAATTATATTCTCCAGCTTGGCAACCCTCGCCAGCGCATCCGTCGAGAGATCAAGCCTCCGGTGAGCAATTCTCAGCTCCCCGTTTAGCCGGTCGATGGTGCGGCACGCCTCTTCGTACGCTTGGGGTTCGATCGGCTTCTCGTCACTCAATGAGCATCTCCTCCGCTTGGGATAGGGAACGGTGTCAACCCCTGATCGGCTCGAACGTAAAGCGGGTGACTCGGATCGCCGCCCTTCGTTGTACGCAAACAAAAAACCACGGAGCCCACCTCACGGATGAGCGCGTTGACATCGTCGCTGCGCTTCCCCCAACCCGCGGCCAATGCCCGCCCCCCCCAAGCACACACCACACAATCCGCAGCGGTGACAGCAGCGACAATAAACTCATCATTTCGAGGTCCAACCGGATCGAGGACCCGCCGCAGGTCAGTCGGCTTCGTAGTCCGGAAACCAAATAGGTTCACGACCTCGAGCGAGCCGAAGCCCCAACGCTTCGAAAAACCAACGCAGCGGCGAAGCGTTGGATCGTCATGCTTGGCATCAGCGGTGCTCGGGTTCAGCATGATCCAAGCAATCCTCGTATATGAATTCCTTTTTAGCTGTCGGACTAGCGAGTAGCGGTACGGGCCATCGATCACGGCCGAGCCTCTGGGAATAAACGCAGGCTCAGCCACTGCGCACCTCCTGGCCGGTGGGCTCTGGCTCGACAAATAGCGAATCCTGGTGCTTCTCGAAAACCGTGAACGCCTGGATCCGGTAGCCACAGCCCGTGGTGATCCCGCGAATCGATTCCAGACGACACCCCGCCGGCGGGAAAGGCACTAGAAAGTGTAGAAACCCAATCCGGCCACACGGCTTCACCACGCGGCAGGCCTCGGCGAGTAGGTGCGACGGCCGTGGGTACTCAGTGTCGTAGAGATCGCGGGCGTACTCGATCGAAAATGGCGGATCCAGCATCACCCCGTCGAAGCTGTCGCTGGCAAATGGCAGCCGACGCGCATCGGCCACGACGTCAGGATTCACGCCACGGCGGATATCCACGCGCATGCAGCCAGTGCCTGGCGGGAGCGCACCGGAGCATAGGTGCAAAATCTCGCTCGGCGGGCAGCGCAATAGCTTCGTGGCCCAGGGCAAAAACCGCTGCGGATACTGGCCCCACACTTCCATGGGCAGCTCCGTGGTGTCGGTAGCACCCCAGACAGCGGCGCCGCGCGGAGGTTTATCCTTCGCTCGACTGAATCCCTCGCGCGGCATCCCGCTCGGGCTGCGATCGTTTCGAAATGAAACTATCTCAGACTCGCCGCCGGCGAGGCCAAGGATTCCCTGGATTTCCGGCAAGCTAGATTTAACCTTAACCGGATGACTCACGAGAGATCCGCCGGCCGCGGCGGCCGCGGCGTAGAGCTCAGTATCACGGCGGAGAAGTAGTCGCCGTTGACCATCCCGCTCTGCTCGCACCGTTTGGCTGCCCGAAACATCGCCGCCCTGGCCGCCGCGCGCTCGACATCTCGAATGAGCTGCACAGTGCAGGCATCGCACAAAAACCCGGATCTCTTCTCTCCGCCGACAAAAATGTGCGGGCACTTGTCGCCACCCAAGTGGACGCCAGCGCGCTCATCCGGCGTTGGGTCAGCGACCGGCTCGGGCTCTACCACAGCTAGAATGCGGCTGGCAAAAACGTGGTCCCGCAGCCGCGCCCTTAAAGCGAGAAAGAGCTGCTCGATCGTGCCGTTGTTAAAAGGCGGCTTCCCGAGCAAGGCGTCCTCGCCGGTCAATAGAGGATCGCACCAATTCGTGGGGATCAGCAGCGGCGTCTTCCCGAGCGTGTCGTCCAGCTGCTGAATCCGGAGCGTTTTCTCGTCGTTCATGTGCTCCAGAGTTTCAATCACTTCCAGCAACCGTTCCCAGGGCGAGAATTCAGAACCACGGAGCGCCATCCGCGTGCGGGCCTTGGCCGCCTCGGTATGCGCAATGCAATCGATGCACTCCTCGACCCGCCCGCGATGTGGCCACGCCAGGGCTCCATCGACGCAAGCCAAGCTGATGTGAGATTCCGCAGCTTGATCGGGCCCGGGCTTATCCGCCATCGGGGATCCCCGTCGCGTTGAAGGCAGGGAGAATCTCTAGCTCAACCGTGAACCGCGCAATCTCCGGGCCGTCCTCTGTGTCGAAGAGCACGAAGACCAGCGGCCAGTCGCACTTCCGGCCGTCGTGGTTGCCGTGGTAGTCTTCAGCACAGCACTCAGCGAGGAACATGTGACTCGGCGTCCTCACCCAGGGCGAGACGTACCAATAGCGGCTCTTCTCGCACTGCTCGGGCACGCTGTAAAACCAAATACGACCACCACTACGCCTAACCATCATCACCTCCGGCCGCGCGCTGGAGCCGATCAATCTCCGCCGCGATCAATGCGCCCGCGCGCACGAGGTTCGAGATTTGATCTTTCGGCTTCCATCCGTCCGGCCACGGCCATAGACACGGAGCTACCGAGGCTGGATGGGAGTCTGAGTGGACATAACACACGGCGGCGTCCACTAGCTCTCCGTCTTCGTGTGCGTCATCGTGCGCCGGGGTCCATCCTTCCTCTGCGATCTGCCGCCGGCGCTCAAACCAGATCAGCTCGGCGCGGGTCTTCTCTGTCGATTCAGCCACCTGTCACCTCCTGTTGCGTTTGCGCGCTGAACGCTCCGTCGGTCCAGATCCCGGCTTTGGGCGGACACGGAGCAACGGCCGCCACGGCCTTCGTTAGTCTGCGCTGAACCTCCCGCCCGGCTCTCCCTAGCCCGCCAAGGGCCGACCCTCGTTAGTTCGAGGCGTTGACGCCCAGCTATCCCTGGGCACCCTTCCACAGTGAGTTGCTGTAAAATCCGGTGTTTCTGCGCACTCGATCGCACAGTGGAAACACAGCCCGCGGCATTCGGGGAGCGCCTCGAAAACACCCCTCATCACCACGAGCGCCTCGCCGCGGGCTCGACGCGTGGGGCCGATGTGTCGGATCCGCACCGGGCCTAGCAACGCCACCGCTTGGCCGGTCAGCGCGTCATCCGTCAGAGCCACCGGACATCGCGCGCAAATCGCCGAAGTCGTCGTCATCTCAACCATCCGTCTCCCCCCATGACAGCGCGAGGGGTCAGTCCAGGGGGCATGCCATCGTCTTCCCGCTACGGCGCTTAGCAGCAGAACTGCCGTCCGCAGCTCTCGGGTAGAGGTCCGATCGGTCCCAATCTTGCCCCCGAGCCCGTGTTACGAATCCCGCCAAACAGTCCCTCGCGCTGCCACTCCCAGGCATTGTCTCCTCTCCAACGGTGCAGGTGAAATCAGTGCACCGAATGAAACGTGTTCGCGACCGCCCGCTCCGTCCATTCCTTCGACGGCGGCGGTTGCCCCTTGGGATAGATCACGCGCACGCGCCGGCGCAACGGAAGTTCCTGGTCGAGAAACTCGTAGACGCATTCCGCCAAGTCAATCTTCCAGTGCGGCGCATCTGGATCGATCGGAATCCGGTGATTCGCGATCCGGCGGACCTCGGGAGGCGTCAGTAGATCGGAGCGCGGCCACCTCATGTTCTTCGGAACGCGAACCAATTGGACGATGTTGCCCGGGACGATGTAGAGCAGCAGCTCCATGGTGACCGCCGCACTCTCAGGCTTCTCAGGCTTGCTCTGAGATTTCATGATCCCGGCAGGTCGCCTTGAACCATTTCCGGGAGCACCTTCAGATCATCGCCGCGCCGATACGCATCGCGCTCCGCCGCGAGCGGCTTCGGCTTCTTCGGATGCAGCGCCCGAGCCCAGTGCGAATAGGATCCATCCGACGGATCGAATTGGATCGCCACCTCCATCTCGATCTTGATGCGGTACGTGCCGTCCGAATCCGGCTGCAGCCGGCGAAAGTCGCGCAGGAACTCGAGCACCTGGTGCAGCCGCTCCTGGAATTGCGACTCCAGCTCGCCGCCAGCAATCGTCGCCAGCGTCATCGGTTGTAGTTCGTCGTCGATCGTCTCTTTGTCGGCCATCGTTCACCCCTTTTGATTAACCAATTGCTACAACTAACTCGAATCCTCGAGGCCACCGCAGACGAGACACATCAGTCCAGAACCACAGACCGCGCATCGATTGTCCTCATCAGGAGGACTTGCCGCTGGCTCCTGGAACCCAGCACACCGCCGACTGCAGCTGCCCGCGCAGTCGCCAAAACAGATTCCACGGTCCGTGTATGGCATCGTGTGCCTACTGCGTGGGTGCTCGCAAAACGCGCATCGCTGCTTGACTGAAAAGGCGGTGATCGCCGCTGCTAAGCCGGCCGCCACATCCTTCGGAACGTCACCTACAGCGACGGCCACACGGTGCACGCCAGCAATATAAATGAAGTCGATGGTGCCGGACTCCATCGCAGTGCCCGAAACCACAAATTTCACAGCCGCGGCCGCATCGCCCATCCGTGCGACCTCGATGGCTGCTCCTCCGAAGTAACGCACGAATAGATTTTCCGGATTGCTCATCGCGCCACTACTCGATCGCGGGACGTCGGCAGCCGCACCGGAGCCACCTTCCGAGTCAGTCGATGGCGAGCGCGGATCTCGTTGCATTCCTGCAGGGTCCGCTCCCACGCCGCGGCATCCCATTCGGGCAGCGGCTCTCTGCTCGCCGTGAAATACGTCACGGGCGCCACACTCGGATCCGGCTCGGCGGCTGCCAGCGGCGAGAATTTCTCGCTGGTCAGCCAGAACTGAAACCGCGACGGCCAATTGGGGTCAAGGGTCTCTCGACCGTGGTGCCAGTCATAAAATCGCACCCACTGCGCAGCCAGCTCGCGATTCGAGAAGTCCGCCGCGTAGTCCGCATCGCGCCAGGCCTTGACGCGGGCCCGGTCCTCGGGATCCAGCTTCTCTGGACACCGGGTTTTTTTTCCTGATCTGGAATTAGAAATCCGGGGGGACGACGGCGCGGCAGCGCCGGCGGAGCCGGTCTCTCTGGTAATTGTTTCTTTCTCTATGGTAGGTGGCGTAGATGACCCCACTAGTGGGGTCTCCTGCGCCACACCCCCAGTGGCAGCCACGCCAGTAGGCGGATCCACACACGGGGCGTCCCTGCCATCGGTGGAATCCCCGCAAGTGGGGTCATCTGCGCCATTGGTTAAATCACTACAACCGGTGGCAGGGGAGACCTCACTCGTGGGGCCTAGCTCCCACCGGTCGAAATCCTTGACGATCGCAAGTCGCCGCGACCGGCCGCGTTCGAACGGGCCGCGCGCGACCATGCCGGCAGCCTCGAGATCCTGCAGAACCCGCGTCACGCTGCGGCGGTCGATTCCTGTCAGCGCAGAGATCTGGGAGGTGGCGATTCGGTCGCTCCGCTTTCCGTAGCCGTAGGTCAGCCTAATGAGCGCGGCGAAAACGCGGTGATGCCGGCCGGGAATCGAAGCCCGGCAGATGGCCTCGAGAAGCGCGTCCGCGATCATCGTAAAGCCATTTTCGAGCTGGATGTTTGCCAACCCCCGCCCCCCGCTTCAATTCGTAGGCCCCGCAGTCGCGGTGACCTACGAAGCTGTCCACCTCTCGAAATCCAGCACGATCCCGATCCGCCGCGAATGGCCGGGTTCAAAACGGCTGCGCTCGATCATTCCGGTGTCTTCGAGATTCTGCAGAACCCGCGTCACGCTGCAGGGGACGATCCCTGTCGCCGCCGAGATCTCGGCCAGCCCGATACAGACGACCCGCTTCTCGTAGCCGAAGGTCAGCCGGATGAGAGCTGCAAAAATGCGGTGCTCTTCGTCCGTGAGTGAAGTTCGACACATGGCTTCCAGGAGCGCGGACGGGATCCGCGTAAAGCCATGCTCGATCTGGTTATCTGCCAATTCCCGCGCCCCCCAATGCTAAAGCTGTCTAATCCTTCGCAATCGTGATCCGCGAGCGCTTCGTGATTTCCATCTCCGGAATCCGTTTCGCCGCGAGCGCTTCGTGATCGAACAGCCCCGCTGAAAGCGTGCACGTCCACTCGGCCCACGTGAAGATCTGCGCGCCTCGTAAGTGAGCGCGAACGTGGGTCTTCCGATGGCCAGGCAATTGTCGGTCGTGGTCCGCGACCCAGTGCAGCGCCGCCGTCCGCCGCCCACGCGTCGCATCGCGCAGCGCGAGCATCTCGCGAGCGATCGCGTCATTGCAATGGAACGCAAACCGCAGAGATCCGCGCTGCATTACAATCTTCCAAGCGAGCCTGCTCATATGCCGGCCCCACGTTGCGCCGCGCAGGAACGCGAGTTTGCGCCAGAACTGATCACTGTCGGGATCGTCGGACTCTAGACACGCTTCGATCTTATATTTGCCATCGCTGGGCTGGCGAATCGTGTGCCACGTCTCTCCATTGTCTCGCGTGAAGTAGAGCCACCATGTAAATACATCCCCCAGCCGCGTGCACGTCACGGAGTGCGACACCCACTTCGCGCCAGGAACAAAAACTGGAAGATGGGAGCGGCAAAACCGAAACCCGGCGTACCGGAGGCGATGCACCACCCAGCCGTCGAGCTTGTCGTATTTGTCGGTGCCCTGACTAACAAACGACACGTCAAGGTCATCTAACAAAGCTGCGCGCTTCGCGGAATCCAACGGTGCTGCAAATTGGATGTCCGCATATTTCCCCAAGAGCGCAAGCATCTCATCACTAAGGTTGACAGAGATTTCGCCAAAGGTTTTCTCGAATCTCCGATCCCCCCGCGCGTTGCCAGTTTCGGCCCTGATCCCGTCGGCGATTTCGCGCATGCCGCGCAAGAAACCCTCGGCCATCTTCTTGCGATGGCGCTGCTTCCGACGAGTGTCTCTCGGCTCGCCGGTTGGGACCGGTTCCTGGTACAACGGAATAGGGTGGATGACTTCAACGTATTTTTCCCGACGCCGGTCACGCCACAGCCGTGCGCCGCGACGCGCAATCGAACGGATCCAGCGGAAAAATTTGCCGCGGGTTCGATTCGCTACAAATTGAGACCCAGAAGATGATCTCGCCAACCCCCGCCCCCCCCCGATGCGCCCGGCAGGCCGCCGGCCCTTCGCGCTTCTAGCCGCCTACGAAACCTGGCCGACTGCCTCCCACACGATCCCTCCGCCGCGGCGAATTTTCGATCTCGTCACGAAGCCCTTTTTTTCGAGCGGGCACATGCGCGGCGAGACCGACACCCGATCGATCCCCGTGGTTTTTGAAATCTCGGCGGTCGTCATTCCGCCCATCGCCGGCGGTGCCGCGAGAAGTGCATTCAACACTCGACGTTCGAGCGCAACAGCTTTCGGCTCGACGCGATCGGCCGCTGTGTGGCTCGTCTCGGGATCGGAGTTCGGGCGTGTGCCTGCGGGCGGTGCGAGACCGTGAATTTGAGTCGGCCCTGGTTCATCTCACCTGCCTGAGTTGCTGCTCAATCCGCTCCGGCAACGGCTCGGGTTCGGTTATCGCCGCGCGCAAAATGATCGACGTGAACGGATCGCGGCCGGAACACATCCGAATGATCGGGATGGCCTCGGCCGGGTAGCGGTGCGGGTCGCGAGTGTTGCCCCACTGTGAGACGCGAGCCTTCCACACCCGCAGGTTCCCGCCCCAGCCGAAGGTGTGCGCGCAGTGGGCCGCGACCTGGGCGAGGCAGCCCGTCTCTTGGATTGTGTCGTGCAGGGCCTTCTGGATTTCGTCAGCTAGATTCATGGGTTAGCCGCGGTGGAATTTCTTTGGCCGAACGATTCCACCGGATTCCACTGCAAATCCGGCACAAAGAAACGCGATGCCTCTTGAAGAGTCCCACACCCCCGAGAGACAATGCCCTCCGACGAAAGCGACAGCGCCTCTCGAGGGCGCGGGGGGAAAGTGCCGTGAATGAAAAGGAAAGCCTCAGCGGCGAGATTGCGCGGGGCGTTGAGAACGCGCTCGACGAGAAGGAGAAGAAGAAGGGCCGACGAGGTCTCATCGGCTGCGGATCTATCGTAGCGGGGTCGATACTCGTCGCGACGTGCGTCGTGATCCTCGAACAAGAGCCAGCCATCGACGACCGTCCTCCATCTCAGATGACACTCTGCGAGGCAATCGACAACGCACGCGCCGAGTACAGAAACCTCGACTCGTCGGCGAACGAAATCCGCGAGAACCTGCATCACAAAGCAGTCCGCGACACTCGGCGTGCCGACTTCGAGTCGCTCTTGGGGCCAATAGTGGGCGAGGTCAAGGCTTGGCGGGGAAATTTGAGAGAGTTGAGTGACGAGATGCTGGGTGGTGTCTTTGGGGTCCAGCTGCGCATCGACCTCGGCTGCCGAGCGGAGCTGGTTACTACCAACGATCTGAGCAAGGTCCGCGAGCAATTGGCGGGCCTCCGCGTTGGGCAGCAGGTGACTGTCGACGGACACTTCGAGACCGGGGATACCAAGGACTTCCTGCGGGAGATGAGCCTCACCGAAGCCGGTGGAATCTACGATCCCGAATTCGCCTTTCAAATCTCGCATATCAACTGGAATGCAGAGGACCAATAGAGAGCGAGCCATGCGACGACACCACGACCGGGGCCACTGAAAATGCGACTCACGCCGCGACACCACCATCACCGTGCTTGGTATCTGACAGGAGGTGATCCCATGACAATCGAAACCGGGCAGGCCAACGCTTTCGTGTCCGTACAGATTCAGCCCACCGATCAAGCATGAGCAGCGTCTTCGCAGCCGGCCTCTCTACCGCACCCCTGCGTAGCCGGCTGATTGTTGAGCGATCGCAGCCCACCGCGTTCGCGACCATCTCGTCACTGCATCGTGCTTTCTCCATGAACTCGTCAAGACGCATGGCGAGATTGTGCATAGACGCACAACTTTCGTCAAGTCCTATCTGTCGAATTCTGGAGGCGTGCAGATATGCACACTCGGTATCGTCTTGGGGTGCACGAGACACGCCGTCAAATGCGCGACACCCTTATTAGAATCGCCCTTGCGCGCGAGAACACATGCTTTGACAGTTCGGGATTTATCAACGTAAGCAAGGTGGCTAGAGCCCTGGACATCCACCCAGCGACCGTCCACAAGCTTCTCCGGCCCGAATACCAGCTCTACCACGAGAAGGAATACACGCCGCGCGGGAAGACCTTGCACGGTGTAGCGCGACTCATCGGAGCCAAGTCGGCGGGCGAGGCGCTCAAGTATTGCCAGAACCCGCCACCCGTTTCAGATGCCGACCTAAAGCTCTACATACGGCCAGACGGTCTGCCAAAACGCCCCAAAGACTACCAAAAAGCCACGTAACCCACCGATACTGCTCAGTAAGTTCTTTTTGCATCGATGCACATATTTTCTCTTGACCAGACTTGTGCATTTATGCACAATCCCGCCCATTACGACGAGAGCAAGTCGTAGGAGGTGGCGTGATGACCTGCGAAGCAATCTCCACATTCGGTAGCTGGCCGCTCCTCGCCCCAACGCTGATCCTCGGGTGGGTTCTAGGCCGCGTGCGACCGCTCAACGGTCTCCGCTTCTGGCGGCATCACAGTGAACTCGTCGAATCCGGCGGTCAGCTCGGGTGTCGCCAGCGCGTGCGACGCTAGTGGCACTCGAACAACGAGTCGCCTGCCCGCAATGCAGTTCGCTCGACGTCCTCGCAGGGCGCATGGTCGGAATCAACGATGAAAACGTCATGGGCGACTGGACCGGCGCATTCGAATGCTCCGATTGCCCCTTCCACACGTCGCACTTCTCCGACTTCGTCACTGCAAACAACCTGGGACTCAGCCCCATCCCAGAACCGCCGCGGCGAGATCCCCAGCCGGGCGCCACGTTAGTTCGCAAGCTTTCAGGAGCGA